>Ga0265303_10001072_pt1 | contig 16413 bp, 13 predicted proteins | sample Helome_2_FD_192494 | JGI IMG/M metagenome (GOLD analysis project Ga0265303, IMG submission 192494) | Marine sediment microbial communities from subtidal zone of North Sea - Hel_20160317 (Illumina Assembly) | ecosystem: Environmental > Aquatic > Marine > Subtidal zone > Sediment ... | reverse complement strand
GATCGCGAAAACACTCTCATCTTCGCGCTCGCCGGCCGCTATGAGTACATCAACAAGGGTGTGGACGTGTACCTCGACGCCGCGGCCGGCCTCCAAAACGAGCTCGAATCGCGCGACGGCAAGCGAGTGCTCGTCTACGCGATGCTGCCCGCCGGTCACGCCGAGCCGAAGCGTCTGCTCTGGGAGCGCTCCCATGGTGCTTCCGCCGGACCCCCGCTGCGGTGTACGCACGACCTCGTCGACGAGGCCAACGACCCGATCACGAACCAGCTGAACGCGCTCGGCTTCGAGAACACGCCAGGGGCGCGTGTGCACGTGGTGCACGTACCGATTTATCTCGACGGAACCGACCCGCTCATCCGTCACAAGTACTGGGACTTGCTTCCGGGCGCCGACCTCGGCGTCTTCCCGTCGTTCTACGAGCCATGGGGATATACGCCGCTCGAAGCGGTTGCGTTCGGAGTCCCTGCGATCACGACGGACCGCGCTGGGTTCGGTCGCTGGGTTGCGGCGCAGGGCGATGGGGATCGCACGGGAGTCAAGGTGCTCAAGCGTGAAGGTGTGACCACCCCGGAAGTCACCGAATCGCTGAAGGCTGCACTGCTCGAATTCATCGATATTCTGTCTGCCGACCGTACGTCGCTTGGTGAAGCCTGTTTGAGAACCGCGGCCCTCACCGACTGGTCCAACTTCATGGAGCACTACGAGGAGGCGCACCGTCTCGCCCTCGCAGCGGGCGCCGCGCGTCGCAAAGAGCTGCCGATGGAGCGCTTGAGCGTCCCTTCGATGCCCGCGCCGTCTTCCGATTCTTCTGGAGTTTTTGGCCTCTTCGTGAAGCCTCCCGGGGAGGAAGGAGAAGAGGGGGCTCCGTACACCCGAACCTTCGTCGTGGCCAACGCGCTTCCGGATGAGCTGCAAGCCCTGAGGGATATCGCGTCCAATCTCTGGTGGCGTTGGCACCCTGACGTTGGCGCACTCTTCAAACGAATCGATCCGGCACTCTGGTTCAAGGTGGAGGAAAACCCGCATGCGCTCCTCGACCAGGTGAAGCCCGATCGGCTCATGGCCGCGGCGGACGACGCGGAGTACGTCGCAGACCTCGGGCGGCTCCACCGAGAGATGATCGAGTCGACGGAAACGCAGGACCCACGAATCGCTTACTTTTGCATGGAATTTGGCCTCGCCGGCTTCTTGAAGCTCTACTCGGGAGGTCTCGGAATTCTCGCAGGAGACCACCTCAAGGCGGCAAGCGATTTGGACCTGCCCCTCTGCGCGGTCGGCCTTGCCTACCACGACGGCTACTTCCACCAGATCATCGATCGTGACGGTCGACAGGAGGACCTCGGGGACACCAACGATTTCGAGAGCCCTCCGTTCGAGCCCGTCATGGTCGGGCGGTACTCGCCGCTGCGAGTGACGGTGCCGCTGCCCACCGGCCCGGTACAAGTACAGGCCTGGCGATTGAAGGTCGGCAGGGTGCCGCTCTTCCTGCTCGACACCAACCTGCCGGAAAACAAGCCCGAAGACCGCGCGATCACCAATCGCTTGTACGGCGGGGACACCACCCACCGTCTGCGACAGGAGATGATCCTCGGCCTCGGAGGCTACCAACTGCTCACCGAGCTCGACATCGACCCCGACGTCTTTCACATGAACGAAGGCCACAGCGCCTTCCTGCTCCTCGCGCGAGCCGCCCACTTGATCAAAAGGCACGGCCTCCGGTCCCAAGAGGCGTTCGAGTACATCCGCAACACGACCGTCTTCACGACGCACACGCCGGTTCCCGCCGGGCATGATCACTTCCCCGAAGAGATGATACGCCCGTACTTGGCGCGCTTCGAGCACGTGCTCCGCATGGATTGGCCGCGCTTGATGGCGATGGGAAATACGCCGAAGAGCGGGGCGAACGAGTTCGGCACGACCGCGCTCGCCGTACGCAACGCGGGGCGAATCAACGGGGTCAGCGGCAAGCACGGCGAAGTCGCGCGCGACATGTTCCTCCAATTCTTTCCGGAGTTCGACAACCCCGACGACGTGCCGTCCACGAGCATCACCAACGGCGTGCATGTTTCGACTTGGCTCGCGCCTCGATGGCAACGGCTGATGGAACGGCAGATGGGGCACGACTGGCGCAACCAGATCGACGACCCCGACAGCTGGCAATGGTTGCGCGACCACGATCCAGCCAAAATCTGGGCGACGCACCGCGAGCTCCGCGCGGGCTACGTCGATTGGCTCAAAGAGCACCTGACCGAGACCTGGACCCGACGGCGCGAAGACCTCTCTTTGCTCCGCGATATTCTCTCGAGGCTCGACGAAGATCGCATGTTAATCGGTTTTGCGCGGCGGTTCGCTCCCTACAAACGTGCGGACTTGCTCCTGAGCGAACCCGCGCGGCTCGCCAAGCTGCTCAATGGCAATCCCGGCGCAACGATCATCTACGCTGGCAAGGCCCATCCGGCCGACGGTCACGGGCAAGCGCTATTACAGCGGGTCTATGAAGCTACGAAGCACCCCGACCTCGCGGGCCGCGTGATTTTCATGGAAGGCTACGCGATCGATTCGGCACGCCGAATGGTGGCTGGCTGCGATGTCTGGTTGAATACGCCGACGCGTCCGCTCGAGGCGAGCGGGACTTCCGGCATGAAGGCCGCCATGAACGGCTGCCTGAACCTCAGCGTCGATGATGGCTGGTGGCTCGAGGGCTACGAAGAGAACAACGGCTGGGTGATCGACCTGCCCGCCACCTCGATTCACGACCCGAGCGCCTACGACCGCGCCGTGACGATGGCACTCCTCGAAGGCGAGATCCTGCCGACCTACCACGATCGAAATGCCGACGGGGTCCCGGTAGCTTGGGTCGACCGGATGAAGGCCAGCATGTCGAGCATCATTCCGCGGTTCTCCGCTCGACGGATGGTCACCGACTATGCCGACAACTTCTACGAGCCAGCGATGCAAGATGCGGTCGCCCTGCGCGACTCGAACTACCGGCCACTGTTCGCTTTGGCGGACCTCGCCGAAGCGATCCGAACCAACTGGAACGAAATCGCGATGGATAGCGTTCGCTTCGGCGGCTTGAGCGGCGACGAGCTGGTCGTCGGCACGACGGTCTCGACCGAGCTTTCCCTCCATCACCCGGGGCTCGACGCCAGAGAATTGCTGGTCGAAGCTGTGGTGACCTATGGCAGCCGCCTACACGACCTCTCGTCGAGAATCGTCGTCCCTTTCGAATCGGACGAGGGCGAAGAACGGAGCACCTGGCGGGGCGCCTTCACCGTGAGGTCCAGCGGCGGTCACGAGTTGCGATTTCGAGTCAGGCCAAAGGATCGGAGCTCTCTGAGGCCAGCAGCTCTCGGCATGCACATCCAAAAGTGGCTGTGACAGCTGGGGGTCAGTGCGCCGCACTTGGGCCGGTCATTTCATCACCCGCGCAAAATCCAGGCCGCCGACAATCCCGGTCACCCCTCGATCGTTCTCGATCAAAATGCGGCGGACGTTCATCGCCAAGGCTTGCGCCGCGGCCCGTCCGAGACCCATCGCAGCCGGAAGGATCAAAATGCAGACGTTCATCGCGTTTTCAACCGCGGTCGTCGGGGCCAGCCGGCGCGCTTGCAGCGCGCAGCTCTGATCGAAGACGCCGACCGGGAAGTCTCCTTCGACGACGACCAGACCGTGTTTGTTGGACAGATCGAGGCGGTCGACGGCCATGGCGATCGGATCGTCGGCCTTGATCTTGACTACAGAGCCGGAGGCGATCTCGGAAATTGGCGTCTTGATGCGCTTCTCGCCAACCGCTCGCATCAGGTCGCGTGTCGAGATGACGCCCTCCGGCTTACCGGCGCTGGTGACGAAGACGCGATGAACGTGCTTCTTCAGCATCAGCTTGGCGGCCTCCGCCACGGGTGCATCGTTGGGAACCTGAAGCGCCGGGGATTGCATGACCTCCTCGACGGGGCGATCGGGGACACGAAAGGTCACGCCATGGCTGAACACGGCAGCGTGCAGGAGGTCGGTCCTCGAGACCACGCCCTTGACCTCGCCGGCGTCGTTGATCACGCCGAGCGCAGAGACACCTTGCTCCGTGAACATCGCATCGGCGGCAACGAGGCTTTCGCCGATACGAATCGTTTCGACGGGGCTGGTCATGTATTCGGTCACGGGCATTTCGAAGTTGGCCATCTCAACTACCTTTTGCTGTCATGCGCTCGACGAACGAGCGCCCGGTCAAATGATGATCACTTCACCGAGATGTTGGATCAGCTCGGCCTCGTTGCTGGTCGCGAGGTCTTTGTGAATCGAGCCGATCACCAGCTGCGAAGTCGGTCCGTCGAGCGCGGAACGTAGCAATCCTAAGAATCGCGGCGGCGCGACTAGAACCAGGCGGTCGAACCGATTTTGCACACGGGCGAGTCGGAGCTTGTCAGCTAGCTCTCTTGAAAAGCCGGAGACCACTCTATCGTGCGGACTCTCGCTCTGCCCCATCGAAGCGCGCCGGGGGTCACCGCTGTTCTTGCGAAACGAGCGGCCAGGACGATCGGAGTCGATGTCCCGGTCGCGCGCCCGGCCTTCGGGGTGGTCGAGCGATTCGACGAGTGCCAAGCCATGGCCGATCCCATCGTTCGCGAACAGTCGCGCGCCGGCCTCGTGTGCCACCAAGATCCACGTCTTTCCCATCTTTAGACCTCCGTAGCCGCAAGTCAGGAAGCAGGCAACGAGGGGAGCGGCCGGAGCTCGATAATTTGCTTGGTCCCGTCCTGGGCAATGACCTCGATGCTCGAAAGCCTTCCAGCCTCCTCGCGAACGAAGATTTCCTTGGGCTTGGGCACCCGGTGGGAGATATTCGCCGCATCGACTTCGAGAGCTTCGTCGTGCGGGTCATAGCTAATCCCGACCAAGACGCTGTCCTCGCTCTCGGGCTGCACGCCGATACTCTCGCCCATGATCGAAATGCCTACCCGCATCGTGGGGAGGTGCTTTGAAACCTCGTCGAAGTACCGTTGCCACTCTGGGCTCTCTAGCTTTCGTGTCGTCATCGTTGCCTCCCGTACTGGTGCTCAATAGGAAGCAAACCCCGTGCCCGGCTGGGGGCCCCTGCTTTGGGTGCCCTTCCGACCCAATGACGCAAACGATGCGCGAATTGGGGAACTCGCGATAGAATTGCGTGCGACGAAGGCCCAGCGCGTGGGCGGGAGCTCCTCGGAGGGTATACTCGAAAGCTCGCTGCTCAGGAATGTGATGGGAACGCTGAAAGCGGATCTCGAGGCCAGCGGCTTCGAGCTGGTGGAGACGCATATCTCTTGGGTCTTCTTGGGCGCCGAGGAGGTGTTCAAGGTGAAAAGACCCGTCGACTTGGGCTTCCTCGACTTCACGACGCTCGAGAAGCGCCGAGCAGCGTGCGACGGAGAGCTGCAGCTCAACCGGCGGCTCGCACCAGACGTTTACCTCGATGTGGTGCCGATCACGGTCGACGCTTCGGGCGTTCACCGGATCGCAGGAGCGGGCAAGGCCGTGGACTGGGCCGTTCGGATGCGTCGTCTCGCCATTGAAAGGCGGGCAGACGAGCTCTTGCGAGGAGGTTTGCTGACGCCGAAACACATCGATGTCCTCGCGGCCCACATCGCACGGTTCCACGACAGCGTGCGCTGCGACGCGGAAACGTCCAAGCACGGTGACATCGAGATGATCCGCAAAAACGTCGAGGAGAACTTCGAACAAACCCGCGACTCGATCGGGGACTATCTGACGCCGGCGCAAGCCCGCGAGATCGAGGCCTGGCAAGCGCAGACACTGAGCAACGACGCTCCTTTTGTAGCGAGAATCGCTGCCAGGCGTGTCCGCGACGGACACGGGGACTTGAGGCTCGAGCATGTGTACTTCGAGTCCGAAGAGTCCATTTCGATCATCGACTGCATCGAGTTCAATGACCGCTTCCGATACGGAGATGTCTGCGCGGACATTGCGTTCTTGTCGATGGACCTTGCCTGGCACGGGCGGGTGGATCTCGCAGAACGGTTTCTCGCCCGGTATGCGCGCGAATCGAACGACTACGAGCTTTATTCGGTGGTCAACTTCTACGAGAGCTACCGCGCTTTCGTACGCGGCAAGGTTGCATCACTGCTCGCCGCGGACACCGAGGCATCCCCTGAGGCAAGGGAGCGTGCGCGGCTGGAGGCCAGGCGTTACTTCCTTCTAGCTTTGGCGTTCGAGCGCCCACCACTCGTGCCACCGCGGGTCGTCGCAGTCGGAGGGATGATCGCCGCCGGGAAGAGCCAGACCTCGGCGACGATCGGCGATTTGCTCGCCGCTCCGGTGCTCAGCTCGGACCGGACGCGGAAGCAGCTCATGGACCGAAAGCCGACCGAACCGCTTCCAGGCGGAGCTTGGTCGGGATCTTACTCGCCACGCGCTACCGAAGCCGTGTACGGGGCGATTCTGAGGCTTGCCGACATCGTACTCTCGTCCGGACGTCCGGTCGTGATCGACGCTTCTTTTCGCACCGGGGCGATGCGAGATGCAGCCCGCCGCTTGGCGAACCAGCACGGTGTCCCCTTCATGCTGGTCGAGTGCAGAGCGCCCCGCGCGCTGATTTTGGATCGTCTCGCCGCGCGCGAAAACGGGGGGGCGCACGAGAGTGACGCGAGAACCGATTTGTTGGAGGAGTTCGAAAAGCGCTTCGAACCGGTCGAGGAGCTCCCGGCGTCCGAGCATCTACCGCTGGACACCTCGCGATCCGTTCACGAGATTCGGAGCGTGCTCGAAGCGACATTCAAGGGCTAGCGCCGAAGTCACGGACGAACAGTGAGAACCGGAACCGGCGAATAGCGAAGGCAGTATTGCGAGGCACTGCCAAGCATCATGCCGCGGAGCCTGCCCTGCCCCCTGCAGCCGACAAACACCAGGTCTGCGTTGATGCTCGCCGTCGCATTGCAGATCGTCTTGCCTATCGGACCGTCTAAGACCTGTACGGTCGTGCTCGGCTTCAGGCCTTCGGTCACGATGAGCTGCTCGAGCCGCGAGCGTGCCGTGGACGAGAGGCCTTCGAGCACGCTTGGCCACTCCGTCGGCATCCTACTCTCGGTGATTGGGTGAGGTACGACATGGAGCAGCGATACATCGCCGTCGAGCACCTTGGCCACATCGCGCGCCCAGCGAACGGCCTCGACCCCATGCGAAGAAAAATCGACGCCCACGGCGATACGCGCACCGCTGTAATCTGCGCGAAGGCGCCCACATGAAACCAGCACCGAGCACGGGGCTTGCCGGACCACGCGTTCCGCCGTCGAGCCAAGCAAACGCTCTGGCAGGCCGATGGCTCCGACGGGATCCCCCACGGCGATCAGGTCGGCATTGACCGAAACGGCGGTGCGCAAGATCGTTTCCCAGGGACGGCCTTCCTCGCAGGACGTTTGGCAACTAAGGCCCAAGTCTTCGCATGCCTTGCGTTCACTTTCGAGCTCTTGCAGCGAGTTCTCGAAGCGGCCCTTCAATCGCTCGCGAAGCGCTTGAGCAGCGGACCGCGCGCCGACGGGCAAGTCGGGCCACGCATGATCCAAGCCCATCTCGCTCGCATGCACCAGCCAAAGGGTTGCGTTGCTTGCCCGGGCCGTCGCGATCGCGAGCCGCATCGCGCGATGGCCAGACTCTCCGAGGTCGGTCCCCACAACGATCGTCTTGATGGCCATGGGTCGAATCTTACAGCAAGCACCGTGCCAGTTCGATCCGGTATGTGCGATGGCTTCGCGGGCGCCGGTTTACAGGCCAGGATCGGAGAGCGTCTGAATCGCATATTCGACGAAATCCGAGTCGGTTAGCATGCCGACGAGCCGCCCATCCTCGACCACGGGAACACAACCGTAGGCATGCGACCGCAGGGTCTGTGCGGCGTCCAAGGCAGGCGTATCGGGGTACACGGTGCGCACGTCTTTCGTCATGACCCATCGGGCTTCGATCCAGCGGTTCATGTGGGCTTGCTCGGTCGACAAGGAGCCAGAGAGACTTCCCTCCTGACTGCGTAGGACATCGCGGTGCGAAATGAGCCCCAGCAGGCGCCCAGAGTCCTCCACGACGGCCACGTGGCGGATATGGCTCGCCTCCATCAGTTGGATGACCTCGCGAAGCGGAGTCGTCGGACCAACGGTCTTCACCGGCTGCGTCATGAGATCTCGGACCAAGAGCTGCGCCATGCCCTGTATTCGAAGCATGTTCCGCGCCATTGGCAACATGAACACCGTCGGTGTGCATATTTTGCGCTTGCTAAGATCGGCAACGCATAATATTCGTATCTAGAGGGCATCTGAGGCCCAAGTATTCGGGTATTGGCTACCAAATGCGTGGGCTCACATCTTGCTAGTCCTCATCACGCTATGCCGGAAACATTCTACGAGCGATTGAGCGCTCTGGACGCGACGTTCCTCGACGTCGAGAGCAAGTCCGCACCGATGCATGTGGGTGCCGCTCTGATTTTTGACGCGAAGCCTCTCACGCTCGAGCACGGAGGCCTCGATATCGAACGCCTCACCCGATACACCAAGGCGGCGTTGGACTCGATTCCCCGCTACCGACAGCGGGTGGAGTGGATCCCGGGGTATGGGCACCCGGTCTGGGTCGATGACGAACGTTTCAACATGCACTTTCATCTGCGCCACACGCGCTTGCCTCTGCCCGGTGATGAGCGTTCGCTGAAACGGCTGGTGGGCCGGTTGTTTTCGCAGCATCTCGATCGGAGCCGGCCGCTTTGGGAATTCTGGGTGGTCGAGGGCGTCGAGAACGACCGCTTTGCTCTAATTATCAAAGTGCATCACTGCATGGTCGACGGCATCGCCGGCGTTGAGCTACTGCAAGCCCTTCTGCAAATCAGCCCGGACGCGCCGGAGCGCGATCCGCACGAATGGAAGCCACGCCCGGGTCCGAGCCGCACGCAACTTCTCGTCGGTGAAACCAACCACCGCGTCGAGGGCCTTCGCAAGCTCAGCCACTTCTTGCCGCGGGTTCGGCAGAACTTCCAGGGCCTGTCGAGCTTGCTTCGCTCAGGCATGAAGCCAGCTCCGAGAACGATCTTTACGGAGCACGATATCAGCCCCTACCGCCGATTCGACTGGGTTCGATTCGCGCTCGACGAAGTGAAGGCGGTCAAGAACACTTTGGGTGGAACGATTAACGACGCGGTCGTCGCCACGGTGACCGGCGCAGTACGCCGCTTTCTTTTGCGGCGGGGTTCGGACGTCGACTCGATGGAAGGGTTTCGCACCGCTCTGCCCGTGAACATTCGCAAAGCCGGTGGGTCGACGGTCGGCAATCAGGTAGCCCTCCTCCTCGCAGACCTGCCGGTGTCAGAACCCGATCCCATCGAACGATTGAGGAAGGTCATTCATGTGACGACCGAGCTGAAGAAGGAGTCGAACCAAACGGGCGGCGCCGAGCTGATCGAAGAAGTCGCGGACCTCACGACCAAACGTATCGTGTCGGAGCTCTACCTGGTCGCGATGAAGCTGCGCACTTACAACTTGATCATCACCAACGTCCCGGGCCCGCCGTTCCCCCTTTACCTGCTCAGCTCGCCTATGAAGGCGATCTATCCGATGGTTCCGCTGATGCAAAACCAGAATCTCGGCATTGCTTTGTTCAGCTACGCCGGCGGGCTTCACTTTGGGTTGAACGCGGACTGGGAGTCTTTTCCCGATGTCCACGAGTTCGTCGAGGATCTCGAAGCTTCGTTCGCGGAGTACAAGCAGCTCGCCGCCGCACGCTCGGCAGGCCTCTCCGGAAGCGAAGAAGCGACCGCTCGCACCTAGAAATCGAAGTGCCAACTCTTGGCACGTCAACTGCAAAGCAGAGTAACCATGACTAGTGTAACCATCGCCTCCGACTTATCCGAGACTGCCAAACGGGCGAACGTCGCAATCTCGAAAGGTCGCGTGCTCATCGTCGACGACGAAGCGAACGCGCGAAACGCGCTCGCGGAGCTCCTGGACGACGTCGGCTATTCCGTGAGCACCGCTGCCGACGGCCGTACGGCGCTCCTGCAGTTGGAGCAGGTCGATCCCGATGTCGTCTTGACCGACCTCAAGATGCCGGGGATGGATGGCTTGTCGCTGATCGAACGCGGACGGCCGATGTCGCCCCATACCACGTTCATCGTGATGACGGCGTTCGCAACCATCGACACCGCCGTCAAGGCGATCAAGCTCGGTGCCGAGAGCTATCTCACCAAGCCGCTCGAGCTCGATGCCGTGATGGCGATCGTTGACCGCGCACTCGATCGGACCCGTCTATCACGGGAAGCCGCGCAGCTACGCGAACGATTCGAGGAGCGCTTTCAACTTGGCAAGATCCTTGGCGAGCACCCCTCGATGCAGCGCCTGATGAAGAACACCGCACAGGTCGCTCGGAGTCGAGCGACCGTGCTGATCCACGGCGAAACCGGCACCGGCAAGGAGCTGATCGCCGCGGCCATACACCAGAACTCGAAGCGCAAAGACAAGCCATTCGTCAAGCTCAACTGCGCATCCTTGAGCGAAACACTGCTCGAGTCTGAGCTCTTTGGTCACGAACGCGGCTCTTTCACGGGCGCGATGACGCGGCGCGAGGGACGGTTCAAGCAGGCCGATGGCGGCACGCTCTTTCTCGACGAAGTGAGCGAAATTCCCATGAGCGTCCAAATCAAGTTGCTGCGCTTCCTTCAAGAGCGCGAGTTCGAGCGGGTCGGAGGCAATGAAACGCTCAAGGTCGATGTCCGGGTCGTGGCAGCAACCAACCGAAACTTGAAGCAAAGGGTAGACGACGGAAGGTTCCGCGAAGACCTCTACTACAGGCTCAAGGTAGTTCAGCTCGACGTGCCGCCACTCCGGGTTCGCCGAAGCGACATCCCGTTGCTGGCCCATGCGTTTCTTCGCAAGTACGCTGGGGAGAACGACCGCCCGGTGCAAGGTCTCTCCGAAGAAGCGTTGCAGCATCTGATGATCTACCCCTGGCCTGGCAACGTTCGAGAGCTCGAAAATGCGATCGAACGAGCCGTGGTCATGTGCGAAGACGAGCTGATCCAACGCGACGACTTGCCCACCTCCGCTCACGGGGACCTGAAAAACGGTTCGGTGATGGCGCTCATTCCAGGCATCACGATGTCCGAGCTCGAACGCGTCGCGATCCTGCGGACGCTGGATGCCGTCGATGGTTCCACTGCGCGCGCAGCGGAGATCCTCGGCATCAGCCAGCGAAAAATCCAATACCGCGTCAAGGAATGGGGCTACCAAAACTCACTGCTCGACTAGGTCCCCGTCGGAATCCAAAACGACGCGCGTGTGCCACCATCGGGGTGCGAGGAAAGGCTCGCCGCGCCCCCGTGCAAATCCACGATTCGCTTGACGATCGCAAGGCCAAGGCCGGTGCCAGCTTCTTTGGTGGTGACGAAAGATTCGAATGCCCGCCCGACGACCTCGCTCGGCACCCCGGGACCGTTGTCGATCACCGCGACTTCCCACCGGTCATCGCTTACCATCCGACTGGCGATCTGAATGTTCGGCTGTCGGCAGCTGGCCACCGCTTCGACGGCATTGGTGATCAGGTTGTTGACGACCTGTTTGAGACGATCGCGCTCCGCAAACAGGACGCAGGATATCGAATCGATGTCTTCGATGAACTCGATCCCCTGTGACTCGATCTCCGGTCGCCGCAGCTCCAGAACCTCGCCAAGCATCGTGCTGGCATTGCAACGGATGGGCTCCATTCGTTGCGCACGCGCCAAATTCAGAAAATCGTCGAGCAAGAGTGACAAGCGCCGGAGCTCGTCCTGCACGACGTTGGTTCGCCTTTCGATTTTTCGGCGCGTCGAAGGGTCCTCGACGCGAGAGGCCGTCCGTCGAAGAACATCGAGCTGAAGCTTGGCTGCGTTGAGGGGGTTTCGGACCTCGTGGGCCAACCCGGCCGTCAGCCTCCCCATCACAGCGAGTGACTCCGCTTCCGCGGTCTTCTTCAGGACATAGTCCTCTCTGTAGGTCTCGAGCATGATCGCGAGCTCGATGTCGCAAATCTGGTCGATGACGCTGTGATCTTCGAAGACCCCGAGACCGTCCGGAGACGAATCCGATACCGCCCGATGAAGCCCGATTCGGATCAGATTCATCGCGCCGAGCATGTAGCGCTGCTCGAGGCCAACCTTCACGTGAACGCGGCCGATTTGGGCGCGCTTCTCGTAGTACGCGGCGTCGTACGGTCCAGTGAAAAGCCCTTCGAGCCAATGCAGCAAGGAAGACCGGAGGCGCCGAATCTGGTCTTCGCTCTTGAGGACGGCGCGGGCCGCCGGGTCCTCGAGGATGGCCTCGTAGAACCGGTCGACGATGCGCTGGTGGTAGGGTTCCATCCGATTCCGCATCGCCTGCAGGCGACGGGCGCACTCGGCGTCGAACCTCACGTAGTCCCTGAGCGCCGGGAGAAGGCTGGCGTCGGCCATTGGCCTGGCTAAGAAACTGCGACCCTCCTGTCAAGGGCTGGCATGCCGTGACCCCGTCAAAAAGAGGCGAGCGCCGGGAGCCTGACCATGCTCACCGGACAGGGAGCGTCCGCGGCGAGCCTCCGGATCTCGATGGGACTGAGCTGATCCGCGCCGCCGCTCAGCTGAATGCCAAGCAGAATCAGGTCCACCTGGGAACGCTTGGCGCTCTGCAAGACGTAGTCAGGCCAATGCCCCTCCTCGTAGAGCTCGGCCCGGCAGCGCACACCGCGATCGGCGCACCATTGCCGTTGCCGCTCCAAGAGCTGCCCCTCCTGGCGAAGCCTGGCCTCTACTCGGTCGCGCCAGCCGTCGGCATTGTCACGCATCGATAGGGGAGGCTCGGAGCGCCGGGTCCCACCGCCCCCGTAGGTTGAAACCAAAATCACCTCGCCGTCGGTAGGTCCTGCAATGAGGGCGGCGAAGCTCACGAGCTTGTAGCTCGCGGATGTCAGATCGGTAACGGTGAGAACGCTAGCGGCCATTTGGAACATGGAACCCAGTCAAAGCTCCAGCAAGGTGCGTGCCATTCCAGAAACCCCCCGCAAGAGCCGATTGGTCCCTTGCCGTTCGGCAACGCTTGCGGGCAAAGCTCCAATGACGCAGTTTTTGCGCCGGACGATCCGGAGGCTAAGCTCGCGTATGGGTGATTCCCGGCGTCACCGTGGGCCGCATCCCACCGACGCGCAATTATTCTCCAGGCAATCGCTCCCCGCATTGACCGCAGCGGTCGCGGACCTGAGCTGGCTCCGGACGCGAGGGTACGCCGACGCGTCGGCGGTCAAGCTGGTCGGGGATCGATTTCGATTGCGGAGTCGTCAACGCACTGCGGCAAAGAGGTGTGCCTGCTCAGACTCCGCCCAAAGGGACCGAGCATCGAGGCAATGCGACCCGGAAATGATGAACGCGCGGCATCTGCTCATCGACGGCCTCAACGTGATCACCACGATCGAGGTGGCCTTATCCGGCGGCGTCTTGCTGCTCGGCCGCGACGCCTGCCTGCGAGACATGGCGAGCTTCCATGGCAGCTATCGCCTGGTGCAGGAGACCGAGCGAGCCGTCGAAATCTTCGTCGATGTCATCGATTCGCTTCGGTCGTCGGAGGTGACCGTATACATCGACCGCCCGGTTTCGAACTCAGGCCGCCTCGCCGAGATTGTACGGACGAAGGCAGCCAGGAAGGGGTCGCGCATCGAAGCGACGACGGCGGACCGGGTGGACGAATTGCTGAAGGTTTCGACTGCGGTGGTTGCAAGCGCCGACAGCGCGATCCTCGATGAATGCGGCGATTGGTTGAACCTGGCGCGAATCTCGATCGAGCGTCATCAGGCCGAGCTCGAGCCGCTCTGGCTATTGAACCTGTCTTGAGGGCGCGCGCTGATGGAGGAAGTCGAGGGTAGCCTGCACCACCCGGCTCCGCGTTGGCTCGATCACGGCTTCCAAGTGCTCGCAGTCGAGCTCGATGATGGTGGCAGACTTGCACTTGCTGGCGTGGCGACGGGTCGGCCCCGGTGGGTTGATCCGATCGACGCTCGAAGAAAGGATCAGAATCGGGCGGGAAAACCGACGCAGCCGGAAGCCGGGAAAGTAGCTCCAGAAGAGCAGCCCGATCCGTGCAGCGGTGTCGTAGTTGAAGTCTGACGGTACGAGTGCCCTGTAACCTGAATGAGCATCAGGCGAGGTGAGCAATCCAAGGGCACCGGGAGGCGCAGTGAGCGGAACCAAGGTCGGCGAGCGGTCGAACAAGGAGCCGAGAAGATCTTTCGTCGCGCGGGCAATAATTCGCAGGAAGTTGAGCGGGCTCCATCTCTTCATGGCTGCCAAGGTGCTGCCAAGGCCATCGAACATCGGCACCACCGCGACGACGCCGGCCACGCCTTCGTCGTTGGCAGCGGCCGTGAGCGCATGACCCGCACCGAGTGAAAATCCCCACGTGAAGATACGATTCGAATCGACTTCCGGATGAGAACGCGCGTAAGCGATTGCAGCCGCCCAGTCCCCGAGCTGTTTGCGGAATGAAATCACCTGGCGAGGCTCGCCGCCGCTATCCCCGAAACCGCGATAGTCGAAGAGTAGGACCGCATACCCTGCAGCGGCGAAGGCGACGGCGATCTCGCGCAGTCCGCAGTTGCGCGTTAGCCCAAGACCGTGCCCCATCACGATGCACGCGCTGGACTCGTCGCCGGCGGCTGGAAAAAAGAACCAAGCACGGCAGACATCGCCACCGCTTCGAACCTCGATATCGACCTTGCGAACCCCCAAGGCTTAAGAATCAACGATCTTCAGTGCCTCATCAAGTCTGCCGCGCTTTCCGATCAGCGTGCGAAGCTGGACGAGCTTGGGGGGCTGGTTGAAGGTCACCGCGCCAACCACGCGGCCGGCGCGGCTGTAGAGGGCGATGAGCTTCTCGTCGTCGGACCCTCGCCTGGCGATTGTGAGCTCATCCTCAGGCTTGGGCTTTCCCGCAGCCTGAATTTTGATGTCGAACTGATCGGACCAGAACACCGGAACCGACTCGAAAGGCGCTGCTTTGCCCGGCGCGGCGAGCAGCGTGGAGACGGCGTGACGCGCCTGCTCGACGGCGTTGGTCCAATGCTCGACCCGCATGCGCTCCTCGAAGAGTGGGTTGTACCAACTCGCGATGTCCCCGGCGGCGACGACGCCGGGCACGTTGGTTGCGAGGGTTTCGTCACACCGCACGCCGTCGTCGACGTCTACTTCAGAGCCGTCGAGCCAGGACACCGAAGGGGTGACCCCAATGCCAACCACGACGAGGTCGCAATCCACTCGGCTGCCATCGTCGAGCCACACGCTTTGGACACCGGGGTCGCCGCCAAACCGTTCGACTCGCCGTCCGCAGAGCACCCGAACGCCGCGACGCTCGTGTGCTCCTTGCAGAATTCGTCCAAGCCGTGGCCCCAAGCTCTGCGCAAGCGGGGTCTCCAAGGCTTCGATCATGGTGACTTCGAGCCCTAGTTGCCGGACCGACGCAGCGACCTCGGCGCCGATGAAACCGGCACCGATCACGGCGACCCGAGGCCTGGCCGCGAGCGCAGCGCGAATGGCCAACGCGTCATCGAGCGTTCGAAGCACGTGGATACCCCGGAGCGACGGCTGATTCGGAAGCGTACGCACCTCACCGCCGGTCGCAATGACCAAACCATCGTAGGAAACCACCTCGCCGCTTTGGAGCAGGACCTCGCGGGCGCCTGCGTCGAGCGACCGCGCTCGCTGCCCGAGCTTCAGCTCGACGTTCAACTCGTCGTAGCTTTTCCGGCGCAGCGCCAAGCGCTCAGGGTCGGCTTCGCCGCGGAGCACCTCTTTGGACAGTGGCGGTCGATCGTAGGGGCGATGCTTCTCGTCGCCGATTAAGACGAGCGCGCCATCGAACTTGGCGCGCCGGATGAATTCCACCGCCCGTAGCCCCGCCAGGGACGCCCCGACGACGGCAATCCGCTTGATGCCGCTCATCGATCGAAGGGATCGTTCTTGTGATTGCTGATGGCAATCGCCTGCGTAACGAGGGTCTTGAGGTCTTTGGCGGCCCCTCGAAACACCTGAAAGAGCCCCGAAACGAGCTCAGCGGGATCCTGAGGCACCCCCTCCAGATACGAGGGCGGACGAGACGAGGGCGCTTTGGCAGACACCGACGCTGACACTGGCGCTGACGCTGACGCTGGCGCTGACACCGGCGCTGACACTGGCGCTGACACCGACGCCGGCGCTGACACTGACGCTGACGCTGGCGCTGACACTGGCGCTGACACTGGCGCTGACACTGGCGCTGACGCTGGCGCTGACGCTGCCTTCTTCTTTGCCCGTGGCTTCGCGGGCACGGTCGCTCGGCTCGCAGTGCCTTTGCCCCGTGGAGCGCGCGTTGCCCCCTCTTTGTGGGGTGCCTTGCTCGCTCGTTTCTTGGCGGATGA
>Ga0265303_10001071_pt1 | contig 16414 bp, 11 predicted proteins | sample Helome_2_FD_192494 | JGI IMG/M metagenome (GOLD analysis project Ga0265303, IMG submission 192494) | Marine sediment microbial communities from subtidal zone of North Sea - Hel_20160317 (Illumina Assembly) | ecosystem: Environmental > Aquatic > Marine > Subtidal zone > Sediment ... | reverse complement strand
AAGCGCGGCCGATGGCCCGATGCCGCAGACGCGCGAGCACATCCTGCTGGCGCGCCAGGTAGGCGTTCCGTACATCGTGGTGTACATGAACAAGGCAGACCAGGTAGACGACGAAGAGCTTCTGGAGCTGGTTGAGATGGAAGTACGAGATCTTCTGTCGACCTACGAGTTCCCGGGCGATGACACGCCGATCATTACCGGATCTGCCTTGAAGGCATTTGAGGGTGACGATTCAGAGATTGGTATTCCGTCGATCCACAAGCTGGTTGAGGAGATGGACAGCTACATTCCGATGCCGGAACGCGCCATTGACGGCGATTACCTGATGCCGGTTGAGGACGTGTTCTCGATCTCAGGACGAGGCACTGTTGTCACAGGGCGTATTGAACGTGGTGTTGTCAATGTCGGTGATGAGATCGAGATTGTTGGCATCAAGGAAACGGCCAAGACGACCTGCACGGGTGTGGAGATGTTCAGGAAGTTGCTGGACCGCGGCGAAGCGGGCGATAACGTCGGCGTACTGCTGCGTGGCACCAAGCGTGAAGAGGTTGAGCGTGGTCAGGTACTGGCGAAGCCAGGCTCGATTACGCCGCACACGAAGTTCGAGGCAGAGGTTTACATTCTGACCAAGGATGAGGGTGGCCGTCATACGCCGTTCTTCAAGGGCTATCGTCCGCAGTTTTACTTCCGTACGACGGATGTAACGGGTGCGGTAGAGCTGCCTGAGGGCACCGAGATGGTAATGCCGGGTGACAACGTGAAGATGGTTGTGGACCTGATTGCGCCGATCGCGATGGAAGAAGGACTGCGGTTCGCTATCCGCGAGGGTGGCCGCACCGTTGGTGCCGGCGTCGTCGCTAAGGTTATAGAGTAAAAGGGACGCGATAGCCGAGCACGCCTAGCTTGTCGCGTGCTCGACTTTGCTAAAACTATTAGAGAATGAATTACGCGACAGGCCAGTAGCTCAATTGGCAGAGCGGCGGTCTCCAAAACCGCAGGTTGGGGGTTCGATTCCCTCCTGGCCTGCCATTTGAGGCGTTGGCCCCGAGTACACATGACAACACAAACAGAAACCAGCCAGAGCAGTGCACTGGATACCGTGAAACTGCTGCTGGCGGCCGCCGCCCTCGTGGGTGGCCTGTATTCGTATTACTACTTCGAATTCGATCTGGCGTTGTATATCAGGGTCCTGATGGTGCTGGTTGGCACGGGTGTCGGAATTGCTATTGCGATGCTGAGCTCGCAGGGGCAGCGTTTGTGGCACTTCATTCAGGGGTCTCGCGTTGAGATTCGCAAGGTTGTCTGGCCGACGAAACAGGAAACCACGCAAACGGCGATTGCCGTGCTCGTGTTCACGCTGGTGATGTCCGTGTTCTTCTGGCTGCTCGACTCGGGTCTGTTGTGGCTGACCCGCAAGCTGGTCGGTTAGACCAGCTTTTGCAAGACTTAAAAGGAAATACGTCAGTGTCCTTACGCTGGTACATCGTTCACGCCTATTCGAATTTCGAACACAAGGTGAAGTCCTCGCTGGAGGAACGCATCGAGCGCATGGGCTTGCAGGACAAGTTTGGCGAGATTCTGGTTCCGACCGAGGAAGTGGTCGAAATGAAAGAAGGGCAGAAGCGGCGCAGTGAGCGCAAGTTCTTCCCTGGCTACGTTCTCGTACAAATGGACATGGATGACGAGACCTGGCACCTCGTTAAAGAAGTGCCGAAGGTGCTCGGTTTTATCGGCGGGTCGAGCGATCGACCTGCACCGATTTCGGATAAAGAAGCAGATCAGATTCTGGAGCGCGTCAAGGAAGGCGTCGATAAGCCGCGGCCGAAGGTACTGTTCGAGCCCGGTGAGGTCGTTCGTGTTATTGACGGGCCGTTCAACGATTTCTCAGGAGTCGTTGAGTCTGTGAATTACGAGAAGAGCCGCTTGCAGGTGGCTGTTCAGATTCTCGGCCGGTCTACGCCGGTTGAGCTCGACTTCGGACAAGTCGAAAAAGGTTAGCAAGATTTCGTAGGAGCCCGCCCCGGCAGGCGATTACAAACGTGACGAGGAGCCTGAGTAAGGCGTTTGAACTCGAGAGGAAAATACGATGGCTAAGAAAGTAGCTAGCTACATCAAGCTACAGGTCCCTGCGGGCCAGGCTAATCCGTCTCCACCTGTTGGCCCGGCTTTGGGTCAGCATGGCGTCAACATCATGGAGTTCTGCAAGGCGTTTAATGCAGAGACTCAGGGGACTGAGCCGGGTTTGCCGATTCCGGTGATTATTACGGTCTACAGTGACCGCAGTTTCACCTTCATTTCCAAGACCCCGCCAGCAGCAGTGCTTTTGCGTAAGGCCGCCGGTTTGAAGAAGGGTTCGGGAACTCCGAATACCGACAAGGTTGGCAAAGTTAATCGTGCGCAGCTCGAAGAGATTGCGACAACGAAAATGCCGGACCTGACTGCTGCTGACATGGATGCAGCCGTTCGCACTGTTGCAGGCACGGCGCGCAGCATGGGAATCGAGACCGAGGGAGTGAAGTAATGGCCGAAAGCAAACGTAGAAAGGCCGCTCGCGAGAAGCTCGAAGCCGGGAAGGCCTACGAAATTAACGAAGCGCTCGGCCTCGTGAAGGAGCTGGCAACAGCCAGGTTTCCCGAGAGCGTCGATGTGTCGGTAAACCTCGGCGTGGATCCGCGTAAGTCGGACCAGGTTGTTCGTGGCTCGACAGTCCTGCCTAACGGTACGGGAAAAACGGTTCGTGTCGCAGTATTTGCCCAGGGTGAGAACGCCGACAAGGCAACCGCAGCCGGTGCTGACATCGTAGGTTTCGAAGATCTTGCGGAGACTGTCAAGGCAGGCGATCTGAACTTCGACGTCGTCATTGCGACCCCCGATGCGATGCGTGTCGTTGGTCAGCTGGGCCAGATACTTGGTCCGCGCGGCCTTATGCCGAACCCGAAGGTTGGTACGGTAACCGCAGACGTGGAAACGGCGGTGAAGAATGCCAAAGCCGGACAGGTTCGTTATCGCACCGACAAGGCGGGCATCATTCATTGCCCTATCGGACGTGCAGATTTTGAAGTGCCGGCATTGAAAGAGAACCTGGAGATGCTGCTGACTGACCTCAAGAAGGGCAAGCCTGCATCGGCCAAGGGCGCGTTTTTCATGAAGCTGACGGTCTCATCGACGATGGGTCCGGGCATATCTGTAGATCGGGCGACGGTAGACGCCTGATCCCAAAGTATTTGTGGCGTGACCCTTGGGTGGCGCTGCAATAGCCGCAAGGACGCGGCAATCGTCGAAGACCACAGGCGACCGTGTTGGTTCACGGTCTTAATTACCGCCTGTGTAGATGGAGAAACCTGAGTCAGATTAACTGGCAACGGTTGCCATCCGACAAGAGAACGGATGTTCTCAAATTGGTGGGTGAGAAAGTTTCACCTGTGTTGTAACCGTAGGCCAGGAGTAAATAATGGCACTGAGACTCGAAGACAAAAAACAACTTGTCAAAGAGGTGAACGCGGTTGCGGGCGACTCTGTGACGGCTGTTGCAGCCGAATACAGGGGTTTGTCTGTTGCGGAAATGACGGAATTGCGCAAAGAAGCGCGCAATGCCGGCGTGTACATGCGTGTGGTCAAAAACACGCTGGCTCGCCGCGCCGTCGTAGGCACTGAATTTGAGTGTATGCAAGAAACGCTCAAAGGGCCGATTCTGCTCGCGTTTGCAAAAGACGATCCAGGTGCCGCTGCCAGGGTTATCAAGGACTTCGCCAAGGGGCATGACGCTCTGCAGGCGGTCTCGCTATCAGCCGGTGGGCAATTATTGCCAGCGTCCGATCTGAAGAAATTGGCAGACCTGCCAACTCTGGATCAGGCGCGCGCAATGCTGCTCGGCGTGATGATTGCACCGATGTCCAAACTGGTACGCACGTTGGCCGAACCTTCTGGAATGCTTGCACGCACATTGAATGCGCGCGGCAGTCAGGAAGCGGCCTGATACGGATCAAAAATATTCCCTGACTCAGGAAATGTAATTTTAAAGGAAATACTGAAATGGCACTGTCAAACGAAGATCTGCTCAAAGAATTGAGCGCAAAGCCAATTATGGAAGTTGTTGAACTCGTCAAGATGCTTGAAGACGAGTGGGGCGTATCAGCAGCAGCACCGGTAGCTGTAGCTGCAGGTCCTGCAAGCGGTGACGCTGGTGAAGCCGCGGTTGAGAAGACTGAATTCGACGTCGTTCTCACCGGTTTTGGTGAGGCGAAAGTTGGCGTCATCAAGGCTGTCCGCACTCTTACCGGTCTTGGCCTGAAAGAAGCCAAGGACGCGGTAGAAGGCACACCGTCAACGATCAAAGAAGGCGTTGGTAAAGACGAAGCAGAAGAAGTCAAAAAGCAGCTTGAAGAAGCTGGCGGTAGTGCAGAGCTGAAGTAATCAGCTCTCTAGTGACTTTGCACTTTGCTTACGACCCGACGGGTCACAAGTCGGGCAAGCAGCCAGTCGATTTTCGGCTGGCTGCTTGCACGCATCTGTAATTAAAGAAGGTACTCTCGAATGGCCTATTCATTCACCGAGAAAAAACGCATTCGCAAGAACTTTGGTAAGCGTCCGACGATCCTGGACGTTCCTTACCTGTTGTCGATCCAGGTCGACTCCTACAAGAAGTTCCTGCAAACGGACAAGACGATTGAACAGCGCGCTGACCGTGGTCTGCATGCGGCATTTCAGTCCGTATTTCCGATCGTCAGCTATTCGGGCAATGCTGCTCTCGAATACGTGAGCTATCGCCTCGGCGAGCCCGTATTTGACGTCAAGGAATGCCAGATGCGCGGGCTGACCTATGCGGCTCCGATTCGCGTCAACGTTCGCCTTGTCATTTATGACAAGGAAGCCTCGGGTAATCCGAAGCCTGTTAAAGACATTCGAGAGCAGGAAGTCTATCTCGGCGAAATGCCGTTGATGACCGACCACGGTACGTTTGTTATCAACGGTACCGAACGCGTCATCGTGTCGCAGCTGCACCGTTCACCTGGCGTGTTCTTCGATCACGACAAGGGCAAGACGCACAGCTCTGGCAAATTGCTGTTTTCAGCGAGAATTATTCCGTATCGCGGCTCCTGGCTCGACTTCGAATTCGATCCCAAAGATGCGTTGTTTGCGCGTATTGACCGACGTCGCAAGCTGCCGGTCACGATCATTCTTCGCGCCCTGGAAATGACCAATGAAGAGATGCTCGATCTCTTCTTTGACACCAACGAATTCTATCTTTCCGAGAAGGAAATCAAGATGGAGCTCGTCCCTGATCGCCTGCGTGGTGAGACGGCGACATTCGACATCAAGCTTGGTCGCAAGTTGATTGTTGAAGAGGGCCGCCGGATCACCGCCAAGCACGTCCGCGACATGAACAAGTCAACAGTCAAAAAGCTCGCCGTACCTGCCGAGTATCTCGAGGGCAAGATTCTTGCTCACGATGTTATCGATACAGAGACCGGAGAACTGCTTGCGGCTGCAAATGCCGAGCTGACGCCGGAGCTCGTTGAGGCGCTCATTACGGGTGGTATCGAGACAATTCGCACGTTGTTCGTCAACGATCTGGATCGTGGGGCATTCATTTCGAATACGCTCAACATTGATCCATCCACCACACGTCTTGAAGCGTTGGTGGAAATTTATCGCATGATGCGTCCGGGCGAGCCGCCCACCAAGGAAGCGGCCGAAAACCTCTTTCAGAACCTGTTCTTTAACCCGGACCGCTACGATCTTTCAGACGTCGGCCGCATGAAATTTAACCGCCGTGTCGGCCGTGACCACTCGGACGGTGGCGGTGTTCTTGACAAAAGCGACATCCTCGCTGTTCTGCAGACCTTGATCGACATTCGCAACGGCTACGGTAACGTCGACGATATTGATCACCTCGGCAACCGTCGCGTACGAAGCGTTGGAGAAATGGCGGAGAACGCCTTCCGCGTCGGACTCGTTCGCGTCGAGCGTGCTGTCAAGGAACGTCTGACCCAGGCTGAGACCGAAGGGCTGATGCCGCAGGAAATGATCAACGCCAAGCCGGTAGCGGCTGCCGTTAAGGAATTTTTCGGCTCGAGCCAGTTATCGCAGTTCATGGATCAGAACAATCCGCTGTCAGAAGTGACCCACAAACGCCGCGTTTCGGCACTTGGGCCGGGTGGCCTGACGCGTGAACGTGCAGGCTTTGAGGTTCGCGACGTTCATCCGACACACTATGGCCGCGTTTGCCCGATTGAGACGCCTGAAGGCCCGAACATTGGCCTGATTAATTCGCTCGCTGTGTATGCACGGACGAATGAGTACGGTTTCCTCGAGACGCCGTACCGGAAAGTCACGAAAGGCAAGGCGACGTCGGACATTGAGTATTTGTCGGCAATCGAGGAAAGCCAGTACGTTATAGCCCAGGGCAACTCAGATCTGGACAAGAACGGGAAATTTCTCGAGAAACTGGTTGCCGTTCGTCACAAAAACGAGTCTTCGCTGTCCGGACCGGGCGACGTTGATTATATGGACGTCAGTCCGCGCCAGATCGTATCGGTCGCGGCCTCCCTGATTCCGTTCCTTGAGCACGATGACGCGAACCGCGCCCTGATGGGCTCGAATATGCAACGCCAGGCTGTGCCGACGCTGCGTGCCGAGGCTCCGTTGGTCGGTACCGGTATGGAGCGCGCTGTTGCGGTCGACTCGGGTGTTACGGTCGTCGCGCGTCGCGGCGGCATCGTCGATTCAGTTGATGCATCTCGTATCGTGGTCCGCGTAAACGATGACGAGACCAGTGCAGTCGAGGCTGGTGTCGATATCTACAACCTGACGAAATACACGCGCTCGAATCAGAACACCTGCATAAACCAACGTCCGCTGGTCAAGGCTGGCGACTCAATTTCAGGTGGAGACGTCCTCGCGGATGGTCCGTCGACAGACATGGGTGAGCTTGCGCTCGGCCAGAACCTGCTCGTCGCGTTCATGCCATGGAACGGCTACAACTTCGAGGATTCGATCCTGATCTCGGAGCGAGTCGTCAAGGAAGACCGCTTCACGACGATTCATATCGAAGAGCTGCAGTGTGTTGCTCGCGATACGAAGCTCGGGCCGGAAGACATCACCTCGGATATTCCGAACGTTGGTGATGCCGCGCTGGCCAAGCTTGATGAATCGGGTATTGCGTTCATCGGCGCTGAAGTCAATGCGGGCGATATTCTCGTCGGTAAAGTCACGCCGAAGGGCGAGACGCAGTTGACGCCGGAAGAGAAACTCCTGAGAGCCATTTTCGGTGAGAAAGCCTCGGACGTGAAAGACACCTCGCTGCGCGTTCCGCCCGGTATGGACGGTACGGTTATCGACGTGCGCGTATTCACACGCGATGGCGTCGAGAAAGACCTGCGTGCCTTGTCGATCGAAAAGTCCGAACTCGAGAGTGTTCGTAAGGACCTTGACGACACGCTGCGTATTCTCGAAGAGGATATTTACGAGCGCGTCGAGCGCATGCTGACGAACAAGATGGCGCAAGGTGGTCCGAACAAACTCAAGTCCGGATCAAAAATCACAAAGGCCTACCTCGACGAGGTACCGCGCGAGCAGTGGTTCGAGATTCGTCTCAAGAACGACGATGCGAACGAGCAGCTGCAGAACGCATTTGAACGACTGAATGCGCAGCGCGAAGAGTTCGATCGACGCTTCGAAGGGAAGAAAGCGAAGATCACCGCTGGTGATGACCTTGCACCTGGCGTCCTGAAGATGGTCAAAGTTTACCTGGCCGTCAAACGCAGGATTCAGCCAGGCGACAAGATGGCCGGTCGTCACGGAAATAAGGGTGTGATCTCGACGATCGTTCCGATTGAGGATATGCCGTACCTCGCTGACGGCACGCCAGTCGATATCGTTCTCAACCCGCTTGGCGTACCGTCGCGAATGAACGTTGGCCAGGTGCTGGAGACCCATCTTGGCTGGGCTGCGAAAGGGCTCGGCAAGAAGATCGACCGAATGCTGAAGGCACAGGAATCAATTACCAAGATTCGCCAGTTCCTTGAGCAGGTATACAACAAGACCGGCGGTCGCATCGAAGACATCAAGTCCTTCAGTGATGCAGAGGTCATCGAGTTGGCAGGAAATCTCACCAATGGTGTACCGACAGCGACGCCTGTCTTTGACGGTGCGGCCGAGGTTGAGATCAAAGGCCTGCTTGAGCTTGCAGATCTCGCTGATACCGGTCAGTCACGGCTCAGTGACGGCCGTACGGGTGAAGAGTTCGATCGCGATATCACGGTTGGTTACATGTACATGCTCAAGCTCAACCACCTTGTGGATGACAAGATGCATGCACGCTCGACCGGACCGTACAGCCTGGTTACGCAGCAGCCGCTGGGCGGTAAGGCACAGTTCGGCGGTCAGCGCTTCGGCGAGATGGAGGTCTGGGCGCTCGAAGCCTATGGCGCCGCCTACACCTTGCAGGAAATGCTAACGGTCAAGTCGGATGATGTGCAGGGACGAACCAAGATGTACAAGAACATCGTCGACGGCGAACATGAAATGGATGCCGGCATGCCGGAATCGTTCAATGTTCTTGTGAAGGAGATTCGATCTCTGGGCATCAACATTGAGCTGGAGACTGACTAATGAAAGATCTCTTAAAGCTATTTAAATACCAGAACCCGGTTGACGACTTCGAAGCAATCCGGATTGGCCTGGCGTCGCCGGACATGGTGCGCTCCTGGTCATTCGGTGAAGTAAAAAAGCCGGAGACGATCAACTATCGTACGTTCAAGCCCGAACGTGATGGTCTGTTCTGCGCGAAGATCTTTGGACCGGTTAAGGACTACGAGTGTCTTTGCGGCAAATACAAGCGATTGAAGCACCGCGGCGTCGTCTGCGAAAAGTGTGGCGTCGAGGTTACGCAGACGAAGGTTCGCCGTGAACGCATGGCGCACATCGAGCTCGCCAGCCCGGTCGCACACATCTGGTTCCTGAAATCACTGCCATCTCGTATCGGCCTCATGCTCGACATGACGCTTCGCGAGATCGAGCGCGTGCTGTACTTCGAGGCATTTGTTGTCGTCGAGCCCGGTATGACTGAGCTCGAACGTGGCCAGCTGTTGACGGACGAGATGTATCTCGATGCGCTCGAGCAATATGGCGACGAGTTCGATGCACGCATGGGCGCCGAAGCAGTTCGCGAGATGCTCATGACGATCGACTTGCAGCGCGAAGTCCTGCAGGTTCGCGAGGACATGGATGCGACACGCTCGGAGACCAAGATCAAGCGCCTTTCGAAGCGCCTGAAGCTGCTCGAGTCGTTCATCGAATCAGGCAACAAGCCTGAGTGGATGGTGTTGACGGTTCTGCCGGTATTGCCGCCCGATCTGCGTCCGCTCGTGCCGCTGGACGGTGGTCGTTTTGCGACGTCAGATCTTAACGATCTGTATCGCCGCGTCATCAACCGCAATAATCGCCTGCGTCGCCTTTTAGAACTCAACGCACCCGATATTATTGTCCGCAACGAGAAGCGCATGCTGCAGGAGTCGGTTGACGCGCTGCTCGACAACGGTCGTCGCGGTCGCGCAATCACAGGTACAAACAAGCGTCCGCTGAAATCGCTGGCCGACATGATCAAGGGCAAGCAGGGTCGTTTCCGCCAGAACCTACTTGGAAAGAGAGTGGATTATTCAGGCCGCTCGGTGATTGTTGTTGGGCCAACCCTCAAGCTGCATCAGTGTGGTTTGCCGAAGAAGATGGCTCTGGAACTATTCAAGCCATTCATCTTCTCGAAGCTACAACTGCGTGGCGAAGCGACGACGATCAAGGCAGCCAAGCGCCTCGTCGAGCGCGAAGGAGCGGAAGTCTGGGATATTCTCGAAGAGGTTATTCGTGAACACCCGGTAATGCTTAACCGTGCGCCGACACTGCATCGCCTCGGCATCCAGGCCTTTGAGCCTGTGCTGATCGAGGGCAAGGCTATTCAGCTGCACCCGCTCGTTTGTACGGCTTTTAATGCTGACTTCGACGGTGATCAGATGGCAGTACACGTACCGCTGTCGATCGAGGCGCAGCTCGAGGCTCGCGCCCTGATGATGTCGTCGAACAACATCCTGTCGCCGGCAAATGGTGATCCGATCATCGTACCGTCGCAGGACGTCGTTCTCGGTCTCTATTACATGACGCGTACACGCGTGAATGCGAGCGGTGAGGGCATGATGTTCTCAAGCGTCGACGAAGCTCGCCGTGCATTCGAAAATGGCGCTGCCGATCTGCAGGCAATGATCAGAGTTCGCGTACCAACATTCGAGGCCGAGGAAGAAGGCGGCGAGCCCGTTGCGATCAATAAGATCGTAGAGACCACGGTTGGCCGTGCTCTGTTGTCAGAAATCCTGCCGGACGGTCTGGATTTCGAGCTCGTTAACCGGGCAATGTCGAAGAAAGCGATCTCGAATACGATCAATGTGTGCTACCGGAATCTGGGTCTCAAGAAGACGGTCGTTTTTGCTGACCGCCTTATGTACACCGGGTTCCGTTTCGCGACGATGGCCGGCATTTCGATCGGGGTTAACGACATGGTCGTGCCTGAGAGCAAGGGCGATATCCTGGCCGTTGCAGAAGCTGAGGTTAAAGAGATTCAGGACCAGTACGCGTCGGGTCTCGTGACCGACGGCGAGCGCTATAACAAGGTTGTTGATATCTGGTCCCGCACCAATGACCAGATTGCCAAAGCCATGATGGACAAGCTGGGCTCAGAATCAGTAAAGAACTCCGCAGGCAAAAAGGTCGAGCAGGAGTCGTTTAACTCGATCTACATGATGGCTGACTCCGGTGCTCGTGGTTCTGCGGCGCAGATCAGGCAGCTCGCCGGCATGCGTGGACTGATGGCCAAGCCGGACGGCTCGATCATCGAGACGCCGATCACGGCGAACTTCCGCGAAGGTCTCGACGTGGCGCAGTACTTCATCTCGACTCACGGTGCTCGTAAGGGCCTGGCTGATACGGCGCTGAAGACGGCTAACTCGGGTTACCTGACACGTCGTCTGGTCGACGTCGCGCAGGACCTTGTTGTGACAGAGGTTGATTGCGAAACCAAGAATGGTGTCGCGATGTCACCGCTCGTTGAAGGCGGCGATATTGTCGAACCTCTCAGGGAGCGGGTTCTGGGTCGTGTGCTGGCTGAGGCCGTGCTGATTCCGGGCAGCGACAAGGTTGCATTCGACGCGGGCACGATGCTTGACGAAGAAACTGTTGCGACACTCGAAGAGTTATCGATTGACCACGTGTTGGTTCGGTCGCCAATTACCTGCGAAATTCGCTACGGTGTTTGCTCGCAGTGCTACGGTCGGGATCTTGCGCGTGGCCACCGCATCAACATCGGTGAAGCTGTTGGCGTAATTGCAGCTCAGTCGATCGGCGAACCGGGCACGCAGCTGACGATGCGTACATTCCACATCGGTGGTGCGGCGTCACGTTCAGCGGCAGTCAATAACATCGAGATCAAGTCCAACGGCAACGCGAAGCTGGTCAATATCAAGACCGTTGCGCACCATAAGGGATACCTTGTAGCTGTTTCCCGATCCGGCGAAGTCTCGATTACCAATGAGATGGGCCGTGAGCGTGAGCGTTACAAAGTGCCTTACGGTGCAACGATCACGATCGAGGACGGGGCCAAGGTTAAACAGGGCCAGGTTGTCGCCAATTGGGACCCGCATACTCACCCGGTTGTCACCGAGGTTGCCGGTAAGCTCAAATTCGAGGACTTCCTTGATGGAGTCACGGTTGCCGAGCAGGTAGATGAGTTCACCGGCCTGACCAGTATTGTCGTACTCGATCCGAAGAGTCGCGGTGGCACTGGCAAGGACTTGCGACCCGTCGCTCGCCTCGTCAATGACAAGGACGAGGACATCTTCTTCGCCAATACTGAGATTCCGGCAGTCTATGCGCTGCCCGCCGGTGCCATCATCTCGATGTCAGACGGCGCCAAGGTCGCAGTGGGCGATGTCATTGCTCGAATCCCGCAGGCGTCATCAAAGACTCGCGATATTACGGGTGGTCTGCCGCGTGTTGCCGACCTGTTCGAGGCTCGCAAGCCGAAAGAGCCGGCAATCATGGCCGAGCACACCGGAACGGTCAGCTTCGGTAAGGAAACCAAGGGCAAGCGTCGTCTCGTCATCACTGATGAGACGGGCGAGAGTCATGAGGAGTTGATTCCCAAGTGGCGGCACCTCAACGTGTTCGAAGGTGAGCAGGTTGTACAGGGTGAGACGATCGCTGACGGCGAGCCGAATCCGCATGACATTCTTCGCCTGCAAGGCGTTGAAAACCTTGCTGATTATCTCGTACGCGAGATTCAGGATGTGTACCGGTTGCAGGGCGTGAAGATCAATGACAAGCACATCGAGGTGATTATTCGACAGATGTTGCGCAAGGTCATTGTTGCCACGCCGGGTGAAAGCAACTACCTCAGGGGCGAGCAGATTGATAAAGCTCGGTTCTTCGAAGAGGAAGAGCAATTGCTGGCACAGGGCAAAACTCCGCTCACTATCGATCCGATTCTGTTGGGCATCACGAAGGCATCGCTGGCAACCGAGTCGTTCATTTCTGCGGCATCGTTCCAGGAGACGACCCGGGTTCTGACCGAGGCCGCGGTACGCGGCTTACGTGACGATCTTCGCGGCTTGAAGGAAAATGTCATCGTTGGTCGACTGATTCCGGCGGGTACCGGATTCGCGCACCACGCCGAACGTCGGCGTACGCGCGAGCAGGATCTTGCTGACCAGCTCAAGGAACTCGATGTTGCGGCTGAGCAAGCCGCCACTGAGGCAGCTGCGGGAGACGCAGCAGAGAATGCCGAGGTGGCGCTTGAGGAAGCGCTGCAGAAGGAAGCCGACGAAGCGACAAAGGGTAGCGAAGAAGCGACCACAGACGCTTAAAAAACAAGGGTTTGGGGGAAGCCTGCGGCCTTGCTTGACAGCTTGCTGCAGGCGTCACTACAATGCCCGGCCTTAACCTCAGGGCCCGCCTTAAACGGGCCCTGATTTTTCAGGGGCGATAGTGGTGGCAGAAATGGCCACGACGACAAAAAAACCTAATTGACTCAATCATTTAGGTTTTCGCCCAAAAACCCGACATCTGAACCGGATGAGGTTCAGTGGTTGGGTGCGCGCGTTTTTTAGCGCACATATTTGGATTAACGAGAATAAAAGAGGGCCCCATGGCCACAGTGAATCAGCTAGTTCGCAACCCACGCGCGACGAAGCGTGCAAAAAGTACGGTGCCTGCGCTGGAAGCCAGCCCGCAGAAACGTGGTGTATGCACACGTGTTTACACGACGACGCCCAAAAAGCCGAACTCGGCCATGCGGAAGGTCGCTCGTGTTCGCCTGACCAACGGTTTTGAAGTCACGTCGTATATCGGCGGCGAAGGCCACAACCTGCAGGAGCACTCAGTTGTGCTGATTCGTGGTGGTCGTGTGAAGGACCTGCCAGGTGTTCGCTACCATACGGTGCGCGGAACACTCGATTGCGCAGGCGTATCCGATCGCCGTCAGGGCCGCTCCAAGTATGGAACCAAGAGACCAAAGTCGTAAGTACGCAGATATTTCGGGTGCTGGTTAGTGAAGCGGCCGAAGTCCTAACTAATAGAAGAGAACAATGTCCAGAAGATCACAGGCACCAAAAAGAACGATTCTGCCCGACCCGAAATACGGCAGTGAATTGCTTGCCAAGTTCATGAACATGATCATGAATGACGGCAAGAAATCCGTCGCTGAGCGCATCATTTATGGTGCACTTGATCGCATTTCGGACCGAGAGACGAAGTCAGACGACAAAGCGCTCGAATTGCTCGAAACGGCGCTCGAGAACGTCAAGCCCGTGGTCGAAGTGAAGTCCCGCCGCGTCGGTGGTGCAACGTACCAGGTGCCTGTTGAAGTGCGCCCGGCACGCCGCCAGACACTGGCCATGCGCTGGGTTATCGACGCTGCGCGTAAACGCGGCGAGAAGTCGATGGCGCATCGCCTTGCGCACGAGTTGCTTGAGGCCGCCGAGAACCGCGGCACAGCTGTCAAAAAGAAAGAAGACACGCATCGCATGGCAGAGGCTAATAAGGCCTTCTCCCACTACCGCTGGTAACCGGTCGAGTCGACCAGGAAAACCAGGATCTTGTCGTGGCCCGCACAACCCCTATCGAGCGCTATCGCAATATTGGCATCATGGCCCATATTGATGCTGGTAAGACCACGACGACTGAGCGTGTGCTGTTCTATACCGGTGTCTCTCACAAGATAGGCGAGGTGCATGACGGCGCGGCTGTCATGGACTGGATGGAGCAGGAACAGGAACGCGGCATCACGATTACGTCGGCTGCGACAACCTGCTTCTGGAGCGGCATGGACCAGCAGTACGACGAGCACCGTGTCAACATCATTGATACCCCGGGCCATGTCGATTTCACGATTGAAGTCGAGCGCAGCCTGCGTGTGCTGGACGGCGCGGTAACCGTGCTGTGCTCCGTTGGTGGCGTGGAGCCACAGACTGAGACAGTCTGGCGCCAGGGCAACAAGTACAACGTGCCACGCATGCTCTTCGTCAACAAGATGGATCGTGCGGGGGCTGATTTCCTGCGTGTGGTGGAGCAGGTGCGGGAGCGGCTGGGAGCCAATCCGGTGCCGGTGCAGCTGCCCATTGGAGCCGAAGAACATTTTGCCGGTGTCATCGATCTGATCGGTATGCGGGCGATCTACTGGGATGAGAGCAACATGGGTACGACTTACGAGGCCCGCGATATCCCGGATGAGCTGCGTGCCGAGGCCGAAGTCTGGCGCGAGAAGATGATCGAGGCGGCCGCTGAAGGGGACGAGCAACTCCTGGTCAAGTTCCTTGAGGGCGATGCATTGGAGCCTGAAGAGATTCGCCGTGGTCTGCGTGAACGCACGCTGGCTGGAGAGATTGTCGTCTCGATGTGCGGCTCGGCTTTCAAGAACAAGGGCGTGCAGGCGATGCTCGACGCGGTTATCGACTACATGCCGTCACCCGTTGACGTGCCCGCGATCAAGGGCATCAATGAGGACGACTCGGAAGGTGAGCGCCAAGCGGATGACACGGAGCCGTTCGCGGCGCTGGCATTCAAGATTGCGACGGATCCGTTCGTTGGCAACCTGACATTCTTCCGCGTTTATTCGGGCGTGCTGAACTCAGGTGATACGATCCTGAACCCGATAAAGAGCAGGAAAGAACGTATCGGGCGCATCTTGCAAATGCATTCGAACGACCGTAAGGAAATCAAGGAGGTTTTCGCGGGCGACATTGCGGCAGCTGTTGGCCTCAAGGACGTCACGACAGGGGACACGCTTTGCGACCTCAAGCAGCCGATAATGCTTGAGCGCATGGAGTTTCCGGATCCGGTTATTTCGGTGGCCGTCGAGCCGAAGACCAAGGTTGACCAGGAGAAGATGGGCACCGCCCTGCAGAAGCTGGCCAAGGAAGACCCGTCATTTCGCGTCCACACAGACGAGGAATCGAGTCAGACGATCATATCGGGAATGGGTGAGCTGCATCTCGACATTATCGTCGACCGCATGAAACGCGAATTCAATGTCGTGGCAAATGTCGGCAAGCCGCAGGTGGCTTACCGGGAGACGATTCGTAAACCGGTCAAACAGGAAAGCAAGTTCGTCAGGCAGTCCGGTGGGCGCGGCCAGTATGGCCATGTTTTTCTGCACATCGAACCGGCGGAGTCTGGTTCAGGATACGAATTCGAGAATGCGATTGTTGGCGGTGTTGTACCGAAGGAGTATATCGGCGCCGTCAACAAAGGCATAAAAGAGCAGATGGAAAATGGTGTTGTCGCCGGGTTCCCGGTAGTCGACTGCAAGGTAACGCTGTACGACGGTTCGTATCACGACGTCGATTCCAGCGAGATTGCGTTCAAGATCGCTGGCTCTATGGGTTTCAGGGACGGCGCCCTCAAAGCAAGCCCGGTGTTGCTCGAGCCGATCATGAGGGTCGAGGTTGTAACACCTGAAGATTACATGGGTGACGTGATGGGTGATCTAAATCGCCGTCGCGGTTTGCCCAAGGGCATGGATGACTCGCCGTCAGGCAAAGTTATTCGTGCAGAGGTTCCGCTGGCTGAGATGTTCGGCTATGCAACGGACTTGCGCTCGATGAGCCAGGGCCGCGCAGTGTACTCGATGGAATTCGAGAAATATTCAGAAGTGCCACAAAACGTGGCTGACACAGTAATGAAGAAGGCTTCGTAGGAGCCCGCCGTGCTGAGAGAGCGCCAAACCAACAGAATGGTAAGGTAGTTTCGATCGGACCGGGCGATCACAAAAGGAAAGCAGGAAAAGCTCATGTCTAAAGAGAAATTTCAAAGAACAAAGCCACACGTAAACGTAGGCACGATTGGTCACGTTGACCATGGCAAGACGACACTGACA
>Ga0265303_10001070_pt1 | contig 16440 bp, 13 predicted proteins | sample Helome_2_FD_192494 | JGI IMG/M metagenome (GOLD analysis project Ga0265303, IMG submission 192494) | Marine sediment microbial communities from subtidal zone of North Sea - Hel_20160317 (Illumina Assembly) | ecosystem: Environmental > Aquatic > Marine > Subtidal zone > Sediment ... | reverse complement strand
CTTTTCCGGATCTGGAGGTCATTGTAGGTAATATTGCCACAGGAGAAGCGGCAAAATATTTGGTTGAGGCAGGAGCAGATGCTGTAAAAGTAGGAATAGGCCCGGGATCTATTTGCACGACACGAGTTGTAGCCGGAGTAGGCTTTCCTCAATTTTCAGCCTTATTGGAAGTTTCCGCTGCCATCAAAGGAAGCGGTGTGCCAATCATCGCCGATGGTGGAATCCGGTATACTGGTGATATCCCTAAAGCGCTTGCGGCAGGAGCAAATACTGTCATGCTTGGTTCCCTTCTGGCCGGTACGAAGGAATCCCCCGGAGAAACTATTATTTATGAGGGTCGAAAGTTTAAATCTTACCGGGGCATGGGCTCCGTTGAGGCTATGACTAAGGGAAGTAAAGATCGGTACTTCCAGGATGTGGAAGACGATATTAAGAAATTAGTCCCTGAAGGGATTGTAGGACGTGTACCCTATAAAGGGGAACTGTATGAGAGCATCCATCAATTTATTGGAGGGCTGCGTGCCGGAATGGGCTATTGCGGAGCCAAAAGTATATTGGATCTTCAGGATAGGGGCAAGTTCATAAAGATCACAGCCAGCGGAATTGCCGAAGGGCATCCACATCACGTGACGATCACCAAAGAATCTCCGAATTACAGCAGGTAATTATTTCTGACCGGAATAGGTCTTCCAGTCTTTTTCTTTAAATATATTGTCCCCGAAATACCTGGCGATATTCAGGAAAGGTTCAGGCTTCTGATAGCCCGGAACCGGAGTGATCAGGTTCATTTTCTCATCCATAAAAACCACCGTTGGATAGCTTAGCCGGCCTCGCATAATTGTAGCTGCCAATTCATGGTATCCACGACGTCCGGAGGCGACAAATTTAAAAGTGCGTCCTTGATAGTCGATATTTTCTTTTGCCTCGCCATCTAACTTGACCATCAGGAAATTTTCCATCATGTATTCAGCTACTTCGGCATTTTGAAAAGTATCCTTGTCCATGCGCTTACACCATCCACACCAGTCTGTGTACACATCCACAAAGACTTTCTTATCAGTACCTTGTGTTACTATCTCAGAAGCTTCATCCCAGCTTAACCATTGGACTTGCTGTGCCTGAACAGTAAATGTCCCTAGACAAAGGATTAATAGTAATGTTGTGGCTATCACATTTCGAATCATAATTCCGGAGTTTTAAAGAAAACAGTCAAGAACTGTACCAAATGTAACGTAAAAATACCGTCGATATTTCGGTTTTAACGCGATTTGGATCGACTTTAACGAATAAGTTCTATTAAAACTGCGTGCCGATATCGATCTGATTGTGTTTGAGATCTTCATAGGTCTCCCTTTTGCGTATCAGTTGGGCTTCGCCCTTATGCCAAAATACTTCGGCAGGACGATATCTAGAATTATAATTGCTCGCCATAGCAAAGCAATAAGCTCCGGCATTGTTAAAGCAGAGAACATCGCCTTCTGAAATTTCGGCAATTCGTCTGTTATTCGCGAAAGTATCCGTTTCACATACATAGCCGACCACTGAATAAAAACGCTCTTTACCTCCCGGGTTCGATAGATTTCGTATATCGTGATAGGAACCATAAAACATCGGACGGATCATATGATTGAATCCGGAATCAATGCCGGCGAAGACAGTAGAGGTTGTTTGTTTTACTACATTGACCGCAGCTAGAAAATATCCTGCTTCACTAACGAGGTATTTTCCAGGTTCAAAAGCAAGTGTTAACGATTTTCCATATTCCTCACAAAATTCATTAAAGCGCTTCCCTAATTTTTTCCCCAACTCTTCAATATTCGTTTGAATATCCCCTTCTTTATAAGGTACTTTAAACCCACTTCCAAAATCAATGAATTCCAGATCCTTAAATTGTTTTGCCGCATCAAAAAGGATCTCACTAGCATAGAGAAAGACATCTATATCCAGGATATCACTGCCCGTATGCATGTGAATGCCATTTATCTTAAGTTTTGTCAGCTTGGCAATTCTCAAGATGTGGGGTAGCTGGTGAATGCTGATACCAAATTTTGAGTCGATATGGCCCACTGAGATCTTGGAATTACCTCCGGCCATAACATGTGGGTTGATCCGGATGCAAACGGGGATCTCCGGATGTTTGCTTCCAAACTGTTCCAGAATGGACAGGTTATCAATATTGATCTGGACACCTAGGGCAGCGGCTTCTTCCAATTCTTCCAAAGAAACACCGTTGGGTGTAAAAATGATCTCATCTGCTCGAAATCCGGCGTCGAGCCCTAGTCGGACTTCCTGGATCGAAACCGTATCCAAACCACATCCCAGGTGCTTCATAAAACGCAAAATACTTAGGTTAGAGAGTGCCTTGGTGGCATAATTTACCTTCAGTGATCCGACTTTGCCAAAGGCCTTGGTGAGTCGGTCATATTGCTTTTGGATCTTCGCGCTGTCGTAAACATATACGGGGGCGCCAAATTCTGTGGCAATAGCTAAGAGTTCTTTTGCTTTCATCGATTCAAGCTTTTGAACAAATCTAGGACGTATCCCTTTGCTGTACAATAATTCTCCAAGGATTTCAATGCAATATTGCTCATTCTCAAAATCTCGGTAGATGTAGTGAGAATCTCGTAATCTTGTACGGGTATTTTTGCCTATATTTCCCCTATGAAGTTGCCGCTCTTCCCGTTACAAACCGTCTTTTTTCCCGGAGAAACAGTGCCGTTGCATATTTTTGAAGACAGGTATAAGGAATTGGTCAACGATTGCCATAAGGAATCCCTGACATTTGGCATTCCGGTTTACATCGATGAACAGATCGCATATGGTACAGAAGTGCAGCTTGTTGAAGTAGTGACTACCTATGAGAGTGGTGCCATGGATATTGTTTGTGTAGCCCGACAAGTATTCAGGGTAAATAGTTTTGAGGCCACTATGGGAGACAAACTATACCCCGGCGGTGAGGTACAGTTTTTAGATAACATCAATGATGGGGATCTACGCTCCAAGGCCTATGTACTCGATCGTATCAAGGATCTATATGATCTTATGGGGGTTGAGTTTAGCGAGATTTCTCCTAAAAAGTTCAACAGTTATCAATTGGCGCATAAGATGGGACTCTCCTATCAGCAGGAATATCAACTTCTTCAATTGGCTAAGGAAAGTGAGCGCTTGTCATTTATACGTGCCCATTTAGATGTGACAATACAAGTACTCCAGGAAGTTAACAGGACGAAAGACATTATAGACATGAATGGGCATTTTCGAAATTTTGATCCGCTCGATTTTAAGGACTTTGAGGTCTGATCAAAAGCCGGCATTCCACTAGTGTATGTGATGTCCGTTATGTATTTTTGCTAGCAAATTTTAGCATATGAATCTCCACGAATATCAAGGTAAAGAAATATTGGCCAGCTTTGGCGTGCGCATTCAACGAGGCAGTGTTGCCCATAATGCGAAGGAAGCTGTAGATGTTGCAAAGCGACTAACCCAGGAAACGGGCTCGGAATGGCACGTTATAAAAGCCCAGGTTCACGCAGGTGGACGTGGTAAAGGCGGAGGCGTGAAGATTGCTAAAAACCTTGAGGAAGTGGAACAAATAGCCGGTCAGATCATTGGAATGGATCTTGTTACACCTCAAACACCGCCAGAAGGGAAGCGTGTTCACCAAGTGCTGATCGCTGAAGACGTATACTATCCGGGCGATAACGAACCGGAGGAATACTATATGTCTGTACTCCTCAACCGGGCCACAGGAAGAAATATGATCATGTACTCTACCGAAGGCGGGATGGATATAGAAGAGGTTGCCGAAAAGACACCGCATCTGATTTTTAATGAAGAAATTGATCCAACTATCGGACTCATGCCTTTCCAGGCCAGGAAAGTTGCCTTTAACCTGGGCTTATCTGGGATGGCATTTAAGGAAATGACCAAATTCGTTACATCGCTTTACAAAGCATATGTTGAGAGTGATTCTAATCTTTTTGAGATCAACCCGGTCTTAAAAACCTCAGATGACAAGATCATGGCTGTTGATGCCAAAGTTTCCATAGACGATAATGCCTTATACCGAAGGCCTTCCTATGCTGAAATGCGTGACCTCAGAGAGGAATCTGCCATTGAAGTAGAGGCTCGTGAAGTGGGGTTGAATTATGTGGATCTTGAGGGTAACGTAGGTTGTATGGTCAATGGGGCCGGATTGGCAATGGCTACAATGGACCTCATAAAAATGGCTGGTGGAGAACCTGCTAACTTCCTTGATGTAGGAGGTACGGCAGATGCCAAACGGGTGGAAGAAGCTTTTAGAATTATTCTGAAAGACCCGGCCGTAAAGGCCATCCTGGTCAATATTTTCGGAGGCATTGTACGCTGTGACAGGGTAGCCCAGGGAATTGTAGATGCCTATAAGAATATGGGCGACTCCATTAAAGTCCCTATTATAGTAAGACTCCAGGGAACCAATGCAGAACTGGCAAAAGAGATCATTGATAATTCAGGTCTTGCCGTGCATTCCGCAGTACAATTCCAGGAAGCTGCAGACAAGGTAAAAGAAGTTCTCGCTTAACCTAAACAGATACTTTTTAAGGTTGATTGATATGTAAAGTTGGCTTCGCTCTCTTGTGGCCAGCTGAATTTATTATTCTCCAATTCCACATATGCTTTGTGTTGTTGAAGATCCCGCCAGGGATTGATTAAAGTTATGTTAAACGGTGAGTTTAATGTAACATTGATTTTTCTGCGGCGTCTTTATAAACATAACATCAATCTTAAAACAATCAATGTCATGAAAAAAGTCAGTCTATTATTAGTGGCGGTCTGTTTGCTAGCCGCCGGAAGTTTGTATGCCAACAACGAAACTTTAAAGGATCCAAAAAAGGAACTTAGCCAACAGATCGATGCGCTACTTGATAATTATGAATTCGAGGTAGCAGAAGATATTACAGCTGTGGTAAAGTTCACTTTAAATGCCGATCAGGAGATCGTCGTTCTTACTGTGGAGACCAATGATGATTCTTTGGAAGCCTATTTAAAAGGTCGATTGAATTACGAAAAAGTAGAATTGGAAAATTTTAAAGAAGGTCGAACGTATACAGTTCCCGTCCGAATTACCAATTCCTAAGCTCTAGTGGGGTCCTGGTATTTCGAATGACGCCGGAAACGTAGATAGATTTACGGAGTACCAGGATTTTTTTCTTCAAATAACCCTCCAACTCAAGAATTCTTTTCTTCTTGTAAATATGCCATCCTCGTGCATATTTTATTCAATTTAGTATAGGTATTCCCGACAATTTGACACGTTAAGCCCTATAAAATAGGACAAAACGACATACAACTACTAATGGTATACACTTTGACTATACTCATGTAAAGTGAATTAGTTTTAGTAATAAAAAGTATATATCATGAGTCTAGTAAAAAGAAATAGGTTGTTTTTTCCGAACATGGAGGATTTCTTCGGACCTGATTGGTTTGGAGGAATTTCTAACGAGTTAAACACACTTCCTGCAGTAAATATTAAGGAAACTGAAAAGAATTTTAAACTTGACCTGGCCATCCCTGGTCAGAAGCGTGAAGATTTCAATATAGAATTGGATGAGCAGGTGCTTACGATTTCAATGGATCATAAAACAGAAGATGAATCAGTTACTGATTCATACACGCGAAAAGAGTTTTCATATTCTTCATTCCGCAGATCGTTCACACTACCCGATTCCATTGATGAAGGTAAGATAGACGCTGCCTATGAGGAAGGGATCTTACAAATTACGCTTCCTAAGAAGGAGGAAGCTTTACCAAAGCCAAAGCGATTGATAAGCATTGGTAAATAAGAGATACTTCTGAATGTCCCGCCTAACGGGATTTCATGTAGTTGGTTTGTTGAGTTGGTTAGTTAGGAGAGCGCCCCTGTTAGTATCTGCTAAGCTTGGGGCGCTTTTTTATAGTTCTTTTTGAAGCATTTTTATCTCATCACGTAACTTGGCTGCGTGCATGAAATCAAGATCTTTGGCCGCTTTTTCCATGGCTTTGCGCTTGTCGCGTATCAATTTTTCCTTTTGTTCTTTTGTCAGATATGCGATGTCTGGTTCCGCAGCACGTAGCTCTTCTTTTTCGAAATGAAAGGTAGAGACTGAATTTTTTGCCAGGACATTGTCCAGGCTCTTCTTTAATGCCGTCGGCGTAATGTTGTTCTCCTCATTGTAAACCAACTGTTTTTCACGCCGGTAATTGGTCTCATCAATGGTTTTTTGCATACTGTCTGTGATCTTATCTGCATACATGATGGCCTTCCCATTAAGATGCCTGGCTGCCCTTCCTACTGTTTGAGTCAGGGAGCGGTTGCTTCTCAAAAAACCTTCTTTGTCTGCATCAAGGATGGCAACAAGGGATACTTCCGGCAGATCCAGGCCTTCACGAAGTAAATTTACTCCGATCAACACATCAAAGATGCCCTTCCTCAGGTCCTGCATTATTTCTACACGCTCGAGCGTATCCACATCACTGTGAATATACCGGCATCGTACCTGAATCCTGGAAAGATATTTGGCCAATTCTTCAGCCATGCGTTTCGTGAGGGTTGTCACTAGGGTACGTTCATCAAGCTCAACTCGTTTTTGGATTTCTTCCACCAGGTCATCGATCTGGTTCAAACTTGGGCGGACTTCAATATCGGGATCAAGTAGTCCTGTCGGTCTGATCACCTGCTCAACATAAACACCCTGGGATTGGTGTAATTCATAATCTGCTGGAGTAGCACTCACATAGATCACCTGATTTTGCAGGGCTTCAAATTCTTCAAATTTTAAAGGCCTGTTATCCATAGCTGCAGGAAGTCGAAATCCATATTCTACCAAATTCTCTTTTCTGGAACGATCTCCACCGTACATGGCATGCACTTGTGGTATGGTTACATGGCTTTCATCTATGACCATTAAATAGTCGTCCGGGAAATAATCCAGAAGACAGAAAGGTCGGGTTCCGGCTTCCCTGCCATCCAGATATCTCGAATAATTTTCAATCCCTGAGCAGTAGCCCAATTCTCTGATCATTTCGAGGTCAAAACTGGTTCGCTCTTCTAATCTTTTGGCTTCCAACGGTTTAGCGATATCTTTAAAATAATCCACTTGCTGTACCATGTCATCTTGTATTTGATGTATGGCATGCTGTAAGATATCTTGAGAGGTGACAAATATATTGGCCGGATAAATCGTAAGCTGATCAAACCGCTCTAGCTTTTTATTCTTATAAGGATCAAAAGATTCGATCTCTTCGATCTCATCTCCAAAAAAGTGAATGCGATACGCATGATCTGCATAACCCGGAAAAATATCCAGCACATCCCCTTTTATCCTGAAATTTCCATTCCTGAAATCAGCTGTAGTCCGCGAATAAAGTCCCTGTACTAATTGATGCATCACTTGTGTGCGTGCAATTCGTTGCCCCTCTTGCAGCTTTACTACGTTCTTTTTAAACTCCATGGGATTTCCAATTCCATAAAGGCAAGAAACAGAGGCTACCACTAATACATCTCTCCGACCGGATAGAAGGGAAGAGGTCGTACTCAACCGGAGTTTTTCAATATCCTCATTGATAGAGAGGTCTTTTTCAATATAGAGTCCGGTTGTGGGTATATAAGCCTCAGGCTGATAGTAATCGTAATAGGAGACAAAATATTCGATAGCATTGTCTGGAAAAAAGATCTTGAATTCAGAATACAATTGGGCAGCAAGGGTCTTATTATGTGCTAATACCAGTGTGGGCCGTTGTATTTCCTGGATCACATTGGCCACAGTGAAAGTCTTTCCGGAACCGGTCACTCCCAGCAGGGTCTGATGCGGCTCTCCTTCATGGATCCCTTCCACTAATTGCTGGATCGCTTCCGGCTGATCCCCGGTAGGCTTAAAATCTGAAACAACTCTGAATTTCATAGAATAGATGAAGTGTCAAAAATACGAAAGTTGGTGGAGCACCGAATGTGTTTTGGTGTTCTAATTAGCGCTTCAAGGTGAAAAATCCCACCAGGGGTTTTTTATCCCCGATCATAGCTTTGAACCAATAGGTAGTAGCGGGCAGAGGCCGACCGTTATAGGTGCCATCCCAACCTTGTGAAAGTGGGTCGATCTGAGCTAATAGATTGCCTATACGGTCAAAGATCATAATTCCGTCAAGGTCTAGCTCTGTTACCCCCAGGGGAGGAATAAATTGCCAGTGGTCATTAATGCCATCACCGTTGGGTGTGAAGAAAGGCGGGAACCCTTCCGGCCTGATATCCGGGCTAAATCGCTCTTCTACTATTCCACATCCGTTTTTGTCTCTTATGTATATCGTATAGGCGCCAATAGGCAATCCGCTAAACGTGTTGCTATCCTGATAGGGACCACTGCTGTCATCGATGGCAAATTCATAATTACCAATGCCGGAAACCAGCACAGTAATTTCCAGGCCTGCTGCAGCATCCTGCGCTATGAGACCATCAATTATAGCAAGTTCAGAAGAGACGACATCGAATTCCTGAGAGGACAGGCATTCAATGGTTGCGCCCAGTTGGTCTATATAGTTATAAGCTTCATATCTGTAAGATCCTTCTTCTAATAGGGATACTTCATTGGTTTCAGAAATGAGTACATCTGGACCATAATCGAAGGTCTGGTACCAGCGATATCCATCTGCCGTATCATCTGTTGTAATTACGAATGGCGATTCGTTTTGGCAAAAGGAGACTAGTTCCGGAAAATCAATTTCAGGGCTATAGCTGACAAATTCATCCAAGTTTGGATCATAATAGGGTCCGCAACCCAACAGGGTAGAAAAAGTTTCCTGGCCACATCCAATGGCTTCCCCTGCAGAATTATAAGGAACTATTTCAATAAAGAATACTTTGTTAGGCAGGAAGTCGATTACAAATGTTGAATTGGCCGTAAAAGAAACATTATCCAGGACGTTTGCATTGAAAGGTGAATCTCCAATAGTCACTCTATAGCCATCTGCATTCGCGACGGGAGCCCACTCTAACAGAGGTGTTAATGTGACATTACTCGAACCATCAACAGGGCTGATCATGCTTGTGCAACTTGGAAGGGTTTGTGCGATTCCGGTTGTAAATGAAATAGCCGTACAAGGCCCAACTGCCGAACCAACGCCATTATAGGGTTGTAGTTCGACATATATGGTACTGCTAGGTGGAAATTCGCCTGGCGGATTATAGCTGAGCGTATTCCCTACATCACCACTGAATATATCGGAGGCACCTGGGGAAGTACCAACCCTAAGATCATATCCGGTGGCCGACACTGCGTATGACCAGAGCAGGCTCGAAAAAATGCTGACATCAGTAGCTCCATCACTAGGAAAACTAAGCGATATACATGGCGGAGGTGTTGTAACTGCAGCTGTCCTGAAAGTCTGACCCGAACAGAATATATCTGTTCCTCCTTCAAAGAGAAAATCCAGCACAATAGTCACATAGATCTGTGTATTCTCTGGTAAGCCAAACGTAGGTGTATAGGAGGTAGCGGAGCCAACAGACTGCTCCAAAATTTCACTTCCCCCCGGGCTTGTTCCCAGAATGATCCGATACCCCGGAATTTCCGGGACAGGTTCCCAGCTGATCGTCTGATCAACAGGAACATCAACAGCTCCATTCATTGGTGTAAGCAAGGATGGACAGGATTGACCCAGGACAGGCAAGGCCCATACGATGAGTAAGGCCATGACTAATAAGTTCCTATATAGGCGTATCTCTGTCATTCTGAATTATCTTTTAAGAGCAAAATGCCCCTTGAATTCACGTCCGTTTCTGAGGATAACCCGGAACCAGTAATCAGAAGCGGGATACATAAAAGCATTGGACTTACCACTCCAGCCGGGACTGGTCGGGCTTATTTGTGCAACCATGGAACCGAAGCGATCATAGATGGCAATAAGTGCGTCTGGTTCAAATTCATCGTTTACGCCAGTGATCTGCCAAAAGTCATTGACCCCATCTCCATTGGGGGTAAAGAACTTGGGATACCCTAGGACAGTGATCTCTTTACTTGCTATTCCGCACCCATTCTTGTCCATTACATATGCAGTCATAATTCCAGGTTCTACCTTTTCAAAATAAGGTGAATCCTGATATGATATTCCATCAAGAGAATACTCATATTCCCCTTCACCTGAGGCGATCACATGTACTATGTTGTTAGCGGAAAGATCCCGGATCTCAATTTCTTCAATAACAGCGGCATCAGACTCTTTAACTTGGAATTTGATTTGTTTCAAACAACTTCGTTCCGAGGCATTCGTTCCATAATTAATACGAGCTTCCAGGCGATAATCACCGGGTTTTATGATCCTCAAGGTAGCTTCCGAAGAGATCTTTTTTGTCACTTCGCCCAGAGTTCTGAACCATGCAAATTCATTAAATCTTCCTGGCACGGTGATAATTAATTCCGGGCTTTCCCGGCACAAATAATACGTATCCGCTATTTCGAGAGGTTCACTGGGATGAACCACCAGATCAATAATGTCGGCGCCAAGACATTCGACTCCATTGTCTTTTTTCGCAAAGAGTGTCCCGGAACCACTAATTAACTGATCAGTAAGTGCATTTTCATTATTTGCCAGATCCTCGAGGCTTGAATAGAAGGTAACATTCACACCAGGATAAAAACTCTTCAAATATTCCAGATCAAATCTCCCTATCAAATTGTCATCATTAATGATCTCATCGCAGCTATTTATCGTACCCATCGCGGCGGGTGTAATGAGACCAGCGACAATGTTGATGTCAAATTGCCCGTCATAGGTACAACCCAATTCATTAGTAGTACGGAAATACAAAGTTTGCGAAAAAGGCTGGGTATTCGTGTAGGACCCTGGATTCTGTATTGAATTATTTGCATCCCGATCTCCAATGCTTTCAAAAAACTCAAAACTTAGGCCGGGGAGATCGCTACTAGCCAATAAGTCCATTTCGGTTAACCCATCAGTGGAATTGACGATATCATAATCACATTCGGTTAAACTGAATTGTGATGAAGGAATGGGGATCACCTCAACGGCAGACTCCCCAAGTATGGGACATTCTGTTGGGTCTGGATGGATGATCTCCACTTCATAGCTGCCAGAGTCCTCAGGTAATGCATTTGGCACATCATATCTAAATCCCGTAATAGAAGGATCGAGGATGCCGTCTTTTTTCCATAGATATACGGCACCGGCAATGGCATCAGTTTCCAAGGTAAAGGACTCGCCTTCACAGAGGACTTTGTTATCTGAGAAGGTACCGTCATCATTTTTTGCAAGACTTTCGCCACCTATAAACGATTGCACAAATGGAGGTAAACCCTGATGGGTTTTCTTTCCCTGGAGATCTATGGCGTCGTGCTGGTAATTAGCAGCCATACCCTGAGCATTCGGATTATTGATGACCCCTAAAGTAGCGGTTCCTTCGTAATAACTGTTTGAAATTGTACGATAGATCTTCCCATTTTCTCCAAGTTGTAAAGCACCTCTATAAATAGGGCGGTTGTCTAAAATCACAATGGAACTTTGAATATTGGGTGCATCAAGGTCGTATTGCAATAGCAAGGAGTTCCAATTGGTATTAGGGGGTATCACTTCATTAGCAGTATGCACATACAGGAAGCGTCCGTTAGGTGAAAATTCTATCCCATAGGGATTTGAGCTACTCCCGGGAATTGTAATACGGTTATATCCAGTTACATTTCCTGAACTGAGATCATAATCAAACAAATACAAGCCAGAAGTCTGGTTCGCACTGGCCAGGATGCTGCCATCGGGAGAAAGTTTCAGATACCCTCTTGGGTCCTCGATCAACAATCCTGGGATCGTAGACTCAACCGGGGTCTTCTTGACTCCTGTGGCGGTAACTTCAAAGGAATAAATGGTATCAAAAAACCGTGTTCCTACATCCCGTGGTGCCATAGTGATCACCCAAATAGAGCGGTCAAAACAATTTTTTATAACAGCAGCTATCTTTTCGGATGTTTCATCAAGTAATTTGGCATTCTTAAGGGTTACAGCCCCCATGCCGTTATTTTTACTCAGATCAACCACTGAATAGTGCATGCCTAAATCAGAATCCTGGAGGCTGACAGACGTATCTACAGTAAAAATGTAGAATATGTCAGGATCCTCAGGTTTGGGAACAATGATGGCCGATTGCGTGCTGGAGGAATCCCCTAAGAGGCCATAACCACTCAGCATGGGATTGTGTTCCCTATCGTAAACAACGATACCATCTGTATAGAACAAGAGGTTCCCGTAAGTATCAGAAATAGAAGCGCAACCCTCATAAGTAGTTATCTTACCATCATCAAGTGTGGTGACACTGCCATCCGGATTGAATTTGAGGCCAGCCTGTTCTCCAAAATACCAATGTGTACCTTGACCCTGGCTTAAAAGAAGTAGTGGGCTGCATAGGCCAATACAAAAAAGTACGGCTTTCCTTATCATAGCGTTCCTGTAGCCTTACAATATACTACAAATCCCGCTTTTTAAGTAATGCATACGATAAATAGACAAAGATGACGATCCAGGCCAAAACAATGAATACCTCCCCAAATTCCACGTAGTAATCCAGGGCGATCTTTTCTCCGATCTGGTCTGCAACGGTTTGAACAGCTCCCAAGCGACTAAATGGCTCGTCGATAAGGTTCCACATGGCATTCAAAGGGAAGAAGCCCATTATAGCATCTGTCGTGTCTTCATCGAAGAGCTTCCAGCGGATCATCCCTCTTGTAAAACCTTCAACTATTTGCCACAGGATAAGGAAACCAAGGGCAAAAGCTGAACGCTTTACCAGTATCCCCAAAAAGAGACAAAAGGAGAAAAAGCCTACCAGTTTGACAAAGAATGCCAAGAGAAATTCGAGGTCCGAAAATATGATAGAGAGCTCATTATAATCGGAATAGATCAGCCCTAAAACCATGGAAACTATAAATACAAAGACTGTAGAAACCAATGCAAAAGAAATGACAGTCAGGAATTTAGAGGCAATAAACTCTTTTTTGGAGAGTCCGTCTATAAGATTTTGCTTGATCGTTTTATTGCTGTACTCATTTGCCATCATTGAGACGATGACTATAGCTAAAAAGAGTTTGAAAATGGCTGTAATGAAGGTGTTAAAGTGCCAGATATAAGGGAAATTGAAGATTCCCTGATCAGCCAGGTGGAACTTAACCGGTCCTATATCAAACTTGATCGCTGCGATCAAGGCGATAGATGTTAGCAGGATGAAATAGGAAATAAGAAGGACACGGCTGAACCTATTGTTCCAAAGTTTGATAAATTCTATTTGAAGAAGCCTTACCATTAAATTTGCTCTTTTTTAGTGATCGTCAGGAATTGCTCTTCCAGGCTTTCTTTTCTTTTGACTAAATGAGATAAATATATACCTTGGCTACTGAGATCTTTATTCAGGTCTGCAGCACTAAATTCTTCTTTTAAATAGGCTGTTATCAAAGCGCCATTTTCTTCTACTTTTCCAAAACTGGCATGTCCCTCCAAATAGTTTTTTAATTTATCCATATCCACAGTTTGCAGTTGGAAGAAACCATGACTGGCCAGCATGCCATCTACACGGCCCGAATACAACATAGAGCCTTTACGCAGTATGACGACATGTGAACATACTTTTTCTACCTCATCCAGCAAGTGTGAAGCCAGGAGGATCGTTGTGCCTTTCGAGGCTATTTCTTTGATGATTTCACGGATTTGATGAATCCCTTGAGGGTCCAGTCCGTTTGTTGGCTCATCCAGGATAAGGATCTCCGGATCATTAAGTAGGGCAGAAGCAATGGCAAGTCGCTGTTTCATCCCCAGGGAATAGGTCCTGAATTTACTATCACGCCGATCCCAGAGTCCGACCAATTCTAATTTTTCCTGAATTTTCTCAGTCGGGACATCCTTGATTTTACATACCAGTTTTAGGTTCTTGACGGCAGACATATAAGGATAGAAATTTGGCCGTTCAATTATGGCCCCAACTTTTTTCAGGGCATCATGGGTGGTCATACCGCCATCAAACCAGGAAAAGGAACCCGAAGTTGGGTTCACCACATTGAGGACCATGCCAAGGGTGGTAGACTTACCACTGCCATTTGGACCTAACAACCCATACACATTGCCTCTTTCAATGGCAAATGAAAGGTCATTAACTGCCGTGAGGTAGCCAAATTTTTTAGATAGATTATGTACTGTCAAGATCTTTTCCAAGGACTAAGGATGTTTTGGAACTGTACAGATACTTGACGCCTCAGCTGGCGATTTGTTACAAGAAAAGTAAAAAAGGAGGTGTTTCTTAATTCCAATTCTCTTCAAAGCCCATATCGTCGTAGTTGTCCAGGTTGTCGTCCAGCTCTGCACTAGGCTCCGATTCAAATTTTCTTTCTGGCGGGGTATCCGGGATATCGCCAAAGGCGAACAATACATTGGGATATGACTTGCCGTCTTCTTTTGCAACAATATCTGCTAATTCCACAAAGAATGTCCACATGCTCAGGAAATCATACACATAGATCATTTTTGGTGAGGCCTCGTTGATAACATCGTCTATGGATGTCTCATTCATCAAGCGAACATTGGAGCCAGTCTCAGACATATCGAACAGAGCAATCTCTTCGTCCTGATTCCAACGCTCGTCACAGGTATAGAAAGAAGCCATCTCATTTCCCAAAAATCCAAAGGATTGGGTTATGGTATTATGGAAGTCTTCCAGGGTATTTTCAGCCTTAATTTCAAGGTCTCTGAAAATATCATCCTTGGCATCTAGAATGACTCTTATTTTATAGATCATTCGTGGGGTGTTTATGCAAATTTAAGAAGAAATCATGGCATTTCTACGGGAATTTACCTCAAGAAATAAGTAGAATTGAAGTCCGAACAAAAAGGCGGCCATTAAGAGGTGAATAGCCTGGCTCCCAAAGGGAAAATCAAAATAATTCATGGCAATCCCACTGACAATTTCTACTAAGAGTAAGCCAATAACCCATCGGATTTTTCGATAACCTAAAGACAGTTTTCTAATCAGGTAAAATATATACAGGTTGATAGCAACAACCAGGATGGAAAATGTACGATGTATGTAAAATGTGATTTCAGGATCGGTCAACCAATTTCCCTGACTGTTCTCGCCCAATGTTTTGATCTGGGTATCGATAAATTCCCGAACCTGTGTGCCCAGGATTACCTGGATCAGTGTCATGAACAAAGCCACGATGACCAGTGAACGGACCGTATTATTGCTTTTGTGATCTGCATCCGGGGAAGTGGTGAGATAGATCAGATAAAGCAAGAGAGCGACAATAGCAAAAGCCATGACCATGTGTATAGTGATCTTGACCGGCGCCAACACACTATAAACAACGATAGCACCCAGCCATCCCTGGAATCCCATCGCAAAAAGGGCAAGAAAGGAAAGTAGGGTGATCTTTGGCCTGGCACGCAAAAATTTTAATGACAACAAAGCCAGCACAAATGTACCCAGACCTGCGAGCGCGCCCAGAAGCCGGTTAATGTACTCGGTCCAGGTATGAAAAACATTAAAGGTCGCATAGTCGTGTTTCTCATAGGTTTCCCAATTCGACATTTCAAATTGTTGTGCACTTGTGAAATCCTCATTGGCCATTAGTAATGTTTCCTCCCAAATTATGGCCTGACCTTTAGAAAATGACTTTCCCGGTGTCCATGTGAGTTGTGATTCCTCTGTAGGCGGAATTACATAACCAAAGCATTTTGGCCAGTCCGGACAACCCATACCGCTGCCCGTCATTCGTACGATTGCGCCCGCTGCTATCACAAAATAAACGAGGATGAGCGTTAGCCGGGCTACTTTTACATAGGTCATATTTGCGTGTTTGGCCTTGCAAAAATAAAAAAGGACAGGGTAACCTGTCCTTTTTGTTTAAGTTGGTTAATAAAGATAGGATTTATTAGTAGTGTGAGACAGAAATTTTCTATGCTAATAAGGGTATATCTATTCAGGAAATCGGGCTAAGTCCCAAAGATTTAGCCTTTTCAAGCATATACTGGTAAGCGGCATCATGTTCATTTGGGATATCACCTTCCAGGATGGCTTCCTTGATGGCCTCTTTAAGCATCCCGATCTCCCTGGATGGAGGAATGCCAAAAGTGTCCATGATCTCTTCCCCGGTAACCGGCGGTTGAAAGTTCCGGACCCGGTCGCGCTCTTCGACTTCCACGATCTTATTTCGCACATTTTCGAAGTTTTTCAAATAGCGCTTTTGCCGTTTGGGATTTTTCGTAGTGATGTCGGCTTCGCACAAGGTCATTAGATCATCTACATGCTCCCCTGCGTCAAAAACGAGTCGGCGTACCGCTGCATCAGTCACAAAATCTTCGGACAAAACTATAGGCCGGGAACTCATGCGGACCATCATTTGCACAAACTTCAATTTGGCATTCAGCGGCATACGCATG
>Ga0265303_10001069_pt1 | contig 16441 bp, 12 predicted proteins | sample Helome_2_FD_192494 | JGI IMG/M metagenome (GOLD analysis project Ga0265303, IMG submission 192494) | Marine sediment microbial communities from subtidal zone of North Sea - Hel_20160317 (Illumina Assembly) | ecosystem: Environmental > Aquatic > Marine > Subtidal zone > Sediment ... | reverse complement strand
AGCCAACGGAATAATGCCGAGCTGAAAAAAATGGAATGTTGGACATGTAAATCGAATGCTATCCTGAAAAAATTAATTTCAGTTGAATGAGCTTGCGGGGTTGTAATGGCCGACAACAAAATACAGGCAGGAGGATTACTATCGTTTCTGCTGTGGCTGCTGCTGATGTACCTCTCCATGGTCTCCGACGCACGGGGTGAGGACCGGGCGCTTTTGATCGGCGTCGGCCGCTATGCCCATTTTGATGAAAAACTCAATGGTGTCAGCCTGGATATTCAAATGATGACGGAATTTGCCCGGCGATTAGGATTTAAGAGCCGGGCAATCAAGGTTTTAGAACATGAATATGCGTCGACTGCAAATGTCTATTCAGCCGTTGAGAATTGGCTGGTCAATGGTGTCGGTCCGGAGGATCGCGTGCTTTTCTATTTCAGTGGGCATGGCTCCCAGATCCCCGACGAGAACAATGATGAAAAAGATCAGTTCGATGAGGTATTGCTACTCTATGATGTTGCCCTCGACGAGCAAAGCAGGCCTCAGACGCTGACCGGCGTGTTAGTTGATGACGACTTTAACACCATGCTGGCAAGGATGCAAAGCCGCAACATTTTAGTGATTTTAGATGCCTGCCATAGCGGCAGCGCCACAAAAAGCCTTAGGCTAAATCCCCGTTCCATTTCTGTAAACGATGCCCAGATAAAATTCTTTTCCTATTCCCCTTATATTGGGGCAGCCGGTGGTCAGGGCCGCTTCGATGTGCTGGAACCGGAGACCTCATCGGAAATTAACGACCATTACGTTGCAATTACGGCCTGCCGCGATGATGAGAAAACAATTGCCACGGCCCAGGGAAGTATTTTCACCCTGGGTCTGCGGCAGGTTCTCAGGTCCGCAGCAATGGCCGGGATCAATATTACTCCCGAAGAATTACAGCACCAGACGACAAAATTTATACGCAAAGAGATTCAATCCAACACAATCGCTTTTCATCCGCAGCTAGCCGGAAGTAAAAACCTCCAGAAGCGCCCCCTGGAGTTGGTTCCCCTCGCCGAAGGCAGCGGTTTTGCCAGCCAAGAAATGGATGCGCTGGTGTATAAGAGCGATGAGACGGTATGGATAGAATTGAATAAAACCTGTTTTGAAATTGGAGATCCGCTGAAAATATCCCTTTGGATTCCTGAAGCGGGATATTTGAACATTATAAGCATCAATGCAAAGGATCAGGCGACTGTTATATTTCCAAATCAATATCATATCAGCAGTGCCGTAAAGCGGGGCAAACTGACCATCCCTGAGGGCCGGATGAACTTTGAAATGATAACCGATAAAACAACAGGACCTAACCAAATTACAGCATTTTTGACCAGATCGCCAATAAACACTTATGAAAACGGCTTCAAGACCCCAGAGGATGTATGGGCGACTCTGTCACCCAATTCGACGCGATCATTGATCTTACGTCAGAGGCAGGGATGGCTGGCAGCCGGCAAAATAACTGCCGATATACGAAATGAGGGACAATGCCGGTGAGCTAAAATTAGTTAATCACCATATCTCACACTGTCAGAATCCCACAAGTTAGGCCTTTTGGAGAGAGGGTTTCCGTGAAGCGCTTTGTCTTTTTCGGAGTTCTAATTATTTTAGCCTTTTGGTGCGACCGTTCGCCGGCAATCGATTGCCGCCAGGGTGCAGACTACTATTATCGGGCAAAGTCGGCTGCCAATCGACAGCAGAGCATCAAGTGGTTGCAGCGCTCGACAGCCGCCTGTCCGAACTTCAATGCCTGGTACATGCTGGGCCTGATATTTAGAGAGCAACGTCAGCTAGATCAGGCCGTCAATGCCTTCACTCAGGCCCGATCAGTGGCCGGATCGATACAGGCCGAAGCCCTGGCCCTCGGACGCAAAGGTGAGATACTGTCACAAACCGGGCATCTTCCCCAGGGCCTGCGCGACTTGGAACTGGCAAAACAATTTCATCCTACCCCCGCACCGGCTTGGCTTGAAATAGTACTCAGGAAGGCGCGAATTCAATCATTTCAGCATATAATGGCGGCAGCAGATATTGTGTCATTTTTAGACGCAGATCGGTATACCAGCAAAAACGGCAGATTTGCGGTTCGTCCGACAGTGAATCTGCCCGTGCATTTTGACTTTAATCGAGCGGATTTGAATTCTACCGGAACCCGTCAGGTTTTTGAACTGGGCCGGGCGCTATCGCGAGCAAAAATGAGCCAATCTTCTTTTCTACTGGTCGGCCATACCGATAAGCGCGGTACCCGAAGGTATAATCAGACCCTCTCGGAAAAACGCGCCCGCACGGTAAAGATCGAACTGGAACGACAGTTTCCATCCCTGACCGGGCAACTGAAAGCGGCCGGACGCGGCGAAACCCAATTGCTTTATGATGGAGACGATGAAACCGATCATAGATTGAACCGGAGGGTGAAGGTCACCCTGATACCATAGGCCGGAACCAGAGTAAAAACCCAGTTCCATAAGGCCTCGCTTGCAGTCCGCCCTGGAGGGGTGATATGGGTGGCACCTATTTCCCACCCTGTTCAGGTTTCAGGTTTCAGGTGTCAGGAACCGAATTCGACTTGCTGTGACGGAGTCGCCCATGAAAATGGATATACGATGGCCATTCATATGCAAAAAATAGCTGCCATAGCGGTAATTGTACTTTTTATTGCCGCTTTATGTGCCTCCGGCGCGAACGCTGAAAATCATGCGCTTCTGATCGGTATCGGCAAGTATAAAACCCGAATCCTGGAAGGACCGCCGCATGATGTGGCAGCGCTCAGGGATGTGCTAAGGTCGAAATATGATTTCAAGCGCAAAAACATTCGCACGCTGATCAATCAGGAAGCGGTCAAATCTAACATTCTAAATGAAATTGAACAGCTGGCGCACATAACCCAACCCGGGGACCGTATCTTCATTTACTTTAGTGGTCATGGAACCAGTCGCCGCGATGATCTGATGGCACTGCCTCTGCCCCATGGGTCCGGCGCGCTGGTGCCGGCAGATTTTAGTGGAGATCCCAACCAATCCATACAGGATCTGATGTCACAGCTTATTGTCGGCCGGCGCGATCTCCGTCCCATGCTTGAACGGCTCGACCGCGACCGGCAGGTCCTCATGGTCTTTGATACCTGTTTTTCGGGCAACACCGTTCGAGCGATTGGTGCGCCCAACCCTGCGGGTTTTAGTCGCTATGTTAACCTCGCGTCAAAGAGTGTCTTTAACGAGGAACGATCTATTGGAAGTTTTGAAGATAATTTAATCCGCGATGAACCGTATCCGTATCGAAATATCTTTTATATTTCGGCATCATCGGAAAATGAAATTGCTAAGGACATTCAACAGGACCTGCTCTTTCTTTATCCGACCATAGATGGGAAACCCCATGGTGCCCTCACGGATTCCCTTTTACGAGTACTGGCCGGCCAAGTGCAGACGGACACCAATAATGACGGTGAATTGAGTCAGATGGAACTGTATACTGCCTTAAGGACGCTGGTTCAGCAGCGGTTCAGACAAACGCCGCAGGCGCTTCCCAAGCAAGGAGGAAACGCTGGCACCCTGCATGATAGAGCTTTTTTCGCGCGCTCGGGCGGCGGCCTTGCTGCAGCCACTAGACGGCCGACAACATCAACGGCAACCATGAGGGTTCGGATCGCAGAGCAGTTGCCCGTTTTAAAAGCCCATATTTCAAGAATTGAAGGCGTAAGAATCGTTAACGATAACCCGGGTCTCATCATCACCAAAGACGAAGATGGGATTGTTCTGGCTCTGCCAAACCAACATCCGCTCTGCCGCTTTACGTCATTTGATATTCATCAGGTGGTGGATCGCGTTAGACGGCATCTGCGTATTCAACCATTAATCAATCTGGTTTACCCTCAACAGCAGTTTAATGTTGAAATCGAACTCATCGGCTCATACCAAAAAAGCATTATCGGTGAAGATGAAACCTTCGGATTTGAAATTCGTACCGAGAAGCCGGCCTATTTGCTCCTGATAGATGTCGACCCTTCCGGCGCAGTTCATGTCCTGCACCCATTTGATAGATCCGAGCTTCAGCCTTTGGCGCCGGGAGAAAAAAAAATTCTGACGGCCAGATGCCGCGCCCTCTGGCCTTTTGGGACAGAGACCGTTAAGTTATTTGCGTTTACTCAAAAACCGGAGGCGTTTGAATTTTTTTTAGGCAAAGAAGATATTCATCCCGACTCCGCCTTATTCAAAAAACTGGAACGGTTGGTTGGGTTCCACGGGATGGAACCGACCCGGGCTTCAGAACGAACAGATGCCGCTCAAGCCGCACTGAATCTTACTAGCTATTCGAAAGCGAATATGAGACCATAATGATCCGCCATGGTGAAGTGCTAAGGAAATTGTCAATGCTGCGATCGCTGACCATTTTGACTATCATCTGTCTGATCGGCCCACCCGTGCTGCGGGCTGCTGTCTATCAGCCCGACTACTCCTCTTCATATGCTCTGGTTGTGGGAATTGATAAATATAACCATTGGCCAAATCTGGAATATGCTGCCAACGATGCTGCTGAAATTGCTGCTGTTCTCAAACAAATGGACTTTCGGGTCTTCGTTCTCACCAATCAAAAAGCCACCAAACACAATATTATGCGCCAACTGGAGACGATTCGCACATCCGTTAATGCAAACTCAAGGGTGGTATTCTATTTCGCCGGCCACGGTCAGACCGAGGATTTACCCGGAGGACGGGAGAGAGGATATATCGTACCGTCAGATGCAGATGCATATGACTGGGAGGGTACCATGCTGCCCATGGATCAGTTAAATCGCACGATCAAGAATTTCAAAGCCAAACATATCCTGCTTGCTTTTGATTCATGCTACTCGGGCTTGGGCCTGACCCGATCGATAAAACGGCATCCGAAACAAGATTCCGTGTATATCAATAAAATGATGCAGACCCGAAGTATCCAAATTTTGACCGCCGGCAGCCGTTCGGAGCAGGCCATAGAAGCCCAGGGCCACGGGTTGTTTACCGATCATCTGCTGGCGGCCTTATACGGAGCTGCGGATATCAACTTTGATGGACACATAACTGCAACTGAAATCTACGCCACCGTGCGCCCGAGCATCACCAAAGAATCCCACAGCCGCCAGACGCCACAGTTCGGTTATATCGAAGGCAACGGAGATATTATTTTCTATAATGCCCCTGCGAGTACGGATCGTACCACCCTTTTAATTGATACAAGGGTCGCCGGCATTGATGTGTGGGCCGGAAACCTAAAGATCGGACATCGATTAAAGATCGGCCGGCACCGGTTGCCTGCATTTACCGGACCTACCACTATCATCGTCAAAAAAGGCGGCCGAACGCTGTATCGAGAGCAGGTTAGCCTGCAGGCAAACCAGGCCTTTCCTATCCGGATTGGATCCACCGCATCTGTTTCTCCCCAGCGACAACCTTTGGCGATACTGACCATAACCGACCAAAATGTTGAGGATTATTCCAATTCCATCGCTCATGATTTGGATAATGACGGCCGGGAGGAGATTATTACCGCATCAGGCAAAATTCTTTATGCGTTCAAGGCCGATGGATCGACGTTATGGAAAAGAAAATTCAAGTTTCCGATCACGGTGAATCTAATCGATGATTGGAATTCACAGCCGGCCATTGGGTTGACAGGCGCAGACGATAACAAAGTTCATCTGTTGCTTTTAAACCGCAACGGAGAAGAGCTGTGGCATCATGCCAGAAAAATCAAACAGTATCATCAAGGCAGACCTGACGGCAGCGGCAGGATCGCCGGGCTGGCTGATATTGACCTGGACGGCCGCAAGGAGATTATAGCCGTCACTTCGGCGGACCACGCTCTAAAGCCTCGCGGTATCATTGTTTATGATCAGCGTGCTACGGAATTATGGCGCTATCTGATGGGGCCCAAGCCACAAAATATCGTCATATGGGAGAACATCGGCGGTCGGCCCGACATTATCATCGGCACGTATAGCTCAGCTGACGGCAATCAGGAGATACACAACGAAACCAATGACATGCAGACCTATGTCATCAGCGTCGACGGTTATGGCAAAACCAATTGGGTTAAACGGATGGGCGGATATTTCAGCGGCGTTCGGGTTCTGCTGGTTAATTCAGATAAAAATAGTGACCCGAACTTATACGCCCATAAATTTGCGTCATCTAAGTTTCGCGAAGATGACGGTGGAATCTACAAAATTTCTAAATCCGGAAAAATTCTCCAGCGCTTCGATACCCAAAACTCCATTTTGAGTCTGGCCGTTTCTTCATCAGCCTCAAACCGCGCAGAATTTTTTTATGCTGCTGACAATAAAATGAATGTGTATAAGTTGGACGGCCGATTGAATCTAATCCAAAAAAGATCACTGAAGGCCTCATCACCCGCCCAGGAGTTTAGGATAGTCGGTGTTCACGACTATAATGGTGACGGCCAAAATAACATCTTACTGTATTCCTTTGAGCGCCTTATGAGCGACAAGAACCCACTCATAGCGGGCGGTATGAAGACTAAGGTGTTCTATTCCAATTTAAAATTTCAGATATATTCGCAGGATTTATCCAAATTGGTAAAAAGTATTTCCCTTTCAGAAGGATGGGTGAAGCAGTATGGTTTTGCCGTCACCGATCTCAACCGTCCGGAGGTACCCCATTATCCGTTCATGGCGTTGAGTGACAGGATAACAGTTTACAATTATTAGGAAAGAGGCTATCGGCTGATCTAAAGGAGGAGATAAAGATGAAACAACTTGGAAATGGTTTACTTATTTTAGTTGCGTTTGTGTTTCTAATTTCATGTGCCGGCACCTATCCGGGCCGCTATAACACCCAGCGCGGTGCGGCAATCGGAGCAGGCTTAGGGGCCCTTTCAGGGCAGCTTATCGGCAGAAACACAAAAAGTACCCTGATCGGGGCGGGTGTTGGAACTTTACTGGGAGCGATAGTCGGAAACGCTGTCGACCAGCACCATCAAATCGCGAGAGAGGCGGCTTTAACGAATAGGCGAGTTGTCTATTATGATCAAAAAAACGATCATGCGATCGAGGCGATTCCGGGGCCTGAAGACCAACAAACAAAATGTCGCAAAGTGACAAAGCGTGAGTGGGACAAGGGCTATCTCGTTAGCGAAAGGGTTGAAGAGGTGTGCGAAGGAGAAAAACTTACCAGTGACTATTAATGGCGAAATATAGATCCAGATTCTTTACTTAACCATACCAATCCTGCACAGCGGGGCTTTATTAACGCCTGAAATTCCTGGCCGGTGACTTATCCACAATGTTGCAAAAGTCGGAGGGCTTCAGAACTGTTTTTTCTTTATTGATAACCTTCCATAATAAACGGAGGTTCAAGATGCAAACAGCTCGTATTTTTTTAAACGGCAGAAGCCAGGCGGTACGTCTACCAAAAGAATTTCGGTTTTCCGGAACAGACGTCTATATTAAAAAAATAGGTAATATGGTTGTTCTTTTGCCGCAAAAAGAGTATCAAATCTCAAAATTGGAAACTGGACAATCTGATACTAAGTTCATGGGAGACGAGGGCATTAATGCAGTCAGTTTTCAGCCAAATTCGAACAAACAGATCGAGAAGATCGTCGAATTTGATCCGTTAACGTGTATTTTTTGAATTGTCGATCGCATGAATGAAGCTGAAATTTAGAAAGACAGGCTTGCAATAGGCGCCATAATAAATCAAACCTGATCTTATTGGGCCAGATACCCCCCATCGGCAAGAATAACCGTTCCTGTAGTATAAGAAGAGGCTCGGGAAGCGAGGAACAAGACAGAACCGGCTATTTCAGACGGCTTTCCGAAGCGACCCATAGGAATCTGTTTTATCAGGCTGGCATAGACTTTTTCAGAAGCCTGTAATTTCTCTGTCAAAGGCGTCTCCAGGTAGTGGGGCGCGACGGCATTGACCCTGATATGGTATCGGGCCCATTCAAGTGCGAGGCTTTTGGTCAGCAAAATAACACCCGCTTTGGAAGCGGCGTATGCCGGTGCCCGGGGGACACCCGTGATCCCTGCGGTGGTAGCAATATTGATAATGCTGCCGCCTCCTCCAGTGATCATGCCTTTGCCAAAGTGTTTGCAGCAAAGGAAGGTGCCGGTCAGATTGATGCCAATGATGGTATCCCATTCCGTCTTTGACAGATCTTCGGTGGCGGTATAGCTCAACTGTGAGACACCGGCATTGTTGACAAGTATATCCACCTGGCCATATTCCAGTGCAGATCTCTCAGCCATGGCCTTTAATTGATCCTCATCGGTTATATCGGCCTGGACGGCTATCCATGGGACACCTGTCTCTTCAACCGCTTTGGCCGTATCTTCCGGGTACTGGATATCAGACAGAATCAGGGCAGCACCGCTTTTAGCCAAAACCAGGGCAATTTCCCTGCCCAGCCCCTGGGCGGCCCCGGTTACCAGGGCAGCTTTTCCTTTGAGGCTAAATAGGTCAGCAACTTCCATGGCAGCACTCCCTTGTTATATTTGAAATGCCTAAGCTTTTCGAATCCGGCACTGAAGCGATTTCTGGTCCGGATACCCCATAATAGGCTCGCGGCAGGTGACGTCGGTAAGCAGGTTGGCGTTGGCATCACCTCCCCACCCATGGGGTGCCAGGACGATCCCTTCAGCCACCCGTTCATCCACCCGGGCTTTCATTTTGACCTGGCCCCGGTTGGTCTCGACCACGACCGGGTCACCGTCTCCAATACCATACTCCTCGGCTGTTTCAGGTCCGATCTCGGTCAGGGGATCAGGACAAAGTTTTTGAAGGGCTGCGACCTGGTGATGCTGGCTGTGGGTATAATAAAGGTTGCGGTTGCCGACGGAGAGGATCAAGGGGTATTTTTCCCGAAATGACTTCTCCCCCCGGACCGGGCCCCTTGCCGGTTCCAGGTACGATGGCAGGGGATCGAAACCGACCTGTTCCAGGGCATCACTGTATATCTCAATCTTTTTGGAAGGGGTGCGAAAGAAGCCCTCAGGGTTCGTGTAATTCTTTTCGGCATAATAATCCCCTGCCGGTTTTTCGTTCAACAGATAATCAAAAGATAATCCGCTCGGCGCGATCATAAACGAGACGAAATCCTCTTCTGTTTTCCAGGGAAACCGGTCGTTCAGCCCTAAGCGATTGCCGAGCTCAGTAAGAAATCGCCATTCCGACCAGCTCTCATGGAGGGGTTGGATGCACTTTTTCCGAAGCATGAGATAAGGCAGACAGTGACAGACGTTGTAGGTATAGGCGACGCCCCATTTCTCCAGATGCGAGCAGGCCGGGAGCACGTAGTGGGCGGCCCGGGCCGTTTCAGTCATAAAAAGATCGTGAACCACCAGAAGATCGAGTTTTTCAAAGGCCGATTTGAAGGCATTGCTGTCCGGCATGGATATCAACGGGTTACCTCCGATGACCATAAAGGCCTTAAGCTTTTCCGGGATGCTCTCCGGAACCATGGTCACCACCCCGTAGGGTGCTTTTCGCCCCCAGAGATTCACAAACAATGGATACTGATTACTCCCCAGAGGATCACCCTCCACGCTGTAGCCCGGATGCCCGAACCTCGGCGGCGGACTCGTCACCCACCCGCCGGGTACATTGATGTTGCCCGTGATGGTCTGCAGGACCGCGAAAGCACGGCTGTTCTGGGTTCCGTTGGCCGTCTGGTCCTGGGTGCAGGTGCCCTGAAATATGCTGGCCCCTTTGGTATTGGCGAAAAGTCTTGCCAATTCGCGAATATCGTCGGCCGCAATCCAGGTCAACTCCGCTGCCCATTCGGGTGTGAAAGGCTTTACATGGGGGACCAACCTGTCAAAACCGGTGGTATGCTTTGCCACAAATTCATGGTCATAGAGATCCTCTGCAATGATCACGTTCATCATGGCCAGGGCCAGAGCGCCGTCCGTCCCGGGTCGAATGCGCAAGTAGAGGTCGGCCTGATCGGCCATGGGGATCCGTTTGGGGTCAATCACCACCAGCTTGGCACCTGCTTTCAGATTCTTTTTCATAAAAAATTTGAGCGGAAAATCGGACTCGTCGGGGTTATGCCCCCATAGGATATAAAGATTGGAGTCCGGTTCTTCGGTGGGATACCGCCCGAAGGTCATTTGCCGGGTCCGAATGCGCATGCGGTAGCAGATACTTTCCACCGAGAAAAAGTTTGGGGATCCGAATCCCGAGCGGACCAGGTGGACCAGAGTCGACATCTCCAGGTTTTCGACGCCGATGGAACCGCAGAATAATCCGAAGACCTGGGGGCCGAAATCGCTTTTTAGCCGGGTCAATTTCTCAGCAATCTCATCCAGGGCCTGGTTCCAGGAAATCTCTTCGAATGTGCCATTGCGACGCTTCAGCGGCTGCTTCAAACGGCTGGGACTGTAGACAACATCAAGGGCATTGGCCCCTTTGGGGCATAAACGGCCCTTGTTCAGGGGGTGGGATTCGAGCCCCCGGATCTTGACGGCCTTGCCGTCTTCCAAGGTCACCCGGGTCCCGCAGCTGTGATAACAAAGGGTGCAATCGGTAAATATCTCGTTTCGTTCGACCATTTGGTAATCCTTTTCTAAGAACAAAGTGGCTGGGGATAAACCCTGTCAGATACCGGTCTTCGAGTATCCACGAAAAAGGCCGGCACGGTGGTCGGCCCTACGGCTGCCCTATGCTGGCACCGCGCAGGCAATTTGTACTCGTACTCGACACCCCATCTCATTATGCGTCAGATATTCAGCTTTTTCGATTACGAGGGCGAGAACGACGAGGAGGACGATCGGAACGCACATGCAACCGATTCACTCAGCCGCCATACTCACCGGCAGCGTGAGACAAAATGCAGCGCCCTGCCCTTTTTCGCTGACGATTTTGATATCACCCCCGAGGCACCGGGCCAGGATCAGGGCCCCGGCCAGTCCGAGTCCATGGCCCTTACGCGGAACGATTGAACATTCCTTAACCTGGGCATAGCGTTTGAAGATCATCTCGTGCTGATCCGGCTCAACCCCCGGCCCATCATCTGATACGGTGAGTGACACGACATCATTTTCGAGGTCCATTATTATCTTGAGCTTTTCCCGTCGGTGGTGGAGGGCGTTTTTTAACAGGTTACCGACAATCTGGCGGAATTTTATCTCATCCTGAAAAATCTCAGCATCTGATATCCCGGGCGAAACATCCAGGTGGATACCATTGCGGGTCAACAACTCAAGGGCATCTTTTTCCGATTGATATTTGCCGATTTCATCGGATAGAGGTCCGGTCATAATTTCCAGTGAATCCTTCATGGCCTGGTAGACGGATTTTACTGGTTGAAAATGAGAGCAGATGAAACAGCCGGACTCGGAGCGTCCGATTTCCAGCAAGTTATTGAGCATCTCCCGTGCTTTTTGGGTGTTTCTCAGGGTGCGCTTGAGGGTATTTTCCTGTTTGGGGGCCAGGGGACCAAATTTTTCTTTTTTCTCCAACAGGGTGCGCAAGCCCGTCTCGACAATCGCAATCGGATCCTTGAGCTCATGAATTAAAAACTGAATCTCAATATCCCGGAAAAATTGATCCGGGCTTTCAGCGGTTTCCTGCTCTTCCTGGTTTGGTTGATGTGGTGGGGTCATGATTCGTATTCCCTATATGATGATAGTAAATTTATCTGGATAGAAATATATTTGTATTGGATGTCATTCCGCTTTTTGGGTTTCAGGTTTATCGCTGGGCCCTGCACGCCGCGCTGCCGGCTGAAACTGCACCGTTACCGTCGTACCGCCGGAATCCAGACAGTCTTCCGGTTGTCCACTGTGAAGGCAGTTTTCGATATAACCGGCACACGCTTCGCTGTCATCCGGCAAAAACCGACAGCGTTGGGATTTCATTTTCAGTTTGAAATCATAGCGTTCGGAAAATATCCTCATCCGCAGCAAGTCAAACCCCTTGCCCCCGGCACCAAAATCATACGGATTACGGGACGAATATTGCATGGTTTCATAAGCCGTGAAGTAGTTTTCAAATATCAGCCGCTGATTTTCCTCGCTAATCCCGATGCCGGTATCCTTGACCTCCAATTCAGGTCCATTTTTCCCTTTTTTAACCGACACCAGAATCTGCCCCCCATCCGGTGTGTTCTCGACGGCATTGCGAACCAGGCCTTCCACTATTTTCCCGAGAACATCCGGGGGAAGCCAGATAAGATGTTCGCCGGATATGCGAGTCCTCACGCTGCATTGGCGATGGGCGAAGCGCGGTCGCAATGCTTGAACTTTTTTCTTAACGAATTGATCCAGCCTGATCTCTTCCGGCACGGTTTCATGGGGGCCGAAAAGCTCCTCTATCCGTTGACGGATGCGCAAAATGATATCTTTTTCTTCCAGATGTTCGGTAACCAGCAACTCCAGCTCATCGGCACAAGCATCCAGCAGGGAAGAAAGCAGATAATAGGTTTTATAGTCTTTTTCTCTTAAAATGTCTTCAATCTCGTACTGCATATCGAGCAGTCGATCGAGATTTCTTTGCGCGCGGTCCAGGATCGAATCCCAGTTGCGGTCTTCGAGATCAACAAGCCGCTTTCTGAGCAACCCCAGCGAAGCGGTCAAAATAGAGACGGGGGTTTTTAACTCATGGGAAAGATGATGAATCACCCGGTCCTTGGCCCGGTTCAGGCTCTGGACTTCCTGATAGGAGCGTTCGAGCTCTTCATGGATACCGGCATTTTCAATCGGTAGGGCAACATAATTGGCGATGGCGGTCAGCAAATCAACGTCCGGTTGGTCAAAGTTTCCTTCCTTTTTGTTGACGGCGCACAGCACGCCGATCAGGCGACCCTGGATCTGAATCGGCACATCCAGCATATTACGGGTCTGATAGTCGGATTTTTCATCCACCTGGCTGAAAAAATGAGGATCAGCGGTCGTGTCATGAACGATTAAGGGCTTGCCGCTGCGATAGACTTCACCCGCCACCCCCTTGTCTACCGGAAAGCGGATTTCTTTCATTTTCTGGCCGGTTTTACCGTCGTCATAAATGGCTTCGCGGAAATAAAACTCCTTCTTTTTTTCATCCAATAAAATTACCGACGCACCTTCTAAGCCGATTAAGTCCCGAACTTCCCGGGTGATAAATTGAAGCCGTTCATCTAATCCACGATAATGGTGCAGGGCCTGGGATATGCGGAACAACGCCTGGTTGATGCGTTCGCTGCGCTTTTCCAGGGTGACATCCCTGAGGGTAACTACCTGCCCGGCGGGATTGTTCTGCACGTCGTAAAAAAGGGCGCCATCGATGATGATATCCAGTAAACGGCCGTCCTTGGTCAAGCGCTTGGTTTCAAATCCATGGATGGCTTTTTCTTTAAACAGCTGCTGAATGCCGTGTTTGGTATTTTCTTTTGAATCTTCCGGAACGAATGGAATAATTTTGCCCTCCAGTTCTTTGAGGGTCCAGCCGAAAACTTTTTCAAACGCCGGATTCAAATAGGAAACCGTATTGTCCATATTAAAAACAAAAACAGGATCCGGCAAGAATTCCAAGAACGCCCGGTAGCGCTGTTCCGCCCGCAGGCTGGTCTGCGACAGTTCCAGGGCGCACGCTTCAGACTCCATTAACGCCTGCTGGGCCAATATGCGGTCGGTGACATCCCGGGCAATACCTCTGAAGCCGATGGATTGTCCGTTGTCATCCTCAATCTGGCTGGCCGAAATTTCAAGATGACGATTTTCTCCGTCCTTGCGGGAAATTTCCCATTCGATGTAAACATCACCCCTGCCGGTCCGGTAAATGCTGTTAAAGGCCTCAAAGGCAACACGGGCATTGTCTTCATTCATGAATTCCCGGAAATTACGCCCCTGAATCTCGCTGCGCGAATATCCGAAAATCCGGCTGAGGGCGTCATTAAAAAACCGGAAATTCCCGTTCAGATCGACCTCATAGAAACCATCGGCCACCGCTTCAATGAGCATCTTGTAGCGATCCGAATGGATCTTGGTTTCTTTTTTGGACACATCGGCGCCTTTTTTTAGGGCACTCTTCGACGATCCATCTGATTTGGCAGTGCCATATTTGGGTTTGCGTGCGGACATGTTTACGGGTTGCGGGTTACAGGTTGCGCGTTACGGGTTGCATGTTGCGTGTTGCGTGTTTCGGGTTACAAGTTGTGAGTTTTTATAAAAATGGAAACCATCCTTTTTGTACCCCGCAACTCGGAACCCGCAGCCCGTAACAGTAATGTTAGAAGATCCCATCTAACAGATTAGCATTGCTTGGCCCGGTATTGAAAATCTGGCTAACTGTCCGTCTCAAGAATGCCGAAGGTTTCGGCATCCAGCAGATTGACATGGTTGGCCTGCATGACTTTGATGGCCTTATCATTGTCGCTGAAGCGAAAAATCATCACCGCTTGTCCCTGGGAAAACCCGATAAAGGCATACATGAAAACCACATAGACATTGGCGTCGGTAAGTGGCTGTAAAATCCTTGCCAGGCTGCCGGGTTTATCCTCGATTTCGGCGGCCACCACTTCATTGACAAAAGCGGGAATCTCCATTTCCATCAAAATCCGCCTGGCTTTCGGAACATCGGAGACCAGAAGACGCAGCTGCCCAAAAGCGCCGGTATCCACCAGGTTGAGGGCTCGAAGATTAATGCCGGCGTTGCCCAGCGCATTGGTAACTTCAAAAAGCCTGCCCGGCGCGTTCTCAATGGATACCACAATTTGTTTTAATTTCATAAAACCCTCCCCCTTAATCGAGATCCGACTATAGATTAATCTTTGCTGTAGAGCTTAAAAAAAATCAAAAGGTTGTGTCAAGCTTTAAAGCGGTCCGGTCTCGCCGAAATTTTAAGTCAAAAAAATATCTTCAATGTCATCAGTATAATACAAAATAGTACCTAATGAAGTGATTGCAAAAACTAATTTTCCGCCACCATGCTTTCCTTTAAAAACAGGCTGGCGACAAAGGCAAGGACGGCTGCGATAAACAGAATCAGAAAGGCCCGCTGGTATGCCGCCGGTGTAAAGCTGCCCGCAACAGTACCATTTCGTTCAAGAAAATATCCCAACAACGGCTGGAACACCGCACCACCGGCAAAGGGAAATAAATTCACAATGCCGGTGGCGGTTCCGGCTATTTGGACCGGAAACAGCTCTTTATTGGTGGTAAATCCGATCACAACAATGGCGGCTGAAAAAACGCCCAACCCCAGGCAGAGGACATATAGAAACGCCAGGGGGATAGTAGTCGTAAAGAAAGCCAAGGGGGTAGTGAGGCCGACGAGAATGATGCTGGAAAGCACCAGAACCGGTTTGCGGGCCCGAAAAATATTGGTTGAAAGGTAGCTCAATAAGGGGCTGCCGACAATCATGCCGACGGCCAGCATTGAAAGGATCTGAGCCGCCTGGGCCTTGCTCAATCCGTATACTTGAATAAGATAAGGTCCACCCCAGAGGCCGCCAAAGGAGAAAAAAATCCCACAATCGAAAAAAAACCAGACGGCGATCGGCCAAAAAGCCTTGCAGGTAAAAACCCTGCCAACGCTTTCCATCAGGCTTATGGCTGATGTGGCGGATTGCACGGGTTCTTCCGGTGGGGGCCATCCGAAATCAAGGGGCCGATCCCTCACGAATATCCAAACCAAAACTGCCAGCACCAGGGTTAAAACGCCAACCAGTATAAAGGAATATCGCCAACCGATCCAGGAGCTAAGCAGGGCCAGGGGTGTTGCGGCGAACAAAGAGCCCAATCCACCAAGCGCCATTAACATCCCCGTCATGAATGCAAATTCACGCATACGAAACCACTCGGCCAGAATCTTCATGGTGGGCACAAAAAGCATCGCCACCCCTAATCCGACCAGGGCGCGGCCTAATATGGCAAAAAAAACAGAAGGGGCGGCTCCCAATATAACTGATCCGATAAATGCGACGGCAAAGAAAAGGGTGATGGTATTCCTGGGTCCCCATGAATCGGAAAGAAGGCCGGCCGGCAGCTGCATAACGGCATAAGGGTAGAAATAGGCGGCTCCCAGAAAACCGGTTAACGCGCCGCCGGTTTTCAGATCACGCATCATCTCCACGGCCACAACAGCGGGACAGAGCCGGTGAAAGTAAACCAGGACATAGCCACAGGCCAGAATCCAGAAAATAACCCAACGGTAGCGAAGAACCTTCTGGAGAGAATCTGTTGCCATTTGAGATCTCCCTTGACCGTTTATACCGGTTGCCATATGTTTCGTTTGCCAGATTTGCTAATAAGAGAAATCCAGCGGCCAGAGGCCTTTTTCTTCCAAGACCGATTTTAAAGTCTTCAGGGCGGAATTAGTAGCCGGCATTCCCCCGTAAATGGCGGTTTGAAAAATAACTTCGGCAATTTCCTGTGGCGTGCAGCCAACATTTAAAGCGGCCTCAATATGCAGTCGGAGTTCATCCA
>Ga0265303_10001068_pt1 | contig 16442 bp, 10 predicted proteins | sample Helome_2_FD_192494 | JGI IMG/M metagenome (GOLD analysis project Ga0265303, IMG submission 192494) | Marine sediment microbial communities from subtidal zone of North Sea - Hel_20160317 (Illumina Assembly) | ecosystem: Environmental > Aquatic > Marine > Subtidal zone > Sediment ... | reverse complement strand
AGTCGGAGAAGTCCCGGTAGGGATCGATGCCGCCAGCATTGAGTTCGCGCCAGGCCATCTGAAACCCGCCCAGCGATGTTTCGTCGACTGCCATGAAGCGCTGGCTGCGAAGATCCTCCAGCTGCTGCAGGTCCTGCCGGTCCCGGCGCGAGAAGATCACCCCGCCGAAGATGTTGTACAGGGCATTGTCCCCGCGGCGGTTGTTCATGGTGGCAATACGAGTGACCCGGTACTGTACTTCGAGGTTGACGTAGATACCGGGGTTCACCAGGATGAAATCCACGGCGCCGGATTCCACCGCGCCGTTCACCCGGTCAAAGGCAAGCGGTACGATCGAGAATCGATAGCCGCCCAGTGTGGTGGAAAGGTAATCCGCCGTGGGTGTCCAGACGGACAGGGTGGCGGGCTCGCCGCGGTGGCTGAGAACGCCGATCCGGATTTCTTCTTCAGGAGCACCACACACAGCGAAGGGCAACAACAGGGTTGCCAGCAACAAAAAGCGATACCCGCACATCGGTCCGATACCCGTTCTCCGGAAACTGGTTTGCAGGAGCAGCCTGTCATCAAGGCAACTCAACGCTTCCCTAGTCTTTCAGAGGTTAGCGCCTGCGTCCAGTCGACTATCGGGTTGACGGGCCGGCAGTCGCCCCCTTGACACCCTGCACCGGTATGTTGTTGAGTTCGGTTACACTGATCTCCTGTCACACACCGGATTGCCGATGAAGCACATCGTACCCCTTGTCGTCGCCAGCCTGATGCTTGCCATCGCAACGGCCATGCTGGAAGACGGCCCGCTTACCCTGCCCTTCCTGGTCGGCTATCTGCTGGGGATCGTGGTGCCGGTGGTGGTCTTTACCGGCATCCTGACGCTGGTGGTGGGAGGAATCCACCGTGTATACACGGGCAGGGATATGCCGAATCTAAGCACTGCCATGTGGGGCATCTGGGTGCTGGTAGCAGCGGTGAATTTTTACGGCAACTACCAGAGCCAGCAGGAGCGGCGGGCCGAACAGGCGCGTCTGGCGCCGGCCGGACAGCCGGCAGATCCCTACATGATCCCGGGTCAGCAGTCGGAAAACGGGCCGGCCAGACCCTCTGCAGTCCTGGCACTGCAGTCCAGGTTCGCACAGGATGCCCGCCAGCTGGATGCGGAGCTGGCCAGGGAGGTTGCCGCAGTGCAGATTCCACCCCTGTTCGATCCGGAATTCCTCGCGGACAAGTCCCGCTTCCCGGCGGCGATTGAACAACTCGAGGACTACGGTCGGGTGTTTCAGCAACATAAAGACAAGCAGATGGACATGCTCTCGCGGATGAGGACCGAGATCGAGCGACTCGATCTGCCGCAGAATGAAATACTGCAGGCCATTCAGGAATTCACCAATACCTATGAACTCGACGGCGCGCTGTCACGAAAATATTTCGACATCGTGATCGAGGTGTCGCGGGAGGGCATCGCCTACCTCGAATTTCTGGAGGGCGCGCGCTACGAGGTAAAGAACGGGCGGGTACTTTTCGATACGGAAACTGATACCGATGATTACCAGGCGTTCCTGCAGACCTTCAAGCGGCTGTCAGAACAGGAAGTCGCCACCCAGAGCGAGCTGGCGGACAGCCGCAAGAAGAGAATGGCGCGCCTGCGTGAGCTTTCACGCTGAGCAGGTGCGGCGTTTTATTTCCCCCGCGCCGCGCCAGCCATGTTCGCTGCCCGATTGTTGCACGGTCCCGCGCCGAGGCTGACATAAAATGACGGAACCCGATTATCTCGCAGACATACTGATCCTGCTGGCGGCGGCGGTCATCGCCGTACCGGTCTTCCGGCGGCTGGGCCTGGGCTCGGTGCTGGGCTACCTGGCTGCCGGTTTCGTGGTCGGCCCCTGGGGGCTCGGTTTTATCGACCGGATTGAGGAGATCCGCTATATCGCCGAGTTCGGCGTTATCTTCCTGCTGTTCATTATCGGTATCGAACTGGCGCCCGCACGCCTGTGGGCCATGCGACGCATGGTATTCGGTCTGGGCACCGCACAGGTAATATTGACGGGGCTCGCAATCGGCGGCCTCGCCCTGCTGTTCGACCTGTCACTCAAGACTGCCATTATCACGGGTTTCGGTCTGGCGCTCTCCTCGACCGCATTTGACCTGCAGATCCTGACCGAGCGCGGCGAACTGACAACGCCATATGGTAAAACGGCATTGTCAGTACTCCTGTTGCAGGACCTGGCGGTGGTGCCGCTGCTGACGCTGGTATCACTGTTCGCGGCCGACACCACGCTGCTGGAGGGCATCGAGATTGCGATACTGGAAGCCGTGGTCGTTATCGCTATCGTCATCCTCGCCGGCCGGTTTCTCCTGTCGCCGGTGCTGCGACTGGTAGCGACCAGCCGTACGTCGGAGGTGTTTACCGCCGCGGCCCTGTTTGCAGTGCTGGGTACTGCCTGGCTGATGGAGGCGACCGGCCTGTCGCTGGCGCTGGGTGCATTTCTGGCCGGACTGATGATGGCGGACTCTCACTACCGGCATCAGGTAATTGCCGATATCGAACCGTTTCGCGGCATCCTGCTCGGGCTGTTTTTCATGGGTGTCGGCATGTCTATCGATGTTGGCCTGCTGGGCGAGCAAGGTGTCCTGATTACCGGACTGGTGCTGGGCCTGCTGCTGATCAAGGCCGCCATTCTCTGGGTCCTCTGCCGACTCGCGGGTGTCGGCGCAGAGGATGCCACGCGGGTATCGCTGCTGCTGTCGCAGAGCGGGGAGTTTGGCTTCGTTCTGTTCGGGCTGGCCGCCTTCAGCGGAGTCCTGCCGTTGTATCTTTTCCATTTCCTGACGCTGCTGGTGGCGCTGACGATGGTCACCACGCCGCTGATGGCGAAACTGAGTGAAGCCCTCAACAGGCACCTGACCAGAACAGCGGACCGGCATGATGTCAGTACCAACCACATTGATACCGGGCAGCCGCATGTCATTATTGCCGGCTTCGGCCGCGTGGGAAGACGGGTGGTGAGGATACTGCAGGCAGCGGAGATACCTTACCTCGCTATCGAAAGTAATGCAGACCGCGTCCTGGAAGGCAGGCAGGACGGATTCCAGGTTTTCTTCGGTGATGCCAGCCAGGTGGATGTACTGAAGGCGGCAGGTGCCGGGCAGGCTGGCGTACTGGTATGCACGCTGGACAAGGTCGTGCCTGCCGTGCGGCTGGTCAGTATCCTGCGACAGCATTTCCCGGACATCGCCATTCACGCACGCGGGCGTGACCGGCAACACTGTGACCAGCTGCGCAAGGCAGGGGCAACCATGGCCGTCTCGGAAACACTGGAAGCAAGCCTGCAGATCAGCATGGCGGTACTGACTACCATGGGTGTCTTTGCAGAGGATGCCGGTGAGCTGATCGAGTTGTTCCGCGAGGAATATTACGCACCAGATGAATCAGACCCGATTGATCACGATAGCAAAGGCGTCAGACACCATTGATACGTCGAACTATCGCCGAATCAATCGAGTCTGGCGCCGCTGATTCAGACTGCCGGGTGCAGTGCTATCCTGCCGGCCACAGGTTGTCATCGCCATTATCGCGGCCCGGGGTATCGCATGAAACAGCACCGCAGATAACTCATTCACCCGGCTGCCGTGATCTGCGGCGTCTTGCTGGCCCTTGTTGGCCGCGCCCGGCATGAATAAAAAAAGCCCGCTCCGGTGGGAGCGGGCCAGGTTCTGGTTGCGATACCGGGTTGCGCGGATTCCCGCGCAGACGCCGGATCACCTCCTCTAGTGGCCAATGTGGCCGGAGAAAAATTTCGGGCCGGCGCCAAAGGGTGGCTGCACCAGGCTTGTATCCGGGGTGTTGTCCGGCTGGCCAATCTGCAGGTTCTCATCCTCGGCGGGATTGCCCACGACGGTCGAGTCCACCGTTGTGATGCGGCCGACACCGTAGTCAGACGCCCTTACCGTGCCGATCACGTCGAGATGACGCCGCAGCAGGTGCACCGGATGCACGAATCTGTACGGTGCGACCCGCTTCACCGGGCCACCGGGAGGAAACGAAGCCGGAGGATTGACCGGGGGAACGAGACTGATCGTGCTCATGTAGTTCGTTGCATCGGCCAGTTCGAAGAACAGGTGATCCGACCCGCCGCCGGTGCGACAGACCCGGTCGATGGCATCGCCGTGTGCATAACAGGAGGCGAAGACATAACGCTTGCTGGTGTCGAGCGGTGCGCCACCGACCTGAGTCTCGACGATCCTGCCGCCTGAACTGCTGAACGGGCGGTTTTTCAGGTCGACCGTTTGCTCCATGTTCGCCAGTCCCAGGTACCAGCCACCGCGCTGCAGGAAGGGATTGCGGTTGAACACGGCCGCGAGGATCTCCTCCAGGCTGGCCTCGATAGTCTGTCCGGCAAACTCGCCGACATTCACTGCCGGCCCGACCGGGAACCAGGTGTACAGGTCGCGCAGTGTAATGTCGGAATTCGGGAGTACCGCGTTGCCGAAACGGAAGCCGTTGCTCATGGAGATGTCCACGCCATTCCATGGGCCGGCTAAAGAGACCACTGCGTTTGTTTCGTCACGGATGGCCTCCGCCAGCCAGTTGTTGAGCGTATCTTCCAGCACACTGTGGCGCAGCAGCAGGGTGTCGGTGTCGCCGACCACGGCATCCAGGTCATCGGTCAGGTAATGGCCGCGTTCTCCCGGTGCACCGCAGCCGGGATTGCAGAATGCCCCCGGCATGAAGACGTGCGTCTCGACGGTACCGTCTTCACCGGCAACGAAGTCTTCCTCAATCGCTGCCACCAGGTCCGTCATGGCCGGGTCCGGTGTGACACTCTCGTCAACCGGGATGGCCTCCCATTCAAAGTCGATGACCTTGCCGGAATTGCCTGCCACCTGCAGATCAAGACGCCCGACGTACATGTCGCGGTTGGTCTCCACCACGATCGCCGCACCCTGTGCGAGGCGGCGTCTCTCCCTCCCGCTCAGGCGCGCACCCGGCGTGGTGCTGACCACACCCCGCTTGTCGGCCAGCAGTGCACCCAGCGTAATCTCGTGGGTATGGGCCGAATACATGACATCGATGTCCCTGAAGTTGCGCGCGATATCGATGTTCTGCGACAGCCCGAGCTCCGACTGCACCACGATAAGATCGGCGCCTGCCGCCTTGACCTCTTCGATGATGCCGGGCAGCTCCTCGACACCCTGCGTGAAACGCAGACCGATATTGAACACATCCGCCTGCTGCGGGACGATGGAAGCCGTGATGCCGATGACGGCGATACTGACGCCGTTGCGTTCGAAGATCCTGTAGGGATCCAGTACCCGGTTGCGGTTTGGTACCGGTGCGTCGTTGTAGACGTTGATCGCGACCGAGGGGAACTGTGCCTTGATGATTCCTACCCCGGCAGGTGTCGGGTTCGGCATTGTGGCGGTGTTCTCGGCACAGGCATAGCCGCTGCCTGCATCGGTAAGACCCGGGATCACGGGGATGTCGCTGCAATCGATGTAGCCTGACATCACGCGGATATTCGGCGGTAGTGTCGGAAACGGCGGCCGGTCCGCGAAACGGTTGCGGAACACGGCGGGGCCATAACCGAAATCCCAGTTCCCCGGGGTAAAGACGTCGATACCAAAGGCGTTCATCGCCACCATCATGGCATCACCGACGGTGAACAGGGTCTCCGCGCTGCCATGGGTCAGGTCTCCGGCCGAGAGCAGGAGGGCATCGGGGTTATCAGCGCGGATGCCATCCACCACGGTCTTCAGCCTGGCGAGTCCGCCCGTGCTGGCGACATGTCGTTCTGTCCCGTCGCTGTTTTTGAGTACCGCGGCATGTGGCACCAGGGTGCCGTGCAGGTCGCCCATCTCGATCAGTGTGACGGTCTTGCCGGCATAGGCCTGGGGCGCGAACGACCCCATGACCAGCGCCAGTGGCCACAGCCACACACCGCCATTAATCAGCGTTTTTAATTTCATGATTGAACTCCTCCAGCAAGTTATTATTCGACCTGCTATTTATTGCTCTTGTTTACAGGCCGTATCGTGACGGGCCTTCAAGCTGCCGCGGAAACGGCAACAGCCCGGGTTAAACGGAAAAACGGGACAGTGAATACTGTCCACCCAACTACTAAAAAGACGTCAGGCAGTCCTGAATTATTCCGCTGAGGGTGCAGCTATGACGGCGCCGGTGGCCGTCAGGCGTTGCCGGGATTGCTGAATCTGACCGACCCCGGCATTTATCACATTGATTCCAGTGCCTTCCCGGCACCCTTATGGCCGCGCTCCGCCGCTTTGGTGAACCACTTCCTGGCTGCTTCCCGATCCTGCCTGGTGCCCTGCCCCTTCAGGTACATGTTGCCAAGATTGTACTGGGCCAGGGTATGCCCTCGCTTTGCGGCCGTCTGGAACCACTTGAGTGCTTCTTTATAATCCTTGCTGACACCCTGGCCATCCCGGCACATCAGACCCAGGTTGTTCTGCGCGCTCGAGTGGCCGTGTTTGGCCGCCTTCCCGTACCACCCGGCCGCCTCGCTGTAATCCTGCTTGACACCATTGCCCCGGGCATAACGCAGGCCCATGCTGTACTCGGCGGGCGGATAGCCTTTATTCGCAGACTTGCGATGCCACTTGACCGATTCCGCATAATTCTTCTTGATCCCCTTGCCGGAAAAATAGCTGAGACCCAGATTATGCTGGGCAACCGCATCCCCTTTCATGGCGGCCAGGCTAAACCACTCGGTAGATGATTCGAGGTTCTTGTCGACACCCTTGCCCATCTTGTACATGGTCCCCAGGTGGACCATCGCCTGGGTGTCGCCTGCGCCGGCCGCTGTCTCGAGCCATTGCAGACCTTTCGCATCGTCCTGGTCCACGCCCTGCCCCCGGGCATACATCATGGCGATATTGATCATGGCCCTGGTATCGCCCTGGTCAGCCGCCTGCCGGTACCAGCGCATGGCCTTGCCATAGTCCCGGTCGATGCCCTTGCCTGACCGGTAGAGATTACCGAGGTTCGTCTGCGCCTTGGTATGGCCCTGCCGGGCGGCCTTGACGTACCAGTCCACGGCCTGGTCGAGGTCCTGCTCGACACCCTTGCCCGTCTGGTACCTCAGGCCCAGGTTGTACTGGCTTTCCTTGTCTCCCTGCGCGGCAGATTTTCTCACCTCTTCGACGGAGTCCGCATGCAGGGTGGGTACTGATGCAGCAGTCATCAGGGCAAGCAGGATGGTTGCGAGCAGTTTTTTCATTGCACATTCACCGGAGTCTGTGGATTGTCGACTTCATATCATACTCTCGTATCAATAGATCAATGGGGTCAGACACCATTGACAGGTCAAACCCGCGGCGAATCAATCGAGCCTGTACGCATTGATATAGAGACACTTTCAAGAAATGCATCCGCCACGCGGTTCATGTCTCCCGATGTGTAGCGCTGATCGCAGGGCAAGGTCATGATCCTGTCTGCCAGTGCGTGGCTCTCAGTAAAGCGTGCCGGCACAAACTCCTTTAATGACCAGTGAATCGGCGGATAGATTTTCATGTCGATGAGCGCCTGCCGCACCTGGTCACGACGGGAGGTCACAACCGGATAGCCCAGTGGCACCTCACCGTCCTCAAGATCGCGAAGCGGGGAATACCCGGCAAGCCTTGCATGCAGGATCCGGTAGTTCTCACGTCTTTTGCTCATGAGCCTTTCATGATCGAGGCAGTGTCCTTCGAGGATTTCACGCGTCTCACTGGCAGATGAAAAAAGACCGGTGGGCGTCCCGGCCTCTGCCAGCTGAAATGTCTGAAACCAGTCGCTCTCCTGCCCCTGGTCGAACAACCGCCGACCCGTCACCGCCTCTCTTGCCAGCTGCTGCCAGGATGCATCGGGCGACTCCAGGGCATGTTCAGGCAGCGCATGCCGTGCCGAGACGAGAATGCCGCCATCAGGCACACCCAGAAATTTGCGCGGGCTGTAAATCCGGTAGTCCGATTTGCCATGGCTTTTTGTATAGAGGGATTGACTGCAGTCCTCGATGATCAGCAGGCCCGTTGCGGACAGTTCGTCTTGCGGGAACCGGGTTACCCGCCCGAAGTAGTTGATCAGCAATAACGCATCGCCCGCCGCGGCATTCTGCATGACAGCGGAATAATCAGGTGCAAAACCGGTATCAATACCGTACCAGAGTACCTCCACACCCGCTTTCCCGAGCGGATGCAGCAAAACCTCGCAGAGGTAGGACGGTAACCAGATACGTTTGACTTCGTGTTTAAGCAGCACGGCATACAGCGCCGAACGCGCATTGACATAGAGTCGGGAGTGCCCACCGAGGAGTTCCGGCAAGGACCGGAATCGCGGCGTATCACACCCCTCCTCCAGTCCGAATGCCCCACCTATGATTTGCATCGATCGCTTCCGCAAGCTGTTTGGAATCCGTTAAGGCGACAGCAGTATGACAAAGCCTGCCGGCATCACACTGGCCTGGTATTTCAGGGATGATTCCGGCAATTATAGAAAGTGTCGATGACAATTACGAATCATTTGTATTCGTAATTGTCATCGACACCTTGGTTGACTGATTACAGTGGCAACAGGTCATCGGGCAAGTGATGAAGAAATAGAAACGCCCCGGTAGTGGGCGGTCACGCTGGTGGCTCTGTTCCACCTCAAGTTGCCAGGCCTTCCTGACTCCTCTTGCGTGTTACCGTGCTTGCCGAGGCGTCCGCAGGAGGGAAGAAGCAGTTGCCCGTCTGGCTTTGGCAAACATCTTTGTTTGCCCTCTGTTCTATATTTCCCTCCTGAACTAAGTATAGCAATAAATTTTCAGTTCGCAGCCCTGCAGAAGCAAGCGGAGAAGTAATCGGGGACAGACAGGCAATCAGGCAGAGATTGATCCCCCTCTCAGTGCAACAGCAGGCGGGCAGCACCGCTGGCAGTACCGTCCAGCCGGATGCCCTGTGGCAGGACATGTATTTTCACACTGCCTGGCTGCAGGCTGGACAGGTCAAGCTCCATGCCCGTCGGGGTGATCTTTTGCAACACTGACTCGAGGCGCTCGTTAAGCTGTTCGAGGTGCTGCGCCAACGCCTGGTTGGCTGCTTGTTCCAGCGACTGACGGATGGGTTCCTGAAAGGCCTGCGCCAGATAGTCGATGGCGAAGTCTTCGGCGGCATAGTCAAAGGTCAGCTCGCGCATCTCCAGCTTGCGATCCTGCGCAGCATAGGCCAGCCGCGCCCCGAGCTCCGCCGTGCCGGCAAGTTCGCCGGTCAGTTCCAGCCGCGCGTGGATCGCATCTCCACTGCCTGCCAGCTCGACCTTGTTGATGCCTGTCTTGCGGCCTTTGATAACAAATGACCTGCCGTGGAGAGAATCGGTCATACGCTGGTTGAGTTTTGCGAAATCCAGGTCCACACCCAGGTGCAGATGCAGGCCTGCCGAACGGGGAAAATAGCGCGCCAGGGGTGGCAGTGGAGCCGGTTTGCCGGTGGGCCTGGGTCCAGCCACAAGCGAGGGCTGCAGGCTGACGGCGAGATGTGTGTCGATGAATTTTCCGCGGCCGGTCATGCGAGACAGTGCAACACCTGTTGGCCGGAGCATCAACCAGTTGTCATCACCGAGCTCCAGCGGTTCCTGCAGCAGGAACCAGGTTCGCTGTGCCTGTTGCCGGATGACATTCATGCCGGGAGCCAGCTTGCGGAGTGCCTCACGCAGGCTGTTTTGCATTTGCTTGCGGAATTCCTTCTCGATGACCGGCGTAACATCGATGTCCGCAATGGTCATCTCGCAGCGGTCGAGAAACCGGGTCGGCAGGATGCGGAACCGGGGTCGAACGGTCCAGTCCGGGCCCCAGCCCAGGCGGACCTGCATGCCGATCAATGCCTGTCGCGGCGGTTCATCAATACCGCAGCTGCCTTTCAGGTTGACCGCACCCAGCAACTTTTTGTGCGCCCTGATCCAGTAACGGATATGCGCCTGGACCATCAGCACGTCGCCGGAAACGGAAATATCGAGTGGACCGCGCCAGGCACGGTACTGGGACTTGATGCCGTGCCAGTCCTTCCAGCTACGCCAGTTGCCTGCCTGGTGCGGGAGCATTTTCTCAGCCGCAGTAATCAGGGGTTCAAGCGACAGGCGCACCGGAATATCGATCATTGATGGCGATGCTGCGGGACCTTGGCCGACTGCAACCGGCTGTGCGCCGGCAGTGCCCATACCTGGCAGCAGCACCAGCAGCAGAAGCAGCCGGCAACATGGACGCAGTGGAATTTTACGCTGAAGAGATTGCATCAATGATAATTCTTGTTTTCCAGCCGTATCATAACGCATCTTGAACCTGGCATAGTGTTGTTATATCACCTTTATGATCAGGCACGTGACGTGCTGATTCGCGCAAGGATGTCCTCGCGGGCCCTGGCCAGTATCGAATCGCGGTCGATGCTATCCAGTATATTGCGAATCACCCGCTTGGGACCGTCCTCACCCCAGGAACAGCCGGCAGCCAGGTATTCCTCTGCAGCACGCCCGACCACATAAGTCGAATAATAGGCAACGGCACCCTGCGCCCCGGCGGTCAACAAAGTCGACAGGCCGGCGCTGCCGGCCTTCAACAACGATGACCCCAGGTGTACAAGCCATGTTGCGCCCATCAACAGCAATAACTGTCCACTGATGGTCTTGATCAGTGTGCCGGACTGGCGGCGTGTCATGGGCATGCCGTAGACATTGGCAAGGTGTACCACCATGGATATATCCACGGCTACGGCTGCCGCCAGGTCCGCCACCGGCACCGGGTTGATGGCCACCGCGACGCCCTTGACCAGGCTGTAGCTGCGGATAACGTTTTCACCCAGCTGCCTGCGCACAGTGAGTACACGCGCCCCGACCCGGTCGCTCAGGTCACCGGCGAACAGGCTGGCGTTCAATGCGGCAAGCGTCTTGCCTTCTGCCTCGAGGATTTCCCAGATACGGTCTTTAAGCGCTGTCACATCGGGGGGCGAGGTTCGCTCGCTCTCGATTTCCTGGCCATCGGCATCCACTTCGATGTAGATGCGCGGCGCCGGACTGGCAGATACTTCGACCAGGTTCTCCGGTGGAATGATCTGTTCAAGACGCGCCAGCAGACTGCTGCGCAGGTCCTCGCGCTGTGCCGCAGAATAGCGATCGCACTTGTTCAGCACCAGCAGCAGCGGCCGGTGTTCATGTGCCAGGCCCTGTAAGGCGGTGTACTCGCTGTCAGTCATGTCGCCATCAATGACAAACAATACCAGGTCGGATCGCTGCGAGACCTCGCGGGCCATGCGTTCCCGTGCCTCGCCATCGATTTCGTTGATACCCGGCGTGTCGATCAGGAACAGTGAGCCGCTTTCCTGCTCATCCCAGAGGGCCATTTCGTGATGCTTTGTCTCCCCGTGCAGGGCACTGGTTGAAAAGCGCTGCTCACCAATCAGGGCATTGAGTACCGAGGATTTGCCGACACTGACACGACCCAGAACGGCAATATGGATGTGGCCATGTTCCAGCTTGTCCAGCATGGCCTGTACCTGGCTGAAGTCATCCGCAAGCTCCGCGCGCGCGCCGGGCGGCAGGCGCTTGTCCTGCAACAGCAACTCCAGGCTGTCACGCGCCTGATCGAGATGGCTATCAGTATTCATGGTGTCCTGCATGGTTTAGTGATTGTTGTTCGCGCATGCCTGCGCTCCTACACCAACAAATATACTTGTAGGAGCGGACGCTGTCCGCGAATAAATCAATCCCCGATATTCGCGCATGCCTGCGCTCCTACGCCAATAGACACGCCCGTAGGAGCGGACGCTGTCCGCGAAGGGTACAACCACAGCTGTTCGCACAGATGCGCACTCCTGCATCATCAGTCAGCGCTTCCCTTGTCAGTATCGCGCCGCTCGCTGCGCACATCGAGGGCCAGCCGCAACAGTTTGCGGGCCCTGGCCTCCACATCGACGACCAGGTTGTCCCTGAACGTGAGACTGGTCGGCGCGGGCCGCAGTTCGCCACGGGTCTCCAGTGTGCGGATGACGGCACGGCCCAGCGCATCGAAGATCAGCCCGTAGGCGACGGCATGCATCAGGCCGCCGGCCAGTGTACCGACACCCGGGAAGGCCTTGGCGGCATTGCCGGCCACGGCCAGCAGCAATGGCAACGCGGTGCGCACCTGCTTCTGCGACAGGTTCAACAACTTTTCCAGTTCAATCTCGCGCACCGGCACCTCGTACAGTCCACACAGCGACTTGACCATGCGCGTACCGAGGAATCCCTGGATCAGGATATCGGTGCCGGGAGTGATCGCCGCCAGGCCACCGGCCACGGCACGCCGGGTATAGGTCTTCACCAGGTCCGCGGATGCCTGTGAGCGGTGCTCCGCCTTTGCCTGATCCAGCTTGCGCGCTGTCAGCTCGAACACGGCGGTATCACGCAGGCGCTCCAGCAATTCCATGTTGCTATCGAGCGCGGACTGCACAGCAATACGCAGGTCCTCGACCTGCGGCGGCAGGGACTGTTCTTCCTCGTGCCCGGCCCCGTCAGGCCCAACCCTGGTGACCTTGCGCGTTGGCCGGGTGGCGATACCGGCAATCGTCACCTGCGGGTGGGATGCAAATCTGTCGGCCAGGTGCTGACGGATCAGTTGCCGGTCCTTGTCTGAATAACGATCCAGCTTGTTGAAGGCCACGATCAGCGGTTTTTTCAGCTCCAGCAATGGTTGCAGGGCAAGATATTCATCGCGCGTCAGGTCACCGTCACAGACAAAGATCACCACGTGTGCCCGCTGCGCCTCGTCCATGACCATCGGGTCATACTCGCGCTCCATCTGGTTCAGGCCCGGCACGTCGACGAGCACCACTTCATCGCCGGATTCACGCTGCCAGTGATAATGCTGAATGGTTGTGGTCGTCCCGCCGATCACATCCGTCTCCACGCTGGCGCCCGGCAGCAGGGCATTGACCAGTGAACTCTTGCCACTGCTGATTTCCCCAAACAGCGCAAGGTGAATGACTTCCAGCTGCCGTCGCCGTGCCAGCTCCTCCAGCTCGCGTATGGCTGACTCGATATCCACGCCGGCGGCGGCGGCAGCCTCCAGATGGGCCTGCAGTTCAGCCTCTGTCAAAGGGGCTGCGGCCCTTGCGGCCCGGGTTCGGTCCGGGCGCAGAATCCGCCAGCTGAGCCAGACCCCGAATCCCAGCACCAGGCCGGTGAAGGCGGCAATCAGGGTCACGATCCAGGTCGGGGCGGTTTGCAATTGCTGCCAAAGAGACAGGCTGAACTGTGCCGCACTCAGTATGACCGCCAGCAGCACCAGTATGCCGATAAAGACGGCGGCGGCGAGGAACAGTCTGAAGGTGTTGCTACGGGGCATGGGAAGTCGGGATTCGTGTTGTCAGGCCCAAATATACATCAGTTCCTGCCGCGAGAGCCCCCATGCAACCGGGCCAGGACCGGGAGAGAAGAACATGGACTTGTATGGAAAACCGGGAACGGGCACGGGTGCCATGACGTTTCTCCCCGGCCCTTGTGGCAAAATATCCGTAGTGACACACTCGAGGCATGGCGATGGCCCATTTCAGCCTTCTGGCGTTTTTCAAGTTCCTGGTCGGTATTTTCCTGCTACAGGGTACGACGGCATTACTGCTGATGACCGCACAGGATGCCGACCTTGGCAAAAGCGGGTGGTTGATCGGCTCGCTCGGCATATTAATCGGCGTACTCGCTGCGCTGTGGTTCTCCGCGATTGCCGGCCATGCAAGTCAGCATTCCTTTACCCGGGCCAGTGAGAAATTCAACCGGCAACGTGACCGCATACGCCGCCAGGCCGAAAAGGAGAAAACCAGGGAGATAAAGGACAGCCACCAACAGCTGCTGCGGGAAACCAGGCGCCTGCAGAATCGCTCGACAGTGAAACTGGGTGCGGCATTGACGGGGATTGCCGGCCTGGGTGTGTTGCTGTTATTTACCCAGTTCATGACGCTCGGCCTGCTGGCCGTGTCTGCGACCGGCGGCGCCCTGCTCGGCTACGGTATCCGGGCGCGCCAGTACCCGGCAATTGACCGGACATCCGATGCAACGACTGGCAGTCTTGCAGAGAAGCCGGCCGGTGAGGGACAGGTACTGGAGGGTGAAAAAACCGCACGTCCACACAAACCCGGTTAAATGTCCCTGAAAACCAGCGAAGCAATCATCGGCAACGCTATTATCAGTCTGCACACGCGCCCGGATAATAGAAGTAGACAGCCGGATCGGCGCAGGCCATACAGCCATTTGAATACGTCTTTGTCTCGGTTGAATCGCAGGGCGTGGTCACACAACGAACACCATTGTCACGTGTTGCACATACCGGCCGGTACTCCTGGGTACACATCTCCGGCCTGGGTTCTTTACATTCAACTGCCGACTCTTTTGGCCCCGGCGCGCCCCGGTCATGATGATTGCATGCCATCAGGACAATACCGCAGAGGGTAATGGACAGTCGGGTACCGAAAGACATCGCGGATTTCATGGCAGGCGGCCTGGTGGATAAATGGGTCGGTGAAAACAAGAATCAGACCCGATTTTACCCGAAATCTCTATTGGAGTGGCATTGTGCAGATGTAAATCCAAGCGTCTGGATGCCGGTGAAAAGTCATACTGCCGACAAATCGATCGACTCCGGGCCGATTGATTTTTCAGGTCCAGCTCTTATGTTGCGCTGAGTGTTCTGAATATAGCCGCGACATACCAAAATTCAAAGGAAGGCCCGGGCAGATGAACAAGAAAAGGGGCGGATATACCGCCCCTTTCTCTTTTTCGCCCGCCAGAACGGGAAACTTTTTGTGCTAAAGAACCGGGTTACCAGCTAAAACCGAATCCCACGTTGGATACGGTCTCGCCGGAGCTGCTGCCAACTCCACCTGTCATCCTCAAACTGTCTGTAATGTTGGCGTTGAACCCGGCTGCAATGGCGCTCTCGCCTTCATAGAAGCCGCCACCAATCCCGATCGAGAATCTGTGGCCAGCTATCGGTGCCGGGATAGCCGCTATGGCTGCCACTGCAGCGATGCCGCTCTGCAGGTCTTCATCGACCTCGTCGAGCTGGCGTTTATTTACTGCATCCAGAGGATCTACACCGTCCGCAAGGTTGGTAATGCGGTTGTTGCCCATTTCCAGTGTGTTGTCCAGGTGTGCGCCGGCATCGTCCAGTGTGAGGGTCGTTGACGTCGTGCCGCCACTCAAGACGGTGTCGGCAGTGCCAACTGTCAGTCCGTGGGTCGCTGTGCCGTTATCCACGGTAACACTTGCCTGCGTATCGGTTACGTCAACGCTGCCCGTGGTGGTCCCATCCGATGAGCTCATGCTCGCGCCGGTACCATCAAACGAAAGGGCGTTGTTGCCGTTATTCAGGTCCACGGTTGCATCTGTGCCATCCATCGTAATGGAGTTGGTCCCGTCACTCAGTGCACCACCTGACAATGTTACTGTACCGTCGTCAAACGTCGTGAATGTGGCAGTGGTGCCGTCCAGCGTATCGATCGTACCGGTATCGGCATCGACGTCACCGCCGGTAATGGTGGTTCCTGCACCGTCTGTCAGCGTACCACCCTCGACCGTACCTGAGGCAGTAACATCACCGCCATTGATGGTGGTGCCTGCACCGTCTGTCAGCGTGTCGCCCTGAACCGTGCCTGTGAAGGTACCGTTCACGGCATCGATGTCGCCTGTGTAGGTACCGTTCACGGCATCGATGTCGCCTGTGTAGGTACCGTTCACGGCATCGATGTCGCCTGTGAAGGTACCGTTCACGGCATCGATATCGCCTGTATAGCTACCGTTCACGGCATCGATGTCGCCTGTGAAGCTACCGTTCACGGCATCGATGTCGCCTGTGAAGGTACCGTTCGTGGCATCGATGTCGCCTGTGAAGGTACCGTTCGCGGCATCGATGTCGCCTGAGGCGGTCACATTGTTCGTAATAATATTATTCGTACCGGTATTAATGTCCTGACCATTTGTTGTGATCGGTATGTTTGGCGTACAGTCAGGAGCCCCCGCCCCGTCATCGACGCAAATGTCACCTGCAGCGGCCCACACCTGACTGGAACAGCTGGCTGCCACGATTAATGCCAGCAGATTCAGTTGATAACATTTCTTTCCTGTTTTTATAGCCATCCTTACCTTCCCATTATGTTGTGGTTGGTTTGCATCACATTCAATTCAGGAGCACGGTAATCGAGCGCTCCATGCGAGGGCCCGTTGGACAGGGCGTATCACTGACTTACCAAGATATCGACGTGTCATGCCGCTGTATATTGTCCTTAGGTACGACCGCCCAGGGATGCCGCCTGCACCTGAAAATCTGCATCCGGCGACCCCGTTTCACGGCCCTTTCAGTTTGAGGTACATGATGTGGTCGATGAAATCCGAGACGTCCGTGCCCTCATAGTCAGGCGGGGTCTGCACACGGGTCACACCGAAGCGCGCCATGTCCTGC
>Ga0265303_10001067_pt1 | contig 16472 bp, 14 predicted proteins | sample Helome_2_FD_192494 | JGI IMG/M metagenome (GOLD analysis project Ga0265303, IMG submission 192494) | Marine sediment microbial communities from subtidal zone of North Sea - Hel_20160317 (Illumina Assembly) | ecosystem: Environmental > Aquatic > Marine > Subtidal zone > Sediment ... | reverse complement strand
CGGGGGCCTCCCGTATCTTCGCAGCGTCATCGTCAGCAAGATGCGCGCGGACAACCTGCGCTTGATCCCTCTGACCGTATTGGTTTGCTTGATTTTGTTGACCATTTCGTTTCGATGGATGCCAGGTGTCTTGCTTCCACTCGGGGCTGTCGCCATCACCGCCTTGGTGACGGTTGGGGGGATGGGGCTCTTTGGTGAGCCAATGAACATCCTGAATAACGTGATCGTGCCGCTTCTGATCATCATAGGGATCAGCGACGCGACGCATTTGATTCAGCGCTATCGCGACGAGGTGCAGGCGGACGACGACCCGGACCGACAGGCCGCAGGTCGACGCACGGTTCGCGCGATTGCCGTGGCCTGCATGCTGACCTCTGCGACGACCGCGGCCGGCCTCGGGTCACTCGTCGTTTCGAAGACGGTGATGCTTCGACACTTCGGCATCACCTCCGCTCTCGGCGTCATGGTGTCGTACGTGGTCATTATCACCTTCGTGCCCGCGATTCTCACCTGGGCCACCCCGCCAAAGCGCTCCGATGTCCGCAGAGAACGAACGAGCATGTTCACGAACGTGACCACTGGGCTCGTCGCAAGGCTGCTTCGTTGGCGCTGGGCCGTGCTCGGTGTAACCGCTCTATTCACTGCCGGGGCGGCCTACGTCGCGAGCCAAATCACGGTCGACCACGCCTTGCTCGACCAGTTCGACGAAACCGACCCCGTCTACACGACCACCCTTCTAATCGAAGAGAAACTCGCAGGCGTCCGTCCGCTCGAGGTCGTGATCGAGAGCACCGAAGAAGACCACTTCATGGACCCGAAGATGGTTCAGAAGATTCAGCGCATCCGAAACTGGGCGGCGCTTCGCCCGGAAGTCATTCGAAGCCTCAGCTACGGCGACATGCTGCGAGAGTCCTACGCCCTCCTTGCCGACGACCCGACGGTTCGCTCGGAGTTCTTCAAGAGCAAGAAGCAGGTTAAGGGCCTCGTCACCATGATGAGCCAGCGTCAGCCAAGCCCGCTCAGCGCGTGGCTGACCGAAGACGGCAAGAAGGCGCGCATTCAGTTCAAGCTGCGCGACGTTGGGGCACAGGCGACGATGCGCTTCCTCGATATCCTCGAGAACGTGATCGAAGGCAGCCTCCGAGGCGACGACACCGTGTCGGTCTCGTACACCGGAGAGGCCTACACAGGCTCCCGCGGGCAAGCGGCCGTCGTCAACGACCTGCTCGGAAGCCTATTCGTCGCCGTCGTGATCATCTTCCTGCTGATCGCGTTCTTCCTCCGCAGCATTCGCCTCGGCTTGCTGAGTATCCCGCCGAACCTGATCCCCTTGGTGGCAACGATGGCCTATATGGTCTGGCGCGAGATTCCTCTGAACGTCTCGACCGTCATCATCTTCTCGATCAGCCTCGGCCTCGCGGTCAACGGAACCATTCACGTCCTGGCGCGATTCCGCGAAGAGATGCAACACGGGATCGGACGTGAAGCTGCGCTGGTGCGGGCTGCGCGTGGTACCGGCCGAGCGATCGTGATTTCCTGCGTGACCTTGATGGCTGGCTTTTCAGTTTTGCTCTTGAGCGGCTTCGTTCCGGTCCGCAACTTCGGAGAGCTCATCGCCATCACGATCGGCGGCTGCCTGGTGGCCACCCTCATCGTCCTCCCGCCGCTCCTTCGGGTCGCGGGGGGAAGTGGCGGTGTTCGAGAGACGGACGACTAGCCTTCGATTCGCTCGATGACCGCAGAGGCGAATCCCTCGGTGTCGAGCGTGCCTCTGAGGTCCCCCGTCTTTTGGCCATCGGCAAGGGCCTGGTTGTAGGCGTCGCGAATTCGCACCGCCGACGCTCGACATGTCTCATCGCCGCGGGTGTCGGCGATGTGGTTGAGCAGCATCACCGCCGACATGATCAGCGCGAGCGGGTTCGCAATGCCTTTGCCAGCGATGTCGGGCGCCGAGCCATGGACCGCCTCGAACACGGCGTACTGTTCACCGATGTTTGCGCCAGGAATCACGCCCAAGCCACCGACGAAGCCCGCGCAGAGGTCGCTCAGAACATCACCGTAGAGATTCTCCAGCAGGAGGATGTCGAACTGCGTCGGGTCTTGCACCAACTTCATGCAGCCGGCATCGATGATGACCTCTTGATATTCGATGTCGGTGAAGCCCTCTTCTTCTTGGATCTCGCGGGCGCATCGAATGAACATCCCATCGGTCAACTTCATGATGTTCGCCTTGTGCATCACGGTGACCTTCTTGCGGCCTCGGTCACGCGCATATTGGAAAGCCCAGTGGGCAATTCGCCGAGACGCGGCCTCGGTCGCGACCTTGAGGCTGGTCACGACGCCTTTGGTGACTTCGTTTTCGATGCCGCTGTAGAGCCCCTCGGTGTTCTCGCGAATCACGACGAGATCGACGTCTTGATACCGCGTCGCGATGCCGGGAAGGTTTCGGATTGGCCGAACGGCCGCGTAGAGGTCGAGCCGCTTGCGAAGCTGCACGTTCACGGAGGTGAAGCCCTTGCCTACGGGCGTCGTGCAGGGCCCCTTGAGCGCGAGCCCGTGTTCACGCACGGCGTCGAGCGTCCGTTCGGGCAACACCTCGCCGAGCGTCTCGAGCGCCGCCACGCCGGCGTGATGCTCGACCCATTTTAGCGGCGCCTTGGCTGCCTGAAGGACCCGGGTGGTCGCTGCCGCTACTTCCGGGCCGATTCCGTCACCCGGAATGAGAACGATTTGGTGCGTTGTCATGTGCTACTCCCAGCCCAAGAGTAGCGCTTGCCAAACAATCGCCAATGCGCTTGAAGAGGAAACATGCCCGAAACTGACAGGGTGGTGCGTGCCATGACCAACGACGGGGCTTTTCGGATCGTCGCCGCACGCACGACCGATACGGCCGAAGCCGTCATCTCAGCCCAGGAGCTATCCGGACTCGCCGCTCAGGATATGGCCGATTTGCTGACCGCTGCGGTGCTCTACCGGGAAACGATGGCGCCCTCGCTCCGCGTCCAGTGCATCGTACGCTTCGAAGACAACGCCGGACAGCTGATCGCCGACTCCCACCCCGACGGCTGGACACGCGGGCTTTTCCAAAAAGGCTCTGGAGAGGCGCCCGCCGACATTCGCAAAACGCGCGCGACGCTACAAATGATGAGAACGCTCCCCAACGCCGATCTGCACCGCGGGGTGGTCGAGTTGCCCGAAAACGGGAATCTCTCGGAGGGGTTCATGCGTTACATGCAGTTATCGGAGCAAATCGTGTCGATGATTTCTTTGGGATCGGTGATGGCAGCCCGAGCCCCCGCGGCCGGCGGCTACGTCGTGCAGCTCCTTCCCGAGGCCGTGGAGGCAGAGGCCGCCATGGAGACCATGACCAAGCGCCTCGAACACTTCGTCGAGATTCGCGATCGCCTGCAGGCCTCGGACAGCTCACCGTCCCAGCTGGTCGAGCAAATCTTCGAAGGCATGCCCTTCACCTGGTTGCAGAGCAGCGATATTCGCTTCGGATGTCAGTGCAGCCAGGTCAGGGTGATGACCACCCTCAGCGTTCTGAATCGAACGGACATTCAAGAGCTCGTCGACGAGGGCGAGCCGCTGAGCATTGGCTGCGACTACTGCGGCACCTCGTACACCGTCGAAATCGCCCAACTTCAAGGCCTGCTGAGCGCGAGCTGACCGGTCCTCCTTTCTTGCCGCGATCGGCGCCTCGGGCGCATCCTTCCGCCGATGTCTGCGACGCCAAGTAAAACGGCCGGGGGTGAGATCGTTCGCCGCGCCGGCGTCGTGGCGACGGGCACGCTTTCCTCGCGGATCTTGGGTGCGGTTCGGGACGCGGTCGTCGCTGCGGTCTTTGCATTGGCGGCAACGGATGCGTTCTGGCTCGCCTTCACAATCCCCAACGCTCTTCGCGTCTTGCTGGGCGAGGGGGCCGTTTCGGCGGCGTTCGTTCCCGTGTTCACCGAAGTACGTGAACGCCAGGGCATGACTCGCGCAAAAGAATTTTACCGAAACTTGATCGGCACGATGGCGGTCGTCCTCTTCTTGGTGACCCTCGTCGGCGTTCTGGGCGCCCCGTGGATCGTCAAAGCTTACGCCTGGGGCTTTCAGCGCGACGATGCGCTCTTCGAAACCACGGTGTCGCTGACTCGAATGCTCTTTCCGTACATCTTTCTGATGGGCATTTCCGCGCTGATGATGGGCGCTCTCTATGCGAGCAAGCGATTCGCTGCGCCTGCCTTCGCGCCTGCCCTCCTCAACATTTCGCTCATCGCCGCTGCGCTGATCCTCGCGCCGATGCTTCGCGAGCTGGGATGGCCAGGGATCTTCTCGCTGGCCGCCGGCGCGCTGGTCGGCGGCGGGCTTCAAGTCGTCGCGCAGCTTCCGGCACTCCGCAAAGAAGGGCTGATGGTCCGCCCGACCTTCGGCTTCAACGACGTCTACGTGCGCAAGTGCGCGCGCCTGATGGTGCCGCTGCTCGCAGGTCTCGGGGTCTACCAGGTCAACGTGCTGCTCTCGCGACTCTTGGCGTCCTTTCTGCCCACCGGTAGCGTAAGTTACCTCTACTACGGTCAGCGCTTGGCGGAGATCCCCCAAGGCATGTTTGCACTGGCCATCGCATCGGCCGCCCTTCCCTCCCTGAGCGAGGCGGTTGCGCATGGCGATGAGGACGAAGCCAAGCGCCTCTTTCGGCACGCGTTTCGGCTTTCTCTCTTCGTTGCAATCCCTGCGGCGGTTGCGCTGGCGGTCCTGGCGGAGCCAGCGGCAACGGTATTCTTTGGGCGTGGGCGCTATGACGCTGCGGCGATCCACGAAACCACGCGGTCGCTGGTTTGGCAGGCAGCCGGCATTTGGGCGGTCGCCTCGGTGCGCACCATCGTCCCGATGTTCCACGCACACAACGACACGCGGACTCCGGTGATCGCCAGCGCGTTGAATCTCGTGGCCTTCATGAGCCTCAGCCTGGCTTTGATGGGCCCCATGCAGCATGCCGGCCTCGCCGCCGCCACAACCGCGGCGGCCATCGTTCAGCTCGTTGCGCTCCTTTGGCTACTGCGGCGGCGCTCGGGAAACCTCGGCATGTCGGAGGTGACCGCCAGCGTGCTTCGGGTGCTGGTCGCAAGTGGGGTGATGGGCCTGGTCGTGTGGGCTCTCGCCGGCCTCGGCGAATGGGAGTTGGGCGGCAATGATCCGCGCAACCTCGCGATATTTGCCGCAACCGTCGTCGCGGGCCTGTTGAGTTACGTCGCGGTCGTCGCCGCCCTTGGCTCACCTGAGCTTCGCGACCTTCGAGCCGCTATCCGCCGCCGCGCGCGTGCGTGACCTCCAAGTAGCGCTACAACGCCCGCTATGCATGTGCTCGACGCTGAATTCGTCGCGGGAGCGACCGCGCTCGGACAGTTGCCTGCGCCGACCTTTGCAGAGGTCGCGTTCGCAGGGCGTTCGAATGTGGGCAAGTCGAGCCTGATCAACAATCTAGTCCTCCGCAAGAAGCTCGTTCGCACGAGCGGCGCACCAGGCTGCACGCGCGCGATCAATATCTTTCGTGTGCGGATTCGGACCAACGACGACGAGGCCCATTTGGATTTAGTCGATCTGCCCGGCTACGGCTATGCGCAGCGCAGCAAGGCTGAACGCCGAGCCTGGGGTCCGCTCATCGAAGGCTTCCTCCGCGAGCGGCCAGGCCTACGAGCGGCAATCGTGATCATCGACATTCGGCGCGGCGCGCAGGACGACGACCTGCAACTGCTCGAGTTTCTCGACAGCATCGAGGTCACCCCGATCCTCGTCGCGACGAAGACCGACAAGCTGCCGTCCAGCAAGCGAAAGCTCGCCGTGACGACCCTTCGGCGCGAGCTCGACCGGCCGCTCATCGGGTACAGCTCGGTGACCGGCGATGGGCGCGACGCGCTGTGGAAGCGCATCTTGTCGGTGAGCAGCATCGACCAGCCAGGCTTGTCTACTCCCGCTTGACCTTCTATTCGTCGAGCTCGAGCTTCAAGCTCTCGCCCGGGTCGCGAAGCCGCAGGTTCGTCGGATCACCAAGCATCAAGGCCGGATCGCCTGGAGCATCCTCCGAAGCTGGTGAGGGCGCATCGCCCAAGGCGTCCGGCCCCATCATCCGTTCGATGAAACGCCTAACGTCCGCGCGTTTCTCCGGGGTCACCATCTGCATGGCGGCGGAGAGGTTCTCCTTTGCGCCTTCGTCATCGTCCGCACCCTGCAAGACGCGGGCGGTTTGAAGCCGGAGCTGCCAGTTGTCTGGGTCAAGGCTCGCCGCCCGCTTCATGTTTGCGGCGGCGGTGATTGGATCGTTCACCGACAAATGATACTGGGCCCAGATCGACCAGAGCAGCGGAGCATCCTGGCTGAGGGCCTCTGCAGCTTCGAGCTCCAGCCTCGCCCGCTCTAATTCGTCGTTCCCGAGATAGATCGACGCCAACAGGACGTGTGCACGGGCGTAGCGAGGCCAGCTCTCGATGGCTTCTCCGACGATTCGGCTCCCGCGATTGAACTCTGCTTGGGCTGCGTCTCGCTGGCCGTTCATCTCGAGCATGCTCGCTTGCGCGAGATGGAGCTGCACCATGTTGAGCTTGCGCGGCCCGTCCGGTCGCAGCTGGGCCGCGGCTTCGAACTCCCTCACCGCCTGATCGACGCCCCCGGACTCCAGCAGGATCGTCGCGTTCACCCCGCGCAGCGACGGCGAGACCGGGTCGAGAACGAGCGCGGTCTCAACCATCGGAAGCGACCTGGCTCCGTCTCCAGAGCGGGTGAAGAGCCTCGCTGCCTCGGTCCCCAGAGCGGCCGCCAAAACTTCGGTATCCCGAAGCACTCGAACCGACGCGGGCTCGACCTCGCCGCCACCCCATGGATCCAGAAAAGCCGACGGCTCGGCTGCAGCCGGTGACTCGTAGACCGCCACCACGAAGTAACCCAACATGCCTGAGGGATCGGACGGCGCAGCCGTCCCTCTTAGCTCCCAGGTCTCCGCCACCATCGCGTTGACGCCGCGTGCACGCAGGAGTGCAGTCATCGCCGTCGCCGTTTCGAGTGGATAGAGCTTCACGCGCCCCTCCGCCGAATCGATCATCGCGAGAGTCGGGCCTGCGCCGAGCAGCTCGCGTGAGAGCGGCCGTTCGAGCGACCAGCGCGCCGAGGCTGCCTGCATCTTGGCCGAAATCTCGGCCGCACCTTCGGGCCAGTCGTCGACCTCGCCGTTCAGCATCATCAGCGACTCGTAAGGGCCGACTCGAATTTGATCGCGCTCCAAATAGGCGGCGAGCTCCATCGCCGTCAGCGGCCTCAGCGGTGGGGTCTCCTCGAGCGCCACCCTCGTCGCGACGTACAGGCCGTACCCAACACCCAGTCCGACGATCAGGAGCGCGACGATGAGAACCCAGGGACGGCGCGCCTGGCCCTGCGGCACGGCTTGCTGCGCCGGCTCGACCCCTGCCCTACGCATGCAGCGAGGGCAGCGTGGTTTCGCGTCGGACGTTTCGGGAACGAACGCTTGGTTGCAATGGGCGCAGAAATACTTCGAGGGCATCGGGCTCGAGCATACGGCTAGGGCTCAGGCCCGTCGACCGGCGCGTCCGGCACGAAACCGCTGCCGTGAAGCCTCGCGAACGCGAACCCGCACTGCTGAGCGCGCCCCTCGCGCCACTCTCGATCCCATCGCTCGATTTCGCATCGCTCGTCACCGAAGTTGATCTCGAGCTGCGGCTTGGCTTCCTCCGGGTGGACGCGATCCTCCGCCGTCGATGGGAGCGAGCAGCAGTCCAGGGCCCGCAGCTTGCCGACGAGATTCGCGTAGGCTTCTTCGGAGACGGTGCGGCTCACCGTCATCATCGTGCCGTCGGCGGACCGTGTCGTCGTGATCAGCTCGCGACTGGCCTCGAGCACGACGTGGGTGCTTCGCCGCCCCGCACTTCGACTGATCACACTCCAGGAAACGACGACGGTGTCGGGCTCGACCTTGGGCAACACGACCTCGTCCCTCGGCGGCGTCGGCTTGCAGCTCAACAGCATGGCTACGCAGAGGATCCAATTCCGCATTCATCTGACTAGATCACGCTTCCCGCGCAAAGTCCACCGCGTGCGCCTACGGTGGGCCGCGTCATACTCCCCCTCGATGGACGATGCTCTCGACTGCCTGAGCTGTGGCGCCTGCTGCCGAACAGCGACCGACGGCCGCATCTTGATTCCGGCCGAGGACTTGCTGCGCTGGCGAGCGCTCGGTCGCGACGACATCGCCGAAGCCGTGCAGCCCGGCCATTTTGGAATGCTGGGGTTTGCGGCACGGGACGATGGGTCATGTGTGCACCTGGGGACCGCCGCGAGCGCGCATGCGTGCCGAATCTACGAGATTCGCGGAACGACTTGCCGAGACTTCGAGCGCGGAAGCAAGCAGTGCCTGGAGTTCCGGAGGGACGCCGGATTCTAACGCCGCCGCAGAGGGTGTTGCCAGAGTGCAGGCATATCGAGTACCACCTTTTTCATGCGCCGCCGGGCCAAGCTTCTCGGGTCGATCGTGCTCGGTGCCGGGCTGCTCGCGCTGGCGGTCCGTGTAGGGGCCGAGCTCCCTCCCGAGGACGTGGGCCAGGTGATGCGACTCCCCGAAAGGGCGGGAGACCATTGGCTCTGGGTGCCCGATCGACTGTTTCGTCACTCGGCTCTTTTCGATGGGGACAGCGGGCGAATGCTGGGGGCGATCGACAGCGGCCTGCAGGTCAGCCCCAGGGCACCGCTCTGGTCGCGCGCGCGCGGCGAAATCTACAACGTCGACACGACCTACTCCCGTGGTCACCGCGGGGAGCGGCACGACTATCTGGTCATCTACGACTCACGCAGCCTGGAGGTGAAGGGCGAGGTTGAGGTACCGCCCAGGGCGGCTGACACGGGGACTGGCATCGCTCTGGTCGGGATGCTCGACGGCGACCGGTTTATGGTGGTGCTCAACCAGTCCCCGGGGTCCTCGGTGTCGGTCGTGGATCTCCAAACGAGGCAGATGGCTGCCGAAGTCCAGACCGCTGGATGCGCCGCGGTATTCCCAGCCGGCGCCGTCCGTTTTGGAATGCTCTGCGGGGACGGGACCGCAATCAACGTTCATCTGAAGCCGGACGGCGCGCTCGATCGAATCCGGCGCAGCCCGTCGTTCTTCGACGTAGTCGACGATCCCATCACCGAGAAAGGCGTTCGCGATGGTTCGACTTGGTGGTTCGCTTCGTTCGGGGGGCTGCTTTACGAAGTCGACTTCGGAAGCGACGCGCCAACGCCCAAGGCGCCATGGCCGCTCTTCTCCGAGGAGGAGCTCGAAGAAGGGTATCGAATCGGCGGCGCCCAGCACCTCGCCTATCACCCCGGCAGCAAACGCCTTTACTCGGTGACGCATCAGGGCGGACCCGGCTCACACAAAGACCCAGGGGAGGAAATCTGGGTCTATGACCTGCCCTCCAAGAGAAAAATCGACGTGTTCTCGGCGCCCAATCTCATCGCTCCGTTCCTGGGTCCACAGGCCGGCTTCGACGCCGAGGGCACCGTCGGAAGTATTTTGAGCTTCGTCCTGCCCAACATGGGCGTGCACAGCATCGCGGTCACACGAGACAGCAAGCCGTTGCTCTTCATGCGGCACGCGGACCTCGGCGCGGTGGGCGTGCTCGACGCGCTCAGCGGCGAGCATCTTCGCGACATCGACGAAACCGGTCTCTCCGGCGCACTCCTGGTGGTCCCATGATCGACCCCGTCATCGAGCTCACCCTGCGCGCGGTGCTTGCGCTTCTGTTCGCGGCCGCGGCGTGGCACAAGGCTTCGGACAGAGTTCGCTTCGCGGCTTCTCTTGACGCCTACGCGCTGCTGCCGGCACCGCTCGTCTCACCAATCGCCCTGCTGCTGCCTGTGCTCGAATGCGCGCTGGCTCTGGGGCTTCTTTTTGCACCCACTCGGCAGGCGGCCGCCATCGCCTCGATGGCGCTTCTGACGCTCTACACCGGCGCCATCGCGGCGAACCTTGTGCGAGGACGGCGGGAAATCGATTGCGGCTGCTTCGCCTCGTCTGCTCGCGTTCCGCTGAGCCCTTGGCTGGTCGCCCGCAATCTGCTCTTGATCGGCGCTGCAGGTCTCCTCGTCGCGCCGGTTCGGGCTCGGACACTGGTTTGGGTCGACCCATTCACGGTGGTAGCAGCCGTCCTCGTCGTTTGGTTTCTTTGGGGCGCGACACAACGCTTGGCGCAGACCGGCCCCGCATTGCAGCGCCTGGGAGGCCAGCGATGATCGACGCCCTTTTGATTTCGAACGTTCTCCTCTGGCTGCTGGTGGTCGGCCTCGCACTGACGGTACTCGCGCTCACACGACAAATCGGTTTGCTCCACGAGCGAATCTCCCCGGTGGGCGCACTGAGCCCGCACGCGAAGGTCGACGTTGGCGATCCCGCGCCGGAGCTTTCGCTGCTGGACCTTCACGATCGACCGCTGCAAATCGGCGGCGTATCCGAAGACGACACCAGAACCCTGCTGTTTTTTCTGTCGCCCAGCTGTCCAGTCTGCGAGACGCTCCTACCGACGGTAGAACGCGTGGCACGAACCGAAGTCCCCCGTGTTCGCGTCGTTTTGGCCAGCGACGGCGCTCCCGAAGAGCACCGCGCCTTCATCGCGGAGAAGCGCATCTCGCACTTGCCGTACATCCTTTCTGCGCCGCTCGGCATGCGTTACGGGGTCGCCAAGCTTCCCTACGCAGTGCTGATCGACGAAGACGGCATCGTTGCGGCCCAGGGCTTGGTGAACACGCGGGAGCACCTCGAAAGTCTATTCGAAGCGCAACGCCTCGGAGTCGCGTCGATCCAAGAGTATCTCGAGGAGAAAGCCAAATGAGTCGCCTCGATCGCTGGTTCGAGGGGATGAGCCGTCAGTCGGCGCGCCGCCTGTCGCGCCGCAGCTGGCTGTCGCGTTTCGGTGGCGTGCTCGTGGGCGGCGCCACCCTTCCCTTACTCCCGGTGGCGCGCGCGGCCGAGAAACACAGGCTTGGCGAAGACGGCGTCAAGGGCCTCAAAGGCGACCCGCGCCGCTGCGAATATTGGCGCCACTGCGCCATCGACGGCTTTTTGTGCAGCTGCTGTGGGGGCTCGCACACGGCCTGCCCGCCGGGGACCGAGATGTCCCCCGTCACCTGGATTGGCACGTGTAGAAACCCCGCCGACGGCATTGACTACATCATCTCGTACAACGACTGCTGCGGGAAGACCTTCTGCGGGCGCTGCATGTGCAATCGGAACGAAGGGGAGCGCCCCCTCTACCACTGGTATCGCAACAACGACATCAACTGGTGCGGAGGAGCGAAATCACAAACCTACAGCTGCTCGACCGCGGTCGTCGTGAAGGCTGCGAAAGAAGCGCAGCCAGAAAAATGAAGGGACTGCTGCTTGCGATGGGTTTGCTGCTGCTGGCGCTGCCAACGCGCGCGGACTCGTACGAGGAGCACGACTACATCTTGAATTGTTCGGGCTGCCACCGAATGGATGGCCGAGGCTCGAGAACGGTACCGTCGCTTATTGCCATGGCGGAGCTCCGCGGAAAGCCCGGAGCGCGGGCGTACTGGGCGCAGGTGCCTGGGGCCGCCCAGGCGCCGCTCACCGACGTCCGACTGGCCGCGCTCCTCAACTGGCTGGTGAAGCGATTTACAGGGCAGAGTCCGAATCCAGCGTACACCGGCGAGGAAGTGAAGCGCTTGCGCAGCACGCCCGTGAGGGACCCGGCCGCAGAGCGCATCAAGATACGAGACGCGATCGTTCGCTGACTTCGTCGTGAAAGGCACAGCGCGACACGGGGCTAGGCCCGGCAATACCGTCTCCAGGTTGCCATCGTTCGCCGGAGCCCGATACCCTTGTTGGGTAGTCACCATGTTCGACTCAAACGATCTCCTGGAAAAAACGCCGCGTCGAAGGTTCGAGCGAATTCTTCTCGCCCGCTGCCGTGCGGGTCAACCCTTCGCCCTGATGTTGGTCAATCTCGAGGGCTTCAAGGATGTGAGCAAACGCTTTGGAGCCAATGTGACCGATCTTCTCTTGTTCGAAGTCGGCTCGAGGCTGCGCGAGAAGCTGAACCCAAGAGACCTCGTGACCCGGAGCGGCGACCATCAGTTCGCGGTCTTCGTGCAGGGCGTCGACGAGATGGAACGCGCGAACCAAATCGCCCAGGAGCTCATCGAGCGCTTGCAGAGCCCGGTCACCGTCACCGGAACCCGCTTCCGCCTCGACGCCAGCATCGGCATCTCCTTGGCGCCGAAGCAAAGCGGAGAGTGGCGCCTCCTCTTGGACGACACCGACCGGGCCGCTCACGAGGCGCAAACCGAGGGTCGCGGCCGAATCAGCATCAGCTTCGCCGCCCCCAAACTGACGTCCGACGACTGACGCCGGCGCTCGCACCCCCTCCGAGTCGATGCTTTGCATGGACCGTGGGGTTTCGCTGGCGCATCATGGCCTCCTGATGGTCGAGACCATTTCGATTCCCGTGGCTCCCGGGCGAATGCACCAAGCGGCCCTGGCGCTTCCGCGAACGGGCACGGCGCCCTTCCCCGGCGTCGTCGTCATCCACGACATCTACGGATTCAGCGCCGATCTCCAGAGGCACTGCCAACGATTCGCCGACGCGGGGTACGTTGCAATCGCCCCGGATCTGTATCGCGGCCGCAACCCGGCCTGCGTCGTCAAGACCCTCCGGTCGATGACCACGGGCAAGGGCTTTGCCTACGAAGTCATCGCAGCAGCTCGCCAAGCATTAGCGGAAAGGGATGACGTCGACGCGACGCGCATCGCGGTCGCGGGGTTCTGCATGGGCGGCGGCTTCGCACTCCTCGCCGCGGCCGACCAATCGTACGCGGTCGCCGCCCCGTTCTATGGCGCAGTGCCGTACAAAGCTTCCCGCTTGAAGAACCTCTGCCCCACCCTCGCCCAGTACGGCGAAATGGACACCGTGTTTTTGCCGCACGCCAAGCGCCTCGCCCAGCACCTCGAAGAGCTTGGCATCGAACACGAAGTGCTCATATACGAGAACGTCGGCCACTCGTTCATGAACCGCCATGAGTTTCGCCTGGCCGCATTAGGCCGGCACACGCCAATGCGCGCCTTCTACGACCCCGACACCGAAGCCCAAGCCTGGTCCAAACTCCTCGACTTTTTCTCGCGCCACACCGGCGCGTAGCTCACACACGACCACACGACGCCTAGGGGACACGCTAGCCCCCTAAAATACCTTTGATTCCGAGAGGATGGATGCAACACCGCGAAAACCGAGGCAACGACCGGTTTTCGCGGTGTGCCTCGTAAGTACTTGAAAAGACCGCGTTTGCGAGGGGGGAGCGTGTCCCTATTCGCTGAAGAGGTTTTCTACGTCGGCTTTGGTTAGGCCCTTGAGGGGGCTGCCTTCGGTGGAGAGGACGTTGCTTACGAGGTCGCGCTTTTTGGCGGAGAGCTCGAGGATCTTTTCCTCGACGGTGCCGGCGGCGATGAGCTTGTAGACGTTGACGTTCCTGGTCTGGCCGATGCGGTGCGCCCGGTCGGTGGCCTGGTCTTCGACGGCGGGGTTCCACCAAGGGTCGAAGTGCACGACGGTGTCCGCGCCGGTGAGGTTGAGGCCGGTCCCGCCTGCCTTGAGGGAGATCAGGAACACCGGAACGCTGGCGTCCTCGTTGAATCGGTCGACCTTTTCGAGGCGGTCTTTGGTGGAGCCATCGAGGTACTCATACTGAACGCCATCGCTGTCGAGCGCCGTGCGGATGTGGTTGAGCATCTGAACGAACTGGCTGAAGACCAAAACGCGGTGACCGCCGCTGACGGCTTCGTCGACAATCTCGCGGAGGGCGCCGAGCTTGCCGCTGTCGTCGTCATTGAACTCCGTGTCGGGTAGCTTCATGAGCCGCGGGTCGCAGGCGACCTGTCGCAAGCGGGTGAGCGCCGCCAGAATCTGAATCTGTGCCTTGCTGACGCCCTTCTTCTCGACCTCGCTGAGGATGCTCTTTCGCACCTGCCCGAGGATCTGCTTGTAGAGCTTGGCCTGCTCTTCGGCGAGCGGCACAATCATCTCCTGCTCGATCTTGTCGGGCAAGTCGGCCGCGACGTCGCTCTTCAGGCGCCGCATCACGAAAGGCTTGATCGTCGCCCGCAGCCTCTGCGCGGTTTCCATGTCGCCGCGATCGATCGGCCGTGCGATTCGTTCTTCAAAGGCCTTGAGCTGCCCGAGGAGCCCCGGCGAGACGAAGTCGAAGATGCTCCATAGCTCGCTCAGGCGGTTTTCAATCGGTGTGCCCGTCAGGGCCAGCCGTCGTTCACTGCTCAGCTTCTTGGCCGAACGCGCCGTCTGGCTCATCGGATTTTTGATGTGCTGCGCCTCGTCCAAAATCACGTAGCGAAGGTCGAGCGCCTGCAGCAGCTCCTCGTCCCGGCGAAGCAAGGCGTAACTCGTGATCATCACGTCTGCCTTTTCGAGGTCGGGCGCGTTCTGATGTCGGTTTGGCCCCTGCCACACCACCGTCTTGAGCCCCGGTGCGAACTTGCGGATCTCGCGGTCCCAGTTCGGCACGACGGAGGTCGGCGCGACGACCAGGTTGAGCTTGCGCTTGTATTTGCTCTTGGCCCAGAGCAAGAGCGCGATCGCCTGAACGGTCTTCCCGAGACCCATGTCGTCGGCCAGGATGCCGCCGCTGTTGAGCTCGTGAAGAAAGACGAGCCAGGAGAACCCATCTTTTTGGTATGGACGAAGGTCGGCCTTGAGCGTTCGTGGCTTCGGGACGCTCGGAATCTCGTCGATGTCTTCGATCTTCGAGAACAGCGTCTTTGCCGACGCGGAGACCTTGGCGTTCTGGACCATCTTCAAGAGGTCCTGGACGCGTCCTGCCTGCGAAAGCGGAAGCTTCTCTGCCATTCCAGCGGTTGCGTAGATCTCGGCCATGCGCGTGAGCACGTCCCCGACCTTCTCGGGGTCCACCGGCGCGTAGGTGCCATCTTCGAGCTGCACGAGGCGGCGCCCGTGTTCGAGGCAGGCACGCAGCTCTTCTTCGCGCACGACCGCACCGCCCGATTCGAACTTCATGTCGAGATTGAGCCAGTCGACGCCGCTCGAGACACGGACCTGCGGGGTCACCGACTCCTGGCGAACCGTCACATCCACCAAGTCGTCCGGAATGAAACGATCCCAATCCTCGGGAAGCTCGCCGATGCCGTTCGTCCAGAACGCGATCGCGTCCTCTCCCGAAGCCACCAGCTCTTCACCAGACTCCGAGACCTCGAAATTCTGATTGAGCAGCGCCTGAATGCCGGCCATCTCGGAACCTATGTCGCGACGCACGACGCGCGGCCGTGCCTTGCTGCTCTTTGGCGGCAGGAACGCGAGCGGCGAAGGGAACTCGTCGGGCGGAACGTCGAACTCCTGGTCCTCGTACCTCACGTAGAGCCTGACGCGCGCATCGATGATGTCGCCGTTGGCCTTGAGCTCGAAGCGCGGCTTCTGATCGACCAGATCGGCACCGCGCTCAAATCAGGAAGCTCCGCGCCAAGCAATGCCGCGACCCGCGGAATCGATTCACCGAGCAACTCTGGCAAGTCTGCATGTGACTGCACCATGGCAGGCGAGCGGTAGAGCCGCTGAAGCCAGGCCGGCGTCACCAGCTCGCTCAAAGGCCGCGCCACGCCTTCGGTGGTGTCGATCTGCCAGCCCGGCGTCCCCTCGAACCAGGCGCCGCTCGACAAGGCAAAGCGTCGTTTGTTGCTCTCGAGGTAGAAGACGACGCGCACGCGTAGGCTATCGCCGTTCGCCGGGTCGAGCTCAATCCGCGGCTTGAGGGCCTCGTTTGCGAAGCGGAGCTCCATCGAGGCCGGCTCGAGGAGCACGCGCCGATCGCTGAGCATTTCCAAGACCTCGGCAGCATCTTCGCCACGAAGCTCAGCGGTCGTGGCCTGCCCGCGGTTCGTGTTCCGCGCCAGAGCCCGGAAGAGAGGTCGCTCGTCGATCGAGACCATGTTGAACGCCCCAAGTGCGTCGGCGATCGGCACCACACTGCGCGAACCGGCCAAAACAGGCGTCACCGCGATCGACGCGGGACGAACGGTCATGCGATATTCGAACTCGAGCGGCTTGTCGAGGGCCTCGGCGGGCAACCAGGCATCCATGGGCCCTCGCACTTCGCCACGCTTGGCCTGCAGCTCACGGGGCGAGAGCACCTCGAGGGCGCCTCCCTCGGCACCCGTTGCGCCACGGCGTCGCCGCCGGGACCGACGCCTCTTTCCGCCCGCCGAAACCGTTCCGGGCACATGCACGGGCTCGGTCTTCTTCTTTTTCTTGCTCTGCTGCTGTTGGGGGCCTTTGACCCGCGGCGGACGCACTTCGTCGCGCAAGGCCACCATCACCGCGGCGACGTGCTTGCAATGCCCGGTGGGACCGCGCCAGCCCGGGCAGGAGCAGCTCGACTCCCAGGCATCGTTTTCGTCGCTGTAGGTC
>Ga0265303_10001066_pt1 | contig 16473 bp, 11 predicted proteins | sample Helome_2_FD_192494 | JGI IMG/M metagenome (GOLD analysis project Ga0265303, IMG submission 192494) | Marine sediment microbial communities from subtidal zone of North Sea - Hel_20160317 (Illumina Assembly) | ecosystem: Environmental > Aquatic > Marine > Subtidal zone > Sediment ... | reverse complement strand
CTGTTGAAATGCATACCCAGGCGAATCCGGCGGAGAACACCGAGAACCAAGCGCTTCGAACCTCACTCCAGACTGCTTTGGACGAGTTGACAGAAGAACATCGGGTCGTCGTGCTCCTAAAGGACCTGGAGGGATGGTCGCACACTGAGATTGCAGGAGCGCTCGGCATATCAATCAGTCTCGCCAAGGTGCGACTCCATCGGGGTCGAAAGCAGCTCCGGGCGATTTGGGAAGCGAGCCATGATGTTCGGTGAGGCTCGGCAAAGTTTCTCGCGCGGCGTTGCTGCGGCACGCTGCTCCGCGTTTCGTTCTAGCTTGATCGCGGGTGGCTTCCTGCCCAACATTGTGGGTGCCCATTCAAACCAATGCCCTGTGTGTGAGCGAACCTCGTCAAGGGACGTTCATTTGGCTGCGGCATTCTCGTCGGAACGCGCCACCGGCTTTTTGGCTCCCCCTGGACTGGTCAATGCGGTCGTCGATGGCCTTGGCATCCGGCTACCGGGCGATACCCGTGACCCACTGGTCGCTCCGTTTCCTCGCGTCGAGAGGTTCCAAGGAGCGGGCCGAACTGCGATCGCGATGTCGACTGCGGTGGTGATAGCGGCCGCGACGAGGCTTGTCGTGGGTCGCAGAAAACGCTCACAATTGGCTGTTTAGGGTCCAGACGGATTCGGTCCCCTATTTTCAGGTTTACACTGGCGGTCCCCCGTTCGTATACTTGCCCCTCGGCGCTTCACTTTATTTGACGCGTCGGGTTCGCCCGCAAGGACGACTGGTAGCAAACGGAGGGGTGTAGCTCGAATTGGTAGAGCGCGGGTCTCCAAAACCTGAGGTTGTGGGTTCGAGTCCCACCGCCCCTGCTGATAAGAACTGCCCAGCATGCTGGGCATCGGATACGTCTCGCGATAGCGAGCTAAGCAAGGATCGAGAATGAACCGAGAGCAGCGCCGGCTCCAGGCCATTGAAGAGCGGCGACAGAGAAAAGCTGAAGAGCAAGCGAAAACAGGCGGCAAGTCTGCAGTGCAGCGCGCGCAAACGCGTCGTCCCGCCAAGCAGGGCAACATCTTCCAGCGTCTTTGGAAGTTCTTGGGTGAAGTTCGCCAAGAAATGAGACGCGTGTCGTGGCCGACGCGCGATCAGATGGTTGCCTTCACGACCGTGACGATCATCACCACGACCGCTCTGACGCTCTTTACGTTTGGTCTCGATCAAGGTTTCAGACAAGCTGTTCTCGCGTTGTTGGAATTGCGATGAGCGACACAGAAGAAGTTACCGAAGAGGTTGTTGTGACCGATACTGATACTGATACTGATACTGATACTGATACTGATACTGATACTGATGCGCCCGAGGTCGTCGAAGCTGACGCATCCGTCTCGGAAGCTCTCGAGGACGGTGAAGCATCAGAGCCCGAGACGCCTGAAGAGGCCGATGCGCCTGCTCCTGTCGAAGAAACAGCTAGCGAAGTCGTGACCGAGGAGACTGATGCCTCCGACGAAGACTCGGACGAGTCAGACGCTGACGACTCAGGATATGTTCTGGAACCAGAGAACATCAGTCCGTATGACCTGCCGGGAGACTGGTTCGTTATCCATTCATACTCGGGCTATGAGAACAAGGTGAAACTCAACCTTGAAACGAGGACGCACTCCATGCACCTCGAAGAGAAGATTTTTGAAGTCGTCATCCCCATGGAGGACGTCGTCGAAATTAAGAACGGCAAGAAAGTCACCGTGCCTCGCAAGATGTTCCCCGGATACATCTTGTGCCGGATGTACCTCGATGATGATTCTTGGTACGCCGTCCGGAATACACCCGGCGTTACCGGGTTTGTCGGTTCATCCAATAAGCCTGTGCCGCTTTCGCGCCGAGAGGTCGAGAAGTTCCTTGGCAAGGTGGACGAGAAAGAGGAAGCTGCCAAAGCGCCAAGGTTCAAGCCAGAGTGGGAGATCGGTGACAGCGTGCGCGTTGTGGTTGGCCCCTTCGCTGACTTCAACGGTGTTATTGAAAGCATCAATCTTGATCAATCGAAAGTTGTGGTGCTCGTCAACATCTTCGGGCGTGATACGCCGGTCGAGTTGGGCTTCTCGGACATCATCAAGAATTAGCTTTGCTTTTGGTGGGCTAGATGGCACACCACACTGAACATCAACATCAACATCAAGGACAACACAATGGGTCGCAAGAAATTAATGACCGTATTGAAACTGCAGATTCCGGCAGGGCAGGCGAGCCCCGCCCCTCCCGTCGGACCTGCCCTGGGTCAGCACGGCGTCAACATCATGGACTTCGTCAAGGCATATAACGATGCCACCTCGAGTCAGGCTGGCACGATTGTGCCCGTCGAGATTTCGATTTATGAGGATCGAAGCTTTGATTTCATCACGAAGACGCCGCCAGCTTCGGTTCTCCTCCGCCAAGCCGCTCGCATCGAAAAGGGATCATCCGTTCCTCACCTCGACAAGGTCGGATCCGTGACTAAAGCGCAAGTCCAGGAAATTGCGGAAATCAAGATGCCAGATCTCAACGCCAACGACATCGAAATGGCCATGCGGATTGTGGCAGGCACAGCTCGTTCCATGGGGTTGCTCGTCGAAGGATAGGTAAGTACAAACCCAAGACCCGATGGGTCGTGATGTGGGAGGGTCGCCACGGCCCGTTTGGACCACAAGGAGTTATACACATGGCAGGCAAAAAGACAATCGAAGCCAAGAAGCGCTACGACGACCAAAACGAATATTCGCCGTCCGAAGCGATGGAATTGATAAAGAGTCTCTCAAGCGCCAAGTTTGATGAGACGGTCGAAGCGGTGTTTCGTCTTGGCATCGACCCGAAGAAAGCTGACCAACTCGTGCGCGGTACCGTGGCTTTGCCTAACGGCACGGGGAAGACCATTCGGGTGTGCGTGATTGCCTCCGCAGACAAGGCGGGCGAGGCGGAGGCTGCGGGAGCGGACATCGTAGGTGGCGAGGAGCTCGTTGATGAAATCGCAGCTGGTCGAGCGTTAGATTTCGATTTGATGATCGCGTCCCCGGACATGATGGCCAAGGTCGGAACACTCGGTCGGGTGCTCGGTCCACGGGGCCTGATGCCGAACCCGAAGGCGGGCACCGTGACCGCTGACGTCGGAAAAGCCGTTGGCGAGTTCAAGGGTGGTCGGATCGAATACCGAAACGATCGCAATGGCAACGTGCATGCTTCGATCGGGAAGGTCTCTTTCTCGGTCGAGCAGTTGGAAGAGAATCTGCAAGCTCTATCGGACGAGATAAACCGCTTGCGACCCGCTTCGGCCAAAGGAACCTATATTCGTAATGCCTCAGTTTCGTCCACAATGGGACCGGGCATCAAGATCGACGCTGGCAAGTTCTAGGACTAGCGACAAGACATGAGAGAAGCCTGGCCGACGGCCAGGCTTCTCTGCGTATGGGGGCGTTTGCGTATCAGTGGGTGCGGAGCTCCGTGTCCTCTTGAGCTAGGGCGGGTTGCGTTCGCAGTGCGTAACGCGTAACCGATAGTCGACAAAGCGGATGTTGTAGGGTAGGGAACAGATCCACTCTGCACTATGGGTGCCCGACCGTTTCCGCGCAGGCCCATGTGGTTGTAAGTCATACTTTCAACCTTACGCAGTTACCCCCGTTCTGTGAGCTTGTGTTTACTATCGCACTATCAGCCCATCCCGTCGATGGCTATTTGGAGAATGGTCAGGTCCGGTTAGCGGATATGACAGGTCGACAATCGATGTCTATTCTTACTTCTAACAACTCCAATACTTCTTCGATCCCAGACCGTCGGAGCCGACAACCGGCTTAATCGCACCAAGCGTTCCTACGTAGATTGAATCCTTCAAAAGGTTCTTCGCTGTGGTCGAAGAACCTTTCCTTATGAGGAGGAGTCATGGCAAGACCTGAAAAGGTCCAGGCCGTTGAAGAGATTAAAGAGAAGTTCGAGTCATCGTCAGCGACGTTCTTGACGGAGTACCGAGGTCTTTCGGTTGTGCAGCAGCAAACACTGCGACGCGGCTTGCGGGCTGCAGGAGCCGATTTCAAGGTTGTGAAGATGACCCTTGCTCGCCGCGCTGCGGAAGAGTTGGGTATCGAGATTTCGGACGAGTTAGTGGGCCCAACGGCCTTGGCTTTTGCTGGAGAAGATCCGGTCATGGCAGCCAAGGCCCTTCGGGACTTCGCCAAGGAGAACGAAGCTTTCGTTCTCAAGTCGTGCCTCATGGACGGACGGGTTCTCCCGCCGGAACAGGTTTCGAAGCTCGCCGAGATTGAGCCCCGTGAAGTACTCCTTGCCAGGATTGCCGGAGCCGCCAAGGCCCCGATGTCGAAAGTGGCGGGAATGCTTGGATCGTTCACTCGAGATGCTGCCTCAATGATGTCTCAATTGCTTGAGAAAAAAGAAGCTGAAGCTCCTGCTGCCGCTGTAGAAGACGCCCCTGCCGAAGAGGTAGTGGCGGATGAGCCAGTAGCGCTGGAAGTCGAAGCAAAAGAAGCTGAAGCTCCTGCTGCCGCTGTAGAAGACGCCCCTGCCGAAGAGGTAGTGGCGGATGAGCCAGTAGCGCCGGAAGTCGAAGCACCAGACGAACAATCAACCCCCGCTGACGGCGATGCGCCTGAGGCCCAGGCCGAGGAGGAATAACCATGGCCAAAATGACCACAGATAAATTGCTCGAAGTATTCGGGGACATGACTGTCCTCGAGCTCAAGGACTTTCTTGATGCGTTCGAAGAGAAGTTCGACGTAACTGCTGCCGCACCGATGGCGATGGCGATGGCCGCCGCTCCCGCTGGTGGCGAAGCCGCTGTCGCTGAAGAGAAGGACGCATTTGATGTTGTTCTCACGAGCGAAGGCGATAAGAAGATCCAGGTTATCAAGGAAGTTCGTTCGCTCACTAGCCTCGGACTCAAAGAAGCCAAGGATCTTGTAGAGGCCAAGGGCACCGTACTTGAAGGTGCCACCAAAGAAGATGCCGAGAAGGCCAAGGAAGCTCTCGAAGCTGCCGGCGCCAGCGTCGAGATCAAGTAACTAGCTCACCAACATCTGAGCGATCAGTGTGGCCACGACGAACCGTCGTGGCCACACTTGTATCAACGACTAGATGAGAGCCGGATCTGTCAGGATCTCCACCAGACTCGGCCCCTCAGCTACGAGAGCCTGATCAAGGGCCACCCGTAGATCTGAAGCTTTCGTAACGCGAATTCCCATGCCTCCACACAGCTCGGCGTATTCAGCAAAGTTCGGGTTGTGCAGACTCGTTTGCCAAACCGGCCACTCGCCAGCCCGCTGTTCCTTAGAGATCTTGCCGAGCTCGTTGTTGTTGAGCAGCACGTGTGTGATGTTCATGGCGTATTTCACTGCCGTGGTGAACTCGTTCATGTACTGTCCGAACCCGCCGTCGCCGCTGATGGAGACCACCTTGCGCCCGCCCGCGCCTGCCCATGCCCCCATCGCGGCAGGGAACGAAAATCCGATGGAGCCTAGGTATCCGGACATCAGCACGGTTTGTTGCTCACACTCGAAATACCGACCGAACGAATAGGTGTTATTGCCAACATCGACCGGGATGATGCAGTCCGCCGGCACCGCGTCCGTGAGCGTCATAAACACTGCAGCAGAGCTGACGCCCCTTTCTGCGCCGTGTGCAGCCCGCAATGTCTTCGTCTGGCGCCAGGTGGACCAACGACGGGCGATTTCGTCGGCCTGGTCGGTCCACGAGCCCTCTGACAACGACTCGTTGAACAATCGGGCTGTGGTAGAAACCTCGCCCCAGACAGGAACGTCGACCGGATGGAACTTCCCCAGAGCCATCCGATCAAAGTCGACTTGGATGATGCTCTTCAGATTGTCGAGGCCCGTGTGATTCGAGAACGATGCGCCAAACACGATGAGAAGGTCGCTCGTTTCCATCAGGGCACTGGCGATCGGGGTGCCACTTCTGCCGATCACTCCCGCGGCCAGGGGATGTCGGTCCGAGATCTGGCCCTTCGCCTTGAACGTCGTGACGACGGGACATCGCAAGGTTTCGGCGAGCCCGATAACGTCGCTCATGCCGGGCCGAGCCCCATAGCCCACGACGATCAGGGGACGTTCCGCATTGCGAATGCGGTCAAGCGCCGCATTGACGGTTTCGCGGGAGGGGGAAATCCCGACCGAGGAGACGCGTCCCTGCGGGCCGCTCGGGCTAATCCCATCGCCAGCTCGAATCGTCTGCACCTCATCGGGGAAGATCAGGTGAGCCACGTCTCGTTCGACGATGGCGGTTTTGGCGGCAAGCGTCATGAGCTCCGCGTGGTCTGAATTCGCTAGCACGGTTTGGCTGAACCGGGCGACCGGAGCGAAGGCGGCTGCCAGGTCTACTTCCTGGAACGCTCCCGGTCCGAGGACTTGGGTGTTGACTTGACCCGATAGCGCTAACACGGGTACGCGATCGACTTTGGCGTCGTATAGGCCCGTCAACATGTTCGTTGATCCGGGTCCGGCTATGCCAAGGCAAGCGGCGGGCTGTCCGGTCAGCTTGCCATATCCTGACGCAGCGAAGGCGGCCGCCCCTTCATGGCGAACCCCGAAATAACGGAGCTGACCATCCTCAGTGCCTTCAAGTCTCCTCAGTGCATCGGCGAGGCCAAGGTTGGAGTGTCCAACCATGCCAAATACCTGGGTGATGCCCCAGTTGACCATGGTTTCGGCCATCACATCGGAAACGGTGCGGATGTGCTTTACCCGCTCTGTGACTTCGACGTAGACGCCATCGGATCTGAGGTCGACGGCATACGGTCTCACACCATCCGAATGGTCGTCGTTGGCTGAACCCGAGATGGGGTCGAACGTCCACCCGTGCCAGGGGCATCGCAGACAGTCGTCTTCGATTGTCCCTTCAGCGAGCGGCCCGCCCTGGTGCGGGCAGTGGTTCGGCAGTGCTCCATAGGTATCGCCCACGCGACTCAGGGCGATACTCAAGTCACCGACCGCGACCGACACAACTTCCCCGCTGGTGAGTTCGTCGAGTTCAGCGACCTTGTGCCACGCAGTCGCCGTTTCGGGGAACAGCGGATCGCCCTCGCCTTCGCGAAAATCGACGTACCAGTGGCTCCCGTCGCAGAATGGTTTGTTCTTCGACGCCCCACATCGACAGAGTGTGTAGTGCTCAGCCGAAGCTCCCTCCAGCCACGTTGCCCCTTCCAGCTCGACGCCTCCGGTGACGAGATAAGGGCCATCCTTCCCAAGCGCCACAGCTGGGGGCCGGTCCCGATCACGAGACTCCTGGCCGTCGATCGAGAACGAGAGAGCACCGGAGGGACAAAGTTTGATGATTTCCACAGCCTGATCAGCCGGGGCCCCGTCCGCGTCAATCCATGGTTCGTTGAATGACCAAACTGCGGGAAGGCCAGCCGTGCAGTACCCGGCGTGAGAACAAATACCACGGTTGTCGTGAATCGTCAGATCGGCACCGTCGTAATCGTCCCGCTGGTCTTTCATTCGTTCGGGAGAAACCTCGTCCCTAAAACCTATCCGGGCGTGGGTACCGTCGCAGAAAGGCTTGCTTGACGAGGCCCCGCATCGGCAAAGCCGTATTGTGGGGCGCGTCTCGATATCCGCATGTTGTTCGTCTTTGAGCTCGCCGAGATTCGTAACGACCAACGGGCCATTAGGGACGATGCGAATACGTGGGTGGTCCGACATATCTCCGAACCTAGCAAACCCGCGAAATCGGCGGAGTTTTCTTGCGAATGGCGCCAAAGAGGGCGCCAGGCCTCTATATTGTGGACATGCGTCCTGAACTGATCATGCTTGACGAGGAGATCGACGGTGACCTCGTCACCGTAACCGTCGTCCTGGTGCAAGACGAGGTCGAATTTCGCGGCGTGGCAACGGGACCCTCGGATGTGAAGCAGCGCCTTGATGTGATCAGTGAAGCGACGCTCAAGGCCGCGCAGGTCGCCAGCAACAAGGAGTTAGTTCTTGAATTCGGAGGCATGGCAATAACGGATCTCAAAAGCAAGCCGATCGCCTTGGCGCTGCTTCGTGTGCAGGGGGAAACGTCTGTGTTTGTAGGAACTGCTCGGGTTCGAAATGATGGCGTCAACAAGGCTGTTGCCCGTGCGATTATGGATGCTGTGAACCGACCGCTTTTTGGATGACGGAAAATGACCTGCTTCTAACCTTGACCTGAGGGTCGTCTTCCAGGTATATTCGATGCGACAACATAGATTTGAAAGAAACAACGGCGGTTGGCCGGGGTTTCTTGTCGATGTCACTTTGCTGGCAGGATAAGCGCATGCTATCCTGCTTTTTTGCTGTTATCTGCCCATCTTTGTCACCAAAGACATTCCATCTAAGGAGGAGCGCCGTTGGTCTCGCGCGTCGCTGAGCGTTTATCGTTCGCCAAGATTCCCGAAGTACTACCCCTACCAGATCTTCTTGCCGTCCAGCATGAATCATTCAAGTGGTTCCTGGAAGAAGGGCTCCAGGAGATATTCAGTGAAATCTCCCCGATCGAAGATTTCACCGGTTCGCTTGCTCTTGAGTTGGTGGATCACCGATTTGGCGATCCGAGCCATTCCATTGAGGAGTGCAAGGAGCGCGATGAGAATTACTCTCGCCCCCTTCATGTGACCGCGCGGTTCATCAATCGTGACACGGGAGAGATCAAGGAGCAGCAAGTGTTCCTGGGCGATTTCCCCATGATGACGGATAACGGCGTATTCATCGTCAACGGCACGGAGCGTGTCGTTGTTTCTCAGCTCGTCCGTTCGCCGGGCGTCTACTTTGACGCGGCCCGCGACAAAACAACGGACCGCATGTTGTACGCATCAAAGATGATTCCGGGTCGCGGTGCCTGGTTGGAGTTCGATACGGACAAGCGCGACACCATCGGTGTCCGAGTGGATCGGAAGCGTCGCCAATACGTCACGGGATTTGTTCGCGCCTTGGGCATTGCTGAGACCGACGAAGAGATTCTGGCGCTCTTCGGGGGAGCGGAGTCCATCCGTAACTCTCTTGAGCGTGACTCGGCTGCAGACAAGGATGAGGCACTTCTCGACCTGTATCGCAAGCTCCGTCCAGGTGAGCCCACAACGGTTGAGTCAGCCAAGAACCTGATACAGACCCTGTTCCGCAACCCAAAGCGGTACGACTTGACTCGTGTCGGCCGGTACAAGCTCAACACGCGGTTTGGTGGTGACGTGCCCGAGGTCTACAACAAGGCCGAGGAGCAGTTGTTGTCCGACAATGACATCGTCGACACTATTCGATACATGGTTGCTCTCCACGCTGGAGCACCTACATACACAACGATGGCTGGTGTCGAGATTGCCGTCCAGACAGACGATATCGATCACTTCGGAAATCGCCGTATTCGTACGGTTGGTGAGCTCATTCAGAACCAAATCCGAGTTGGCTTGACTCGCCTGGAGCGCGTTGTGCGCGAGCGTATGACGACCCAGGACCCCGAGGCCATCACGCCTCAGAGTCTGATCAATATCCGCCCGGTGGTGGCGTCCATCAAAGAGTTCTTTGGAACGTCGCAGCTGAGCCAGTTTATGGATCAGCCCAATCCACTTGCGGGACTGACGCATCGCCGTCGTCTCTCGGCCCTTGGACCAGGTGGTTTGTCTCGGGAACGAGCTGGGTTCGAAGTTCGAGACGTGCATCCGAGCCATTACGGTCGTATGTGTCCTATCGAGACCCCAGAGGGTCCGAACATCGGCTTGATTGGATCGTTAGCTACCTACGCTCGAGTGAACCGGTTCGGTTTCATTGAGACTCCGTACAGGAAATTCGAAAAGGGCAAGGCAACCGATCAGGTTGATTACCTGACCGCAACGCAGGAGGAGCGCTTCGTTATTGCGCAGGCCAACGCGCCGTTGGACGCCAAGACGCGCAAGTTTGCCAACGATCGTGTTCTCGTGCGTCGCGCCGGCGGTAGCGGTGAGGTCGACTACGTCGATGCGAACGCCGTTGACTACATGGATGTTTCTCCGAAGCAGATCGTCTCAGTCTCCACGGCTCTGATTCCGTTCCTTGAACATGACGATGCCAACCGTGCTCTCATGGGCTCGAACATGCAACGTCAAGCGGTGCCACTGCTTCGCGCAGACGCCCCGCTGATTGGTACCGGTGTTGAGCGTCGCACCGCTCAAGACTCCGGCGACATGATTATCTGCAAGGTCGTCGGCGAGGTCGTTGAAGTGACCGGCGACGAAATCGTGATCAAAGAAAAGGACACGAACAAGAAGCACACCTATCCGGTACGTAAGTTTCAGCGTTCCAACCAGGGTACCTGTGTGAATCAGAAACCCTTGGTGCGCGAAGGCGACAAGGTCAAAGCAGGCTCTGTCCTCGCTGACGGTCCTTCAACCGAGATGGGCGAGCTAGCTCTAGGACGAAACCTGCTCGTGGCGTTTATGCCATGGAACGGTCTCAACTACGAAGATGCCATCATCCTGAACGAGAATTTGGTCAAATCAGACACACTCACGTCGATCCACATCGAAGAGCACGAGATCGATGCTCGCGATACCAAGCTTGGTTCCGAGGAGATCACTCGTGACATCCCGAACGTTGCTGAAGAGGCCCTCATGGATCTCGATGAGAACGGCATCATCCGGGTGGGAGCCGAGGTTGGTCCTGGCGACTATCTCGTTGGCAAGGTTACGCCGAAGGGTGAGACGGAGCTGACACCCGAAGAGCGCCTTCTGCGGGCCATCTTCGGCGAGAAGGCCCGTGAGGTGCGCGACACCTCCATGAAGGTGCCACACGGCGAGTCTGGCAAGGTCATCGATGTCATCGTGCTGAAGCGTGATGACGGATACGATCTGCCACCAGGGGTCAATGAGCTCGTGCGAATCTATGTCGCCAGTCAGCGCAAGATCTCCGAAGGAGACAAGTTGGCTGGTCGTCATGGCAACAAGGGTGTCATCTCCAAGATTCTGCCTGAAGAAGATATGCCGTTCCTCGAGGACGGAACACCAGTCGACATCATCTTGTCACCGCTCGGCGTTCCTTCTCGCATGAACCTCGGACAGGTTCTTGAGACGCACCTCGGTTGGGCTGCGGCCGTTGGCTGGGAGCCGTTCGACATGGACAGTCCCGCTTCGGGTGGGGCAAAGCCCTGGACGAAGATTGCCACGCCAGTCTTCGATGGTGCTCGCGAAGACGAGATTGCCGAAGTGTTGGCTCATTCAACGGTGAACCGAGACGGCGTCCAGCTCATCGGCGAGACCGGGAAGGCGCAGCTGTTCGACGGTCGGACGGGAATGCCATTCGACAACCCGATTACCGTTGGATACATCTACATCCTGAAGCTTGTTCACTTGGTGGACGAGAAGATTCACGCTCGCTCCACGGGGCCGTACTCGATGATCACCCAGCAGCCGCTGGGTGGCAAGGCGCAGTTTGGTGGACAGCGATTTGGTGAGATGGAAGTCTGGGCGTTGGAAGCCTATGGAGCCGCGTATGCCCTCCAAGAGGTTCTGACGATCAAGTCCGATGACGTCCAAGGCCGTGTCAAGGTCTATGAGGCAATCGTCAAGGGTGAGAACATCCCCGAACCTGGCATCCCCGAGTCTTTCAAGGTGCTGGTCAAAGAAATGCAGAGCTTGTGTCTCAACGTCGAGATGCTTTCTGCAGGTGAAGAAGTCGAGCTCCGTGAGCTCGATGACGAGTCGTTCCGTACCGCGGAATCACTCGGCATTGACCTGTCTCGCCCAGAACGTCGAGAAAACTAGAAGTGAACAACCCTTTAACTGCTGACAGGAGTCCCGTTGCGCCAGCTCTTTGATGAACTGAAAATCAGCCTTGCCACATCCGACCAAATTCGCGCTTGGTCCTATGGCGAGGTCAAGAAGCCAGAAACGATCAACTATCGGACATTGAAGCCCGAGAAGGATGGTCTGTTTGACGAGCGCATTTTTGGTCCTCAAAAGGACTGGGAGTGCTACTGCGGAAAATACAAGCGTATCCGGTATAAGGGAATCGTTTGTGAGCGATGTGGTGTGGAGGTCACGCGCGCCAAAGTTCGTCGCGACCGTATGGGTCACATTGAGCTAGCGGCCCCTGTTACGCACATTTGGTTCTTCAAGGGTGTTCCTAGCCGGCTGGGCTATCTCCTCGACATGTCGCCAAAGGAACTCGAGAAGGTCATTTACTTCGCCGCGTACCTCATCACACACGTTGATGAGGACAAGCGTGCTGCCGATTTGGCTGACCTTGAAGAGACCATGCATGCGGAGCTGCAGGTTATCGCCGAAGAGTTTTCCGAGTGGGAAGCCGGTCGATTGGAACGCCTGGAACAAGAACTCGGCCAGATGGAGGAGGGCGGCGCCAAGCCTCAGGAAATCTCCGCCCGTCGCCGCGAAGTTGAGCGCGAGATCAAGGATCGGAGCGATCGCGCCAGCCACGAGAAAGAACTCGTGCAGGAGGCGTTCGAACGTTTCCGCATGATGAAAGTCAAGGTGCTCATCGAGTCCGAGCAACTGTGGCGTGAGATTCGTGATCGCTACGAAGACTATTTCGTTGGGGGCATGGGCGCTGAATCAATCCGCGATTTGCTCAGCCGACTGGATCTTGACGCCGAGATGGCGCAGCTCGAAGAGAATCTGAACGCCAATTCCGCTCAGAAACGCCAACGCGCCACTCAGCGGATGAAAGTTGTGAAGCCATTCTGGGAAGGCAAGAACGACCCAACGTCGCTCATTCTCGAAAGCGTTCCCGTGATCCCGCCAGACTTGCGCCCCATGGTGCAGCTCGATGGTGGTCGCTTTGCGACGTCCGACCTCAATGACCTCTACCGCCGGGTGATTAACCGCAACAACCGACTCAAGCGCCTGCTTGATCTTGGAGCACCAGAGATCATCGTCAATAACGAGAAGCGGATGCTCCAGGAAGCTGTGGACGCCCTGTTTGACAATGGTCGGCGTGGTCGGCCCGTTACGGGTCCGGGTAATCGTCCCCTGAAGTCTCTGTCGGACATGCTCAAGGGAAAGCAAGGACGTTTCCGTCAGAACCTGCTCGGAAAGCGTGTCGACTACTCCGGCCGTTCCGTCATCGTGGTTGGGCCGCAACTGAGCCTCAACCAGTGTGGTTTGCCGAAAATCATGGCGCTCGAACTCTTCAAGCCCTTCGTGATGAAGCGTCTTGTGGATCTCGACCTAGCGCAGAACATCAAGTCCGCCAAGCGAATGGTGGAACGACGTCGTGCGGCCGTGTGGGACGTGCTTGCGGAAGTCATTGTGGAGCACCCTGTGCTTCTCAACCGCGCACCCACCCTCCACCGTTTGGGCATTCAGGCGTTCGAGCCGGTTCTGGTCGAAGGTAAAGCCATTCAGATCCATCCACTCGTTTGTGAAGCGTTCAACGCGGACTTCGACGGGGACCAGATGGCTGTACACCTTCCGTTGTCAGCTGAAGCGCAAGCGGAAGCTCGCGTTCTCATGCTTTCAACCCAGAATGTGTTGTCGCCTGCTTCGGGTATGCCGATCGTGACTCCTTCTCAGGACATGGTTATCGGTGTTTTCTACCTCGCGGAGAAGGTTGAAGGCGCACTCGGAGCGGGTCAGAATTTCTCGTCGCCTGATGAGGCCATAATGGCCTACGAGGGCGGTGCGGTTGCACTCCACGCCCCCGTGAATATCCGGTTGGGTACAGATCTGGTGGGTACGCCAGAGCGCCACAAAGACCTCGCCAATGTTTTGTCTGGCCTGGTTACCGAAGCCCCGGTTGACGGAACCAAGCCGTTCGAGACAACGGTCGGACGGGTCATTCTCAACCGTGTCTTCCCTGAAGACTTCCCGTATTTGGATGCCCCCGTGTACAAGGCTGACATTCGGAAAATCGTTGAGGAGATCATCGATCGCTATCCGCGATCCGAAGTGCAGCGTGTGTTGGACGGCATCAAGTCGGTCGGATTCACGTACGCCACCCAGTCGGGTCTCACGATTGGTCTTGAAGATGTCAAGACCCCGGACGACAAGCCGGAAATCCTTGAAGTCTTTCAGGCCCGTGCAGACAAGGTGGAAGGGCAATACCAGAAGGGCATCATCACCGATGACGAACGTCGTCAGGAGTTGATCGAGATTTGGACGGAGTGTACGGACCGAGTCAAGGATTCCATGGAAGCCACGATGAAGTCCGATACGTTCAACCCGATAGAGATGATGGTCCGGTCTGGAGCCCGAGGCAACATCATGCAGGTTCGTCAGATTGCCGGTATGCGTGGCCTCGTGGCCAACCCGAAGGGTGACATCATACCTAGGCCAATTATCTCGAACTTCCGTGAGGGTTTGTCGGTTCTTGAGTACTTCATCTCGACGCACGGTGCTCGCAAGGGACTCGCTGATACGGCGCTTCGTACGGCTGACTCCGGCTACCTGACTCGTCGTCTTGTGGACGTCTCGCAAGAGACGATCATCCGCATGGACGATTGTGAAACAGATCGAGGCATCAAGGTCAAGATCTTGGACGAGCGCGGCGAACCTATTCGAAACCTTCGAAGCAGGGCCTTTGGCCGCTATCTAGCTGACGACGTAAAGGTCGAACGCAAGCTTGTGGAATCGGAAGAGGGCAACAAGCTTCGCGCTGGCACCGTCCTTGGCCGCAAGGAGCTGTTGGCTCTGGCTGCTGCTGAAGGTGTCGAAGAGATTCGCCTCCGTTCCGTTTTGACGTGCGATGCTGAGCAGGGTGTGTGTAAGGCATGCTACGGACTCAGCTTGGCCACTGGACGCGAGGTAGAGACCGCTGAAGCTGTCGGGATTATGGCTGCCCAATCGATTGGTGAGCCCGGAACCCAGCTCACTATGCGTACCTTCCATACTGGTGGTGTCGCAGGTGAGGACATCACGCACGGTTTGCCAAGAGTTGTTGAGCTTTTTGAGGCTCGGACGCCCAAGGGCAAGGCAGTGCTGGCTGAAGCTGGCGGCGCAGTACACATCCAAGATGATGAAGATGGCAAACGAGTAATCGTGTCAGCTTCGGATCAAGACTATGAGTACACCGTCTCCCGCCGGGCACGCTTGCGTGTTACTGAAGGCGAGATCATTGACCCAGGAACACCGTTGACAGAGGGGCCCTTGGATCCCAAGGAAGTCCTTGAGATTCAGGGTGTGCGGGCCGCTCAGCAGTATCTGGTTGACCAGGTGCAGGAGGTGTACCGGAGTCAAGGTGTAGATATTCACGATAAGCACATCGAGATGATCGTGCGTCAGATGCTACGCCGCATTCGGATTGTTGCACCTAACAATTCTGACTTCCTGCCTGCTGGCTTGATTGATGAGCGCACGTTCCGGGACACGAATCGTGAGCTTGTTGCCGAGGGCAAGACGCCGGCTGAAGGGCGCCCAGAAATGATGGGTATCACCAAGGCATCCTTGGCAACCGATTCCTGGCTGTCGGCGGCATCATTCCAAGAGACCACGCGAGTGCTGACTGAAGCTGCCTTGAGCAGCAAGTCAGATCACATGGTGGGCCTCAAAGAGAATGTCATCATCGGCAAGCTAATTCCAGCAGGTACCGGAGCGCCTGAGTACCAGTCAATCCAGCCAACCCTGCCAGATGCGGATCCGATTGCCGCTTTGGGCTTTTTCGGTGGAGAGCTTCCAGATTCCGATTCGGAAACGCTTCCTTCGAACCCGGCCGAATGGCTGGCGAGCCTCGGTGGAGACTCCGAAGAAGAGTAATGGCCGAGAAGGAATAGGACATGGGGGCCGGTGAAGACCGGCCCCCATGTCTATGGGCGTACGAACTCGATATATCGAGCGTCGAAATCCCCACGTTCGAATCTCACTTCTGTGGAGACGTATCCTTGTTCCGCTAGGAGTTCGAGCGCTACCTGCACGAAGGGACTCGCTTCTGTGTCCAGAATGACGAATCGCTCTCCAAAATCAAACTCGGAAAGTTCTGCCTGTCCCGGCAAAACGTTCACATTAGGGAGTGGGCTCGTCACATACCCTAAGCCCGGGAGTTGGGTGCGGTACCAGATGTTTGGATCGGCATACGTGGTTACCGCGGTCTGTGTTTCGGCATACTTGAGGAGCTGCTCGGTTAGGAGGAGAAGTTCTGTGTGCCGGTTTGTAGCTTCCTGACTGACCGTGTTCTCTCGATTCTTGTCGAGCGTTAGGTCACCATTTAGGTTCAGCAAGCTGAAGATCATGACGGCGGAGGCTGCCACCGCCGCAATACTCACGCCATAGGTTCGTCTGAGGATGTGACCAGCTCCGAACAGCGCAAAAGGTACGATCTGAATGAGGTACCTCGGCAATACAAAGATGGGCGTGATGGCGGTGATAACTACGAAATAGAAGGAGACGAATGCTCCGATCACGAGTAGTGACGTCAGAAGGCGGATACCATCGTCACGATCTCTGTAACGCCAGGCGAGTCGCACCCCTAGCGCCACCGTGAACGCGACCGCCAGGGTCAAAACAGGTGATCGGCTGAGCGTCTTTACGCTCGTTGTCAACACATCCGAGATGTCTCG
>Ga0265303_10001065_pt1 | contig 16489 bp, 19 predicted proteins | sample Helome_2_FD_192494 | JGI IMG/M metagenome (GOLD analysis project Ga0265303, IMG submission 192494) | Marine sediment microbial communities from subtidal zone of North Sea - Hel_20160317 (Illumina Assembly) | ecosystem: Environmental > Aquatic > Marine > Subtidal zone > Sediment ... | reverse complement strand
GGAAAGCTGAAATCCTGGCCCAGATCCGCAGGTTCCCACGTTTTCGCCCCCCCAAGAAGAATCGCCCCGGCACACCCCGACGCCAGCCGATGAGTCCCCCAGAGCGCTGCAGTGTCCCTCGGGGCATCACCCAGGTATCAGATGTCGCAGATCGTCAAGGGGCATGTGGGGTGCCGATTCCGCATCAGGCTCAGGGATGATCGTGGACAAGGCCATCGGATTCTCAGCTGCCCCGCCACCTTTGAAAAAAACGGGGTTGGACACGAATCCTGCTTTATGAAAAGCGCGGTTGATTTTCCATCAGTCGTTTCTGCCGCGCCTGCTCCTCGGTAATAGCCGCTTTGATTTCCTGCATTACTGCATCCACATCTGCAACGTCCGTACTTTCCTCAAAGTATCCCGTTAGCGCGACTTCTGGCTGCAATTCACCTTGTTCATACAGAGCCCAAATCTCCCCGGCGTAATTGCTGGCCATCAATTCCGGCGCGAACTGGCCGTAAAAGGCGGTCATATTGTTCACGTCCCGCTCCAGCATCGACCGGGCGTTGTTATTGCCTGCGGCATCTACGGCTTGAGGTAGGTCGATTATTACCGGGCCGAAATCATCCACCAAGACGTTGAATTCCGACAGGTCTCCATGCACCACCCCGGCACACAGCATGCGCGTCACGTGTCGCATTACGGCCGCGTGGTCTTCCAGCGCAAGCTCGGCCGTCATGGAGATATCGTTGAGGCGTGGGGCCACTCTTCCTTCATCATAGGTAATCAATTCCATTAGCAAGACACCGTCGAAGCAGCCGTATGGTTTTGGCACGCGTACGCCGGCTTTCGCCAAACGATAGAGGGCATCCACTTCGGCGTTCTGCCAGGCTTTCTCTTGTTGGCTGCGGCCAAACTTCGAGCCTTTTTCCATGGCTCGGGTGCGGCGGGTATTGCGTCCTTTTCGACCTTCCTGATACTCGACTGCCTTTTTGAAGCTGCGCTTGTTCGCTTCTTTGTAGACTTTTGCGCAGAGCATCTCTGAACCGGAGCGCACTATATAAACTGAGGCCTCTTTACCGCTCATCAGCTGACTGATCACTTCATCGACCAGGCCTTCTTCAATCAGAGGTAGAATTTGCTTTGGAGATTTCATAAACGGTTTTACTCTTTGCAGAAACGCCCCATCGAACGGGGTTTGAAAACACCTCAAGCAGTACCCGACGCCACACCAGCAGCCCCCCGGAGTGCTCCCCTGTGTCACGTCCGGGGGTGACTCCATGACCCATGAGGTGCCTCCGGCGTGATCGCCCGGGAGCGTGTCGGAGGAGCTGACTCTGGGCCAGTCCCGAGATGGGGCAGGGGGTGACCCCGGGGCAGATCTCGCGACTCAGGCGGGGTGTCAGCGGAGTGGAGTGACCAAGGGACTTTCCCATACCCACCAAGGGACTATAGCCCCCTGGCCATGGATTCATAAGCCATTGAATGTTATGGAATTGGTGGGCCCACCTGGACTCGAACCAGGGACCAAGGGATTATGAGTCCCCTGCTCTAACCAACTGAGCTATGGGCCCAAAATGTGGGACCGGATGATATCAAAAAGGCCGGCGTGTCCGGCCTTCTTGTTTTAGCTTTCGCCGTCGAGGAAGCTGCGCAGCTTGTCTGAACGCGAGGGGTGGCGCAGTTTGCGCAGTGCCTTTGCCTCGATCTGGCGGATACGCTCACGGGTGACGTCGAACTGCTTGCCGACCTCTTCCAGCGTGTGGTCGGTATTCATGTCGATACCGAAGCGCATGCGCAGCACCTTGGCCTCGCGCGATGTCAGCCCTGAGAGCATGTTCTGGGTCGCCTCGGCCAGGCCTTCCATGGTGGCGGAATCCACCGGTGACATGGCCAGCTGGTCTTCGATGAAGTCACCCAGGTGCGAGTCTTCATCATCGCCGATGGGGGTCTCCATCGAGATCGGCTCTTTGGCGATTTTGAGCACCTTGCGGACCTTGTCCTCGGGCATCTCCATGCGTTCGGCGAGTTCCTCCGGCGTGGGCTCGCGACCCATCTCCTGAATCATCTGCCGGGAGATACGGTTGAGCTTGTTGATCGTCTCGATCATGTGCACTGGAATACGGATGGTCCGTGCCTGGTCGGCGATTGAGCGAGTGATCGCCTGACGAATCCACCAGGTGGCATAGGTCGAGAACTTGTAACCGCGGCGATACTCGAACTTGTCCACCGCCTTCATCAGGCCGATGTTGCCTTCCTGGATCAGGTCGAGGAACTGCAGACCGCGGTTGGTGTATTTCTTGGCGATCGAGATCACCAGTCGCAGGTTTGCCTCGACCATCTCTTTCTTGGCGCGGCGGGCCTTTGCCTCGCCGATCGACATCCGGCGATTAATCTCTTTGATGTCGCTGATGGTCAGTGAGCAGAGCTCTTCAATCTCGGTCAGCTTGCGCTGCCCGCGACGGATGTCTTCGCTGTATGCCTCGAGGTTGCCGGCAAACGCCTTCTTGCTCTTGACCTGTTCAGACACCCAGTCGGCATTGGTTTCATTCTTAGGGAACGAAGCAATGAAATCCCGCCGCGGCATGCCGCATTCGTTGACGCAGATGTCGAGGATCATGCGCTCCTGTTCGCGGATGCGGTTGACCACCCCGCGCAGGGTCTCTGTCAGTCCTACGAAAAGTGCGGGCACCAGGCGAAACTCGAGAAACGCGGTGACGGTTTTTTCACAGCATCTCTGCGACTTCTCGGTATTGCCGCCCTTGTCGAGTTCGCGCCGCCATGCCCTGTACTGCTTGCGCAGCTCGTTTGCCTTCTCCGCGACCAGTTCTAAGTCGAGGCCGGTGTCTTCTTCCTCTTCATCCTCCTCGCTGGTGTCATTCGGATCGGGCTTCTTGGTGGCGTCCGCGACCGTCTTGGCTGGCTTCGGGATGGTGTCGCCGATATCGGGCAGCGCGAAGCCGACGATGACATCCGTCAGGCGTGCCTCTTCTTTGTCCACATGGTCGAAGTTTTCGACCAGCCTTTCGACTGTCGGCGGGAAAGCGGCGAGTGCTGCGCTGACCTGGTTCAGGCCATCTTCGATACGCCGGGCGATGCGCAGCTCGCCTTCGCGGGTCAAAAGCTCGACCGTGCCCATCTCGCGCATGTACATGCGCACGGGATCGGTAGTGCGGCCAAACTCGCTGTCTACCGTAGCCAGTGCCGCGGCGGCTGCCTCGGCGGCGTCATCGTCTGCCGAGACCGCGTTATCTGTCAGGGTCTGGTCATCCGACTCGGGAGCCGTTTCATGCACCGAGATGCCCATGTCGTTGATCATCCGCACGATGTCTTCGATCTGCTCCGGATCCACGATCGAATCGGGCAGGTGATCGTTGACTTCGGCGTAAGTGAGGAAGCCCTGCTCTTTGCCTTTGGCGATCAGGTCTTTGATGCCGGATTGCTGCTTTTTGCTGTCCATCGGGATCCTCGGTGTTCGGCACACGCATCGCCCCGCCGGGCTTGGTGCGCGGCGTGAAGAAGGAAAATTTAATCGGCCATGATAGCAGTATTGGCCCGCTACCGCCAGTCAATCATCGGTGCTCAATGAGGCAGGCGGCTCTCGGTAAAGTTCCCTAAGTCGTTGTTTTTCTTGTTCCGACAGCGCTGATTCACGGCTTTTCGTGAGCAAGCTCTCACGCTCGGAACGACGCTGGTCGGCCGCCAGTGACAACAGAGTGCCGACAAACTGCTCGGGCGCGTCATTGAGGACGCCCAGATCGAGCACGGCGAGTTTGGCCAGATGCTTGCGGGTGGTGGGGTCTTCCCAGCGCTCGACCAGCGCCGCACTGCGGATTTCGGGTTGGCTCCGGGCAGTGGCAACCAGCTCCTGGAGGAGGCTGATGCCCGGCAAATCGAGTTTTTCCCAGCCAACTGGGAGTTCCAGCTGCGCCAGCTCCGGATACTGCAGCAGCAGCGCAACCGCCCGCCGAATCGGCGGGATGCTCCCCTGCGGTCTCTGGATTCGCGCTCGTGGCGGCTGCTTACCCGCTGCCGGCGAAGCGGTTGCGGTCTGCCTGAGGCCAATACGTTCGTGCAAGGCCTGATTCATCATGTCTCGAAACATGCCGGTGGGCAGGCGCTCGAGCAGCGGTTTGGCGAGTTCACCCAGGCGGGCGCGGCCGTCGATACTCTTCATGTCGACCTGGGAGCCGAGTTTGTCGAATAGGTATTCCGACAGCGGCAGGGCGTGCCCGATCTCTGTCTGCATGGCCTCCTGACCGATGCGGCGAACCAGACTGTCGGGGTCATCGCCGTCGGGGAGAAACAGAAAGCGGGCCTGGCGCCCGTCGCGCATCAGTGGCAGGGCTGTTTGCAGAGCCTTCCAGGCAGCGTCGCGGCCGGCACGATCACCGTCGAAACAGAAAACCAGCTCGGGGGTGGCGCGGTACAGTTTCTCCAGATGGTCACTGGTGGTTGCCGTGCCCAGGGTGGCCACCGCATTGCTGATCCCGAACTGGGCCAGGGCGACCACGTCCATGTAGCCCTCGACGACCAGCAGGCGGGCAGGGTTGGCGTCCGCCTGCCGGGCCTCGAAAAGACCGTAGGGCTCTCGGCCCTTGTGAAAAACAGGGGTTTCCGGAGAATTGAGGTATTTGGGTTTGCCGTCACCCAGCAGGCGGCCGCCAAAACCTACCACCCGGCCGCGTGTGTCGCGAATGGGGAAGATGATCCTGTCGCGCAAGCGGTCGTAGCGCTTGCCGTCCTGTTCGGTGATTAGGCCAGCCTCGCGCAACAGGCGGATTCTGCTGTCATCACCGCCCAGGGCCTGCAGAAGGTTGTCCCAGCCGGGCGGTGCATAGCCGAGCCGGAAACCTGCGGCAACCTCGCCGCTGACACCCCGCATTCTAAGGTATTCCACAGCCTGGGCGGCCTGCGGATGCTGGCGAAGCTGTTGCGCGAAATAAGCCGCGGCGCGTTCGAGGATGTCGAAAAGAGGGCGCTGGTCGGGCCCTTGTGTGAATCCCGCCTCGCGCGGCACCTCGAGGCCCATGGCTGTTGCCAGCTCCTCCACCGCCTCGGGAAAGCTCAGGCGGTCGTATTCCATCATGAAGCTGAGCGCAGAACCGTGTGCGCCACAGCCGAAGCAATGATAGAACTGCTTGGTCGGGCTGACCGTGAAGGACGGCGTCTTCTCGTTGTGGAAGGGGCAGCAGGCCTGGAACTCGCGCCCGGCCTTTTTCAGAGGGACGCGACGACCGATGATTTCGACGATATCAGCCCGCGAGAGGAGCTCGTCGATGAAGTGCTGGGGTATGGCACCGGGCATGCTGGAAGCCTAGCGCGAAGTTGTGTTTCAGCCCAGTTTCTGCTTGACCAGGCTGCTGACCTGTCCGACGTCGGCCCGGCCCTGGACTTTCGGCTTGACGATTCCCATGACCTTGCCCATGTCACGCATGGATTCGGCCCCGGTCTCGGCAATGGCGGCCTCGATGATGGCCATGATCTTCGCCTCGGAGAGGCCGGCGGGCAGGAACTCCTGGATTACCTCGATCTCGGATGCCTCTTGAGCAACCAGATCGTCGCGCCCGGCGTCGCCGTACTGCTGGATCGAATCGCGGCGCTGTTTCACCATCTTGTCCAACACCGCCAGGACCTGGCTGTCATCGAGTTCGATACGCTCATCGACCTCACGCTGCTTGATCGCAGCGAGCATCAGACGAACCACACCCAGACGTGCCTTGTCACCGCATTTCATGGCGGCCTTCATCGCGTCGGTAATCTGCTGCTTCAGCACAAGGGAGGGATCAATAAAGGCGTTCGAACCGGCGGACGTCGCGACCGGCCTTTTTCTGCCAGCGCTTGACGGCAGCAGCGGCCTTGCGCTTGCGTTCCCAGGTGGGCTTTTCGTAGAACTCGCGGCGGCGAACTTCGGCCAGTACACCGGCCTTTTCACAGGAGCGTTTGAAGCGGCGCATGGCGACTTCGAAGGGTTCGTTTTCTTTGACGCGTACGTGCGGCATTGCTTCCTCGAATCAACAAACAGTTAAAATGAACGTTTCGCGACCATGGAAAGACCGCCAAAGCCGGGAAAGGCGCGAAATTCTAATGCGTCGTTTCCCGAAATGCAAAGGTTTCAATAACATGAGAGTGCTGGGCATCGAAACATCCTGCGATGAGACGGGCGTGGCCGTGTATGAGGGCGGCCGCGGCCTGCTCGGACACGCGGTATACAGCCAGATCCCGCTGCACGTGGATTTTGGCGGCGTGGTGCCTGAACTGGCCTCGCGTGATCACGTGCGCAAACTGGCACCCATGATCAAGCAGCTGCTGGCAGATCTGGGCCTGAGAGGTGGTGAAATCGACGCCGTGGCGTACACGGCCGGACCTGGACTCGCTGGAGCGCTGCTGGTCGGCGCGGCGTTTGCGCGCAGCCTCGCCTGGGCCTGGCAGGTGCAGGCCCTGGGCATCCATCACATGGAGGGCCATCTGCTGGCGCCGATGCTGGAATCTGACGTCCCTGAATTCCCGTTCGTGGCGCTGCTGGTATCCGGTGGGCATACCCAGCTGGTGCAGGTCGCCGGGGTCGGCGACTACGAATTGCTGGGTGAGTCGCTTGACGATGCCGCTGGTGAGGCGTTCGACAAGACGGCGAAAATGCTCGGCCTCGGTTACCCGGGTGGGCCGGCCCTGGCTCAACTGGCGCAGCACGGTGATCCGGGCAGATTCCGGTTCCCACGGCCAATGACCGATCGCCCGGGGCTGGATTTCAGTTTTTCCGGACTCAAGACTTTTGCCCTGACTACGCTGCGTCAGCAATCTGAATTTACGTCAGAAGGCGAGCTCGGGCAGCTGCATGCCGATATTGCGCGCGCTTTCGAGGGTGCGGTGGTCGAAACCCTGGCGATCAAGTGCCGCCGCGCGGTCGAGCAGACCGGCAGCCGCGCACTGGTCATGGCCGGCGGGGTCAGCGCCAACCGCGCCCTTCGCGCCCGGGTGGATCGACTGATGGCGGATATGGGCGGTCGCGCCTACTATCCGCGGGCCGAGTTGTGCACGGATAACGGTGCGATGATCGCCTATGCCGGCTGGCAGCGGCTGCGGCAGGGTCAACAGGAACCATTGGCATTCGGTATCCGGCCACGCTGGCCGATGCAGGAACTCGCGGCCGGTCAGTGAGTCACAATGGACTCAATCCGCCGAAGACTTTGAACTCGGCCCCTCGTCCCCTTCGAGCAGCCTCTCGATGTTGCTGCGGTGCCGCCAGATGAGCAGCAGGGTGATCAGGATCTGCATCGTGATAAGTTCGGGCGCCGGCCACAGCAGCCAGATATACAGCGGCGCCAGCGACATGGATATCAACGCCGCAAGCGAGGAGATTTTGGCCACCTTGGCCATGAAAAGCCAGCTTGCCCCAACGGCTGCTCCGATCGTCCAGCTCCAGCCGAATTGGACGCCGAGGGCGGTGGCCACTCCCTTGCCCCCCGTGAAACCGAAGAATATCGGGTACAGATGACCGAGAAACGCTGCCCCCCCGACCAGCGCGAATACCAGATTGCTGCGATCAAGCAGGTGGCAGGCGAATACCGGCAGGAAACCCTTGATGCTGTCGCCCAACAGCGTGATGGCCGCTGCTTTTTTGCCGGCGATCCGCAGAACATTGGTCGCGCCGGGATTGTTGGATCCCCGGGTGCGCGGATCCGCAACTTCCATTAGCCGGCAAACGATGATCGCGCTTGAGATCGACCCCAGCAGATAGGCCGCGATGACGAGTGAGAGGTCCAGCATGTTGAACGGGGCTCCTTGGGTGGCCTGGGTATTGTAAGGGATGTGAGTTGGGGCGCGGCGACCCATGTATGCGGCGCCGGCGGCCGGGTCCCAGGTCCACAGGTACTGACCTGAGCTGTTAACATCCACGGGTGTTATGAACGGGTTTTAATGGGATGGATATCGTCTACCTGCGCGATCTGCGTATCGACACCGTGATCGGGATCTACGGCTGGGAGCGCCGCACCCGCCAGACCATCATCTTCGATCTGGAGATGAGCGCCGACGTTGCCCGAGCCGCGGCGTCTGACGATATTGCCGACACGTTGAATTACAAATCCGTGGCCAAGCGTCTGACCCAGTTTGTCAGTGAGAGTGAGTTTCAGCTGGTCGAGACCCTTGCGGAACGCTGTGCCCAGATTATTCGCGACGAATACGGCGTGCGCTGGGTACGCCTTACCCTCAACAAGAAGGGCGCCGTGCGTGGTGCCACCGATGTGGGTGTGATCATCGAGCGCGGGGAGCGCTATTGATGCCGCGTGTCTGGGTCAGTGTCGGCAGCAACATCGAACGTGAACGGCATATCCGCGCGGCGCTGACGGATCTGCGCAAGACCTTTGGCGAGCTCGTCGTGTCACCCGTCTATGAAACCGAGGCGGTGGGATTCAAGGGTGATGCCTTTTTCAATCTGGTTGTAGGATTCGACACGTCGCTCACGCCGTCCGCGTTGCATGGTCTGATGCGTGAAATAGAGGCGCATCATGGCCGTGAGCGCAGTGGTGAGAAATTTGCGGCGCGGACCCTCGATCTGGACCTTCTGACCTATGGTGACGCTGTTACCGACGAAGGCGGCAAGGCCCTGCCACGCGATGAGATTCTGCGCTATGCCTTCGTCCTCGCCCCGCTGGCCGACGTCGCCGGTGGGGAGATACACCCGAAGCTTGGAGAGAGCTACCATATTCTGTGGGAGCGTTTTGCAGTGAGCAACCAGGGAGGACTGCGGCGTTTGGAAAATCCGCCATGGATGAATTCATCCGGCTAGCAGCCTGTCGGACTTGACCGTTTGCAGCCAAACAGTGTTAAGGAACCTCTGATCAACCCCGAAAGAACCGATCCGACACAGGCCCCGACAGGCGTTGTTCGGCCGGTAGCCATATTTCTCTTTTTCATCGCCGGTTGTTTCGTTCTTGGTATGGCGGGTCTGCAGCTGCAATCGGCGCAGACCGACCTGGGACTGCTTTGCCTGGACGTGAGTCTGATCTGGGTGGTCGTATTCACCGGCATGATGATCAGCAGTGCGCGTCATGAGATGAATATGCGTGAGGAGGTTTCCTGGCTGGCAAGCCATGACCCACTGACAGGTCTGGAGAACCGCCATGTGTTCATGGAGCGTCTCGAGGCAACACTGCAACGGGTCGGCGAAGAGGCGAACCATTTGCTTGTGTTTCTGGACATGGACAGGTTCAAGGACCTCAACGATGCGGAAGGCATCGGGCAGGTGATCAGGTGTTGCGCGAAATCGGTTCATTGCTGGGCCGGGAAGTCCGCGCGGCAGACGCGTTGGCGCGCCTGGGTGGTGATGAGTTTGCGGTGATACTCGATGCCTTTGCGATCGCGGAAAATATCCGTGAGCAGGTCCAGCGTTACGAATACACCGGCAGGCACGGAACCCATCGGGTTGAGGCCAGCATCGGGCTGGTGGAGCTCGGGCGAAGGCATTCCACACCGGAAGATGCGCTGCATGATGCAGACAGTGCCGGCTACGAAGCCGAGCGAGTGGGACGCAATCGCGTATGCATTCACTCTGAGAGCAGTAATGCGAGCGACAAATGAACCCTACTGCTGTACGCTGCGCCCGCCGTCCACCGCCAGAATCTGGCCGGTGATGTAATCCGGCCCCGTCACCATGAACATCACGGCCGCCGCGATCTGATCCCCCCCGGCGGCGCGTCGCATTGGAATGCGTTTCAAGATCTCCTGTTTCTCGGTGTCTGCAATTGCGTCCTCCGGCCACAGTGCGGCGCCCGGGGCGATGCCGTTGACGCGCACCTCGGGCGCCAGGTCACGCGCGAGTGCCTTGACCATCATTGCGTTGGCCGCCTTCGCCATGCAATACACAGGGTGGTCCGCGATTGGCCGTTCGGCATGAATATCGACCATGTTGACGATGCAGCCACGACGCCTGCGCAGTTCTGCCGTTGCGGCCTGCGCCAGGAAGAACGGTGCGCGCGCGTTGCTGCCGAACAGGTCATCCCACTGCTCCGTGGTCGCCTCACCGACCGGCGTGGGATAATAGCTCGACGCATTGTTGATCAGGATGTCCAGGCCGCCCCCAAAGCTGATCGCCGCCTCCACCACTCGGGGCCAGGACTCAGGGTCGATCAAGTCCCCCTGGATCGTTGTCGCCGACGCTGCGCGCGCGGCCAGCAGCTCATCACACAGTGTCTGCGCGGGACCGGAAGAACGGCGATAATGGATCACGACGCGTGCGCCTGCAGCGTGCAGATGGCGCGCAATGCTGGCACCCAGGCGGGCGGCGCCGCCGGTGATCAGGGCCGTTTTCCCCTGCAGGATTTCAGACTGCTCCAAGTGCATCTCCATGAATTTGGGCCTGCGTGATGAAAAAGCCGAAAAGCAGGCCGCCGGCAGTAAGTATTCAATCGCCACGCAGGCTAAAAGGGACTTCAAACAATTCGTACGCGGTCATCTCGCTGCCAGGATTCCGCATCTCTGTGTTGCAAACCTGCGCAATAGCCGGCTATTGCGTTCGGTCTGCGCCGTGAAAACATCGCCGGGAGCGATGTTTCGCGCCAGCCCCGACGGGGTGAGGCGCATGGACGCGCCGAACAGCTGCGAAATCCTGATCCGCGATCCGAAACGCGCAGAATTATTAGAAGTCCCCTAAACTGCGCGGCATGATTAACCGGCCTGTGACTATAGCAAACGGTGTGCGTTTGCTGATCAATCGTCCGCGTGGAGCCGTTTTTTGCACTTACCGGAACTGACGAGCGCCGAAGCATCTCTGCTGGGCGAGATGCGCGGCAGACTGACCGCGCAGATCGAGTCCGCCGGCGGTGCACTGCCGTTCGACCGTTACATGGAGACGGCCCTGTATGCGCCGGGGCTGGGCTATTACGTCAACGGCCGCAGGAAATTTGGTGAGGCAGGGGATTTTGTCACTGCGCCCGAGGTATCCCCGTTGTTCAGTCGGTGTCTGGCACGCCAGGTGGCCGAATGCCTGCGTAATCTCGGTGGTGGCTCGGTACTGGAGGTGGGGGCAGGATCCGGCCGCATGGCGACGGATATGCTGACCGAGCTGGAGACGCTGGATGCCTTGCCTGAGCGTTACCAGATCCTTGAGCTCAGTCCGAGCCTGCAGCAGGCGCAGTTCGATACCCTGAGTCACGGTGTGCCGCACCTGTTGCCGCGGGTTGTATGGCTAACAGAGATGCCCGCCGCCGGTTTTCGCGGTGTCCTGGTAGGCAATGAGCTGCTGGATGCGATGCCGGTGCACCGCTTCAGGCGCGTCGAAGTTGACTGGCAGGAGCTGACAGTGGCCGTGGAAGGTGGCACCTTTAGTGATCGTTGGAAGCCGCTGCACAGTCCGGGGCTTGCAGAGGCACTGGAAAAGCTGTGGCCGGACGCTGCCGGTGTGAGCGAGGGTTATAGCTCTGAGCTCAACATGCGTCTCACCCCCTGGCTCAGTGCAGTGGCCGCCAGCCTGGGCGCAGGCTACCTGATATTGATCGACTACGGTTATGCGCAGCGCGAGTACTATCATGCGGAACGCAGCCTGGGAACGCTGATCTGCCATTTTCGTCACCGTGCCTATGCCGATCCCTATCTGCTGCCGGGCCTGCAGGACATGACTGCAAATGTTGATTTCACGGCATTGGCGCATGCGGCATTGGCGCTGGGCTTCGAGCTGTCCGGCTACACCACGCAGGCGCATTTTCTGATTGACAGCGGCCTGGAGCAGATGCTGAGCGCGTCCGATCCGAATGATCTGAAGCGGCACCTCAGCCTGATGCAAGGCGTGAAAAAGCTCACGCTGCCCGGCGAGATGGGTGAGCGCTTCAAGGTTATGGCGCTGGCGCGCGGGGCGCGAGCCGCCCTGTCGGGGTTCCGTTCGAGGGATATGCGTGAACGTCTCTAGGTTGTTGTTCGCCTGTGCGCTGGTGCTGCTGCTGGGTTGTCAGCAACGCCCGGCCAGAAATCAGCCTGTGCAGGCGGAGGACTTCGACATCGGTGCTTTGGGCAAGAGCGACGGTGACATGATGGCCGAAATCAATGTCCGTCACAGCTTGCAATATTTGCGCGAATACGCACGCAAACTTTACGTGCGAAATCCGAACCAGCTGCAGCGGGGACGGTATGCAGATCGGGAGGCGGCACTGAATGCGCTGTTCGGGCCTCGCCGCTTGACCCATTATCCCGGGTTGAACGGCAAGCGCTCTGCGGAGGCTATCGGCCTGGCATTCGACGAGGACTTTTACGGAGACCGGGTAGCCGCCTTCATCGAGGGTCTGCGTACCATGATGATGGATGCCTACGATGGCAAGGACGTATTTTATCTGTTCCACGTTCTTGACCCGCAGAAGTTGTATTACCTGGCACGCAATTTCGAGATTGCGTTCTGGAAGCTGCGACATGATCGCGACAGCAGCGGTCGTGTCTTCTTGCTGAGCAACTCTCTGCAGGGAGAGGGCAATCTCAGCTTCGAGAGGCTGGCCGGCAAGCTGGTTGCATTGCAGGACCTAATGGCGAATGTGGTCGCTGACGGCAGCAACCGCCAGATCAAGAATGCGATCCAGCGTGTTACCTCGGCCGTATTTTTCCCTATCTGATCGCATGCGCTGCGTCCTACCAGTGCTAATGTCACTCGTGCTCAGCGGCTGCGGATCGTTTGGCTACTACGGACAATCGGTGCATGGACAGCTGGGTGTAATGGCCGCTTCGCGACCGGTTGAAGACGTCATTGCCGATCCACGAACCCCAGACACCGTGCGCGGGCAACTGCAGGTTCTGCCGGAGTTGCGCCGGTTTGCGGTCGAAGAGCTGGCGCTGCCCGAGACTGACAGCTACCGCCTGTATGCGGACGTGCAGCGCGAGGCCCTGGTCTGGAACGTGGTGGCGGCGCCGGTGGATTCCCTGACTCCGCGCAGATGGTGTTATCCGGTGCTTGGCTGTGCCGCCTACCGCGGTTATTTCGATAAACAGGCCGCGCATGACTATGCAGCCGCTCTGGCCGGCGAAGGCTGGGATTCGGCGGTCGAGCCGATTCCCGCCTACTCGACCCTGGGCTGGTTCAGCGACCCGCTGCCCAGCACGATCATCGACTGGCCGCTGCCGGATATCGCGGGATTGCTGTTCCACGAGCTCGCACATGAGGCCCTATACGTAAAGGGCGACAGTGCCTTCAACGAGTCCTACGCCACGGTGGTGGAAAAAGAGGGCGTGCGGCGCTGGCTGATCAGTCATGGCAATGCGCAACAGCGCGGTGAGCGCCGGCTTCAGGAACGGCGCCGGCTGGAATTCCTGCGCTTGCTCGAGCAGACTCGCCAGCGTTTGGCCGACTTGTACGCCAAGGATGCAGAGCGGAGTGAGTTGCTTGCGCGCAAGCGAGCGGTTTTTCAGCTGCTGCAAGAAGAGTATGCGGAGTTGAAGCAGGGCTGGGGCGGCTATGCAGGTTACGACCGATGGATGAACCGGCCGTTGAACAATGCGCATCTGGCGAGCATCAACACCTATCATGCGCTGGAGCCCGCGTTCAGACGCATCCTGAACCAACTCGATGGCGATATGAGCGCTTTTCACGCGGCCTGCGCCGAAATCGGATCGACCCCGGCGGCCGAGCGTTCGGTGATCATGTCGGATCTGTTGCAGGCTGCGGAGAAAGAATGACCCCGGTGCAAGAACTTTACGCCCTAAGCCCAAACAGGACAATCTGCAACTCAGAAAACGAAGGCTGGGATTCATCAAACGCTCTTCTTGATGCTACGGACTTCAATTCGCCCGTCCGCCTTCATGCAATTTGCAGGATAAGTGCAATCCGCGTCAGCGTTGGCTCATCTGCCGAAGCGCGTTGCGCCGCTGGTTCTTGTCAGTCTTGTGCAGAAAACGCATACCGGCGTTTTCCAGCGAGGTCGGCGTCACACCGAGCGCAGCAAGTCCATCTTCATTGCAGACACTCGCGGTACGCAGCGAGTCATAGTTGTCCGGGGTGAATGGTTTACCTGGGAAATACTGCAGGATCGAGGCCTGAAGCCGCGACGCCCAATCCGGGAGTCGGATGATGAGTTTGCGATGGCCGGTATGCCGCGCAACGAAGCGTACCAGCTGCTCCAGCGTGTACGACGCGGGTCCGCACAGCTCGTAACGTCTGCCGAAGCTTTGCCGGTCTTCCAGCGCATTGGCAAAGGCATCTGCGACATCACCGACGTACACAGGAGACATGCTTGCGTCGGGGCAGGCCAGGGGTAGGGGGCCCGGAATGTTCATCAGGGCGGCGAAGCGATTGAGGAAGCTGTCATCCGGGCCGAAGATCACCGAGGGTCGGAAACTGGTGACCGCCATGCCGGGTTGCCCGAGCGTGTGTGCGCGGTTCTCACCTTCGCCCTTGCTGCGAAGATAGTGACTGCTGCCCCTGCTCTGGTCGGCATTCAGCGCACTCATGTGTAGTAATCGCACCAGCTTTGCCGCATGGCAGGCGGCGACAACGTTCTCCACGAGCTCGACGTGCATGCGTCGGAAACTGCGTTTCTTGCCATAACTGTTGAGTATGCCGATGAGGTGGACGGCGGCGTCACAGCCTTCCAGTGCCGCGGTGAGCTGGCCGAGATCGAACGGGTCCGCCTCGACCACTTCCGCCACGGTGCGCAAGTCACGTTGGCGGTAGGCATGGCGCGTGATGATGCGGCATTGATAACCGCGGTTACGCAGCCTGCGGGCAAGATGCCTGCCGACAAAACCTGAGCCGCCGATAAGGGCGATGCGTTGGATCTTCATGCTGAGGACCTGTTCACGCTACATAGACGCGAGCGACGGTGGCCATTTTTTTGCAGGACAAGGTACGGCGAGCGCTTTGTACTTGCGGTACATGAGCGAGCTGCAACGCAGGCCTGCGGAAAAATGGCCCCGTCCCTCCGGGTTGCGTCCCAAATTGGGGCATGCAGCGTTGCTCGTCGTTCATTTAGATTCACTAAATTTAGCTCCTCGCGCCTTGCCTGACCCAATTTGGGGTAGCAACGCTCGCGTGTATGTAGCGTGAACAGGACCTAGTGCTCCGGGTAGGCACAGACCGCTGCCACAGCGGCGGTTTCGATCTCCGGCGGTGATTTTGCCCTGAGGTGCCGTAGGTCTCAAGCGGCTTCGCCGGGCGACATTGCCTGGCAGTCAACGGCGCCGGCGCATGAGCAGCAGATTGCCTCCTTCGTCCCGCAAGATCATACGGCCCTCGCGCGTCTGATAGAGGTAACGGGACGGCCTGCCGCCTTCCTGCGGCCGCCACCACAGATGCTGCCGGTCATAGCCAACCGCAAAATCCTGGTACCGCTCGCGTGAAAGGTAAAGGCGCGCTGCGTTGCCCTGAATAATCACGAACCCGCCGTTTTCCAGCTCCCAGATGCCATTCAGGTGTGGGCTGGCTCGGGTTACCGGCCCTGACCCGTAGCGCGACGGATCGAGCCAGTTGCCGGGTACGCCGCCGGCAGGGGGGAAACCCCCACCTGGCCAGGCACCGGTACCAGGCATGACCCCCATCCCGGGGAAGCCGCCAAGGCCGGACATCGGGGATATTCCGGGCACGCCCAGGCCCGACATCGGAGACAGACCGGGGAAGCCCCCAAGTCCCATCCCGGGCACTCCGGAATAGCCGCCGAGTCCAGGAATCAGCTGTGGCCCGTAACCGGGCAGGTAGGGAAAGATCAGCGGCGGTCTGTCGCGTTGGATCAGGCCGAAGATCTGCATCATCCGCAGCATCGCTTCGACGAAAGGATTGTCTTCGACATAGCCGCCATAAGCTGAAGCCTTCAGTGGCAGCGCCAGCGTGCAGCAAAGACAGAGAACGAGAAACTTTTTCACCGATGTAATATTTCGCAGCCGGTGTGAGCTGGCCGCCCTGGACGGGGTTGCCGTGTATGATTATCTCCGTCCAGTTTACGCGGAACCGATTCGGAGTAAACTAACACTGCCAGAGGTAGAGTCGAGAGCAAAAAAAATGACCGTGAGCGAACCAGACAAGATCGACCGTCGTGGAGGCACGCAGGAAATCGTGCGCAAGCTTCTGGATGAGCGCCAGGAGATGCTGCTGATGTTCTGCCGCGTTGCCGGTCTGGAGCCGTTCAAGGACTCGACTCCGAGTGTGGACGTGCTGCAGGAGTTCTGCCAGGTGCTGGTCGATTATTCCGCTTTCGGACATTTTGAGATTTACGAACGTATCGTTGCGGGTCGCGAGCGCCGCAGTCAGGTGGTCGAGGTGGCGCGCGAGGTGTACCCGCGCATCGCAGAGGCATCCGAGGCGGCGGTGGAGTTCAACGACAAGTACGACGCCTCCGACCACACACTCGATCTGAAACAGCTGGATCGGGATCTGAGTAAGCTCGGCGAAGAGATAGCGGTCCGTATCGAGTTGGAAGACCACATCATCCAGGCCCTGACCGCCCGCTAGGAGTCTGCGCGGTAGAAATACCCGTAGCGAAAAAGTGGCACGGCGAGGACAGTTTTCTGTTCTTTTGAGGCGCATAGTGGGTACTACGCAACGAGA
>Ga0265303_10001064_pt1 | contig 16492 bp, 13 predicted proteins | sample Helome_2_FD_192494 | JGI IMG/M metagenome (GOLD analysis project Ga0265303, IMG submission 192494) | Marine sediment microbial communities from subtidal zone of North Sea - Hel_20160317 (Illumina Assembly) | ecosystem: Environmental > Aquatic > Marine > Subtidal zone > Sediment ... | reverse complement strand
CCATCGCCACCCTGGCAGCGATGGCCTCGTGAATACCGGCAATGATGTTCTCCCTTTTTTCCCCTTTTGAAATAAGTGAGATGACCTCGGATTCCGCGAAAACCGTACACAAGCTGCTGATGGTGGATGGATGGTTCGCTTTTAACGAAAAATCACCAAAATTATCGAGATCTACCCCCAACGCCCCTGCCATGACTTCTAAAAAGCGACCGGTGCCGGCGGCACATTTATCATTCATGGCAAAATCCAGGGGGCTTCCGGTATCATTGACGGCAATGGCTTTGCTGTCCTGGCCACCAATATCAATGACGGATCGAACCAGGGGATCCAGGTAAAAGGCACCCGCAGCATGGCATGTTATTTCGGTGATTGCCTTATCGGCCATCGTCACACTGTTTCGACCGTATCCCGTAGAAATGATTTTTTCAATCGAAGCAGGTTTTATTCCAATACTTTGGACTATTTGTTCAAACACTTCCTCTCCGGCTTTCCTGGCATTGTAGCCGGTTAAAATCACTTTATCCGCGATCACTTCACCGTCTTTTACCACTGCTGCTTTGGTGGTAATGGAACCGACATCAATACCGACTGTAATCATACATTCTCCTTGGTTAAGCACGAAGTGAGGAAATTAACTAACGCTATAACGCAGTGGTGGAAGTTATAAGGCTAAATAAGGATTGTATAATCTTTTATAGCTTCACTTTCGCGTTGTCCCTCCCTGACACCTGGTAAACCTGCCAGCCCTCCGAACCTGGAAAGCGAAGGAGGGAACCTTTGCACCCTGAACTTATGAACCTTTGAACAGTCCCTATTATTTTACTTGACTCTGATACATTGTAGCTGTATTGTAGCTTTCAAACCATTTTAATTACAGTATCTTAGATCAACAATCAAGTCCAATTAAGGCTTAAGGCTATATGGACTTAATTTATGAAATAAAAGTTTAAGTTAATAAACCAAAGAGGCGAATAAACGTGCCAAACGAAAAAAATCTAAATCCAAATGACGACAAAGAGCCCACCGTAGATGCTCCCAATAACGTAGACGCTCTTAGTAACAAGGTCAAATTTGAAATATACGGTGAAGAAATGATCGAAAAGCGGGTCAAATCAAGTGGAAACAGCGGCAGAGTGTATCTTCCGCCGAATTGGGTTGGCCACCGGGTTAAAATCATCCGAATTTAAATTACTAAATATTAAAAGAGGGACTCATCTGTGGATAAAGTTCAAATAAGAAAATTGCAAAAAAATGATGCGGACGAAATTAGCCGGATTTACGCGGCCATCACCATGAAACCGGTGGATCCGGATTTCAAGCGTGTGGTGGAAGAACACGCCCAAAGAGCCGATCAGGCCTGCTTCGTCGCTGAACAAGATGGTAAGGTCGTGGGCTTTATGATCAGCTATATCCTTACCGCCGGTTTCGGCATGCCCAAAAGCGCCTGGATTGCCACTCTGGGTGTCGACACCAATTGTATGGGTCAGGGCATCGGCGCAACTCTGGCAGAAGAAATCTTGAAATATTATAAGGCTCAGGGTGTCGAAAATGTTTACACTTCGGTACGCTGGGATTCCACCGACCTACTTTCTTTTTTCAAAACCCTTGGTTTTGATCGCAGCAATTTTATCAACCTAAGAAAGATCCTTAAATAAAATTTGGGGCTCGTCGCATTTGAAGCCATTCAGTATGAAACGTCCCCTCCCGATCCAGACGCTCATATGTATGGGCGCCGAAATAATCCCGTTGGGCCTGCAGTAAATTATGGGGCAGGCGTTTGCTGCGATATCCGTCGTAGTAATTCAATGCCGCACTGATCGCCGGTGTGGGGATACCGATGCGGGCAGCGGTACTCACAACCTGCCGCCATCCTTCCTGACATGACGCAACTGCTTTTCTGAAGTAAGAATCCAGCAGTAAATTCTCAAGATCGGAATCACGGTCAAAGGCTTCTTTTATGCGTTCAAGAAATGCTGCCCGGATAATGCATCCGCCCCGCCACATCATGGCCAATTCGCCGTAATTAAGATCCCAACCATACTCCTCGGAAGCCGCCTGCATTTGATAAAATCCCTGGGCATAGCTGCAGATTTTTGAAGCATACAGTGCCTGACGCACCGCTTCGATGAATTGCTCGTCATCCAACGATTTTCTAAATGCCTTAATAGTATCTCCGGGACCGCTCAGCAATTTGCTCGCCCGCACACGCTTATCCTTCTGGGCCGATAAACAGCGGGCAAATACGGCTTCGGTAATCAGGGTGGTGGGAATCCCCAAATCAAGGGCATGTTGACCGGTCCACTTGCCGGTGCCTTTCTGGCCGGCTTTATCAAGGATCATGTCAACGAGCGTATTGCCGGTATCCGGATCAACAACCGAGAAAATGTCCCGGGTAATCTCGATAAGATAGCTGTCTAGTTCACCGGCATTCCAACGCGCAAAGACCTCATAAAGTTTCTCATTGGACAGTCCCAGCGCATCTTTCATGAGGCTGTAGGCTTCACAGATAAGCTGCATATCGCCGTATTCGATGCCGTTGTGGACCATTTTGACATAATGGCCGGCACCACCGGGACCGACCCAGCTGCAGCAGGGGACATCGTTTTTGGGGCCGACTTTGGCGGCAATGCTTTGAAAAATCGATTGAACATGGGGCCAGGCCTCTATCGCACCCCCGGGCATGATACTCGGGCCGTTGCGCGCACCCTCCTCTCCGCCGGAGACGCCGGTACCGATAAAAAGAATCCCCTTTTCAGCCAATTCCTTTAAGCGCTGATCGGTGTCCGCATAAAAAGAATTGCCGCCGTCAATGATAATGTCTCCGGCTTCCAACAGCGGAGCAAATTGAGCGATAGTCTGCCCTACGGGATCCCCCGCTTTAACCATCAACATGACCCGCCGGGGCTTTTTTAGATTTTCTACGAACTCCTCGGGGCTTTTAAAGCCAGTTATTGACTTTCCTGTAGCAGGGCCTGCGATAAAATCATCAACTCTGCTGGTGGTGCGATTATAAGCGGCTACCTGAAATCCATGGTCAGCCATGTTTAAAATCAGGTTCTGTCCCATAACGGCCAGACCGATCAGGCCGAAGTCACATTGAGGGCTCATGGTTGGTATCTCCTTTAATTAAAAACGGTTCAGAGGTTCTGAGTTCAGCGTTCAGGGTTAGATCACTGCAATATCCTCAATTTTTCCCACTCTCTCCACTACTTTTCAATTACACGATATACGCTACACCGAAACCGGCCTGAAATAGATCCAACCTTTGAATTCTGTTTGTGGGAACGAAGCGTTTGGCGCAAAAACCCAAACCCCTGAACCTTATTCAGACAGCGTCAACCGGCTCGCAGCAGCCTGATCTACAAGCCAGATCAACCTACCGCGGCTTGGCCGTATCAGCTGGGCCGGCAACAGGTCCGGCTGGTGGCCGCCTTCCAGGATCTGCTGCAATATTTCAGCCTTTTTTTGGCCGCTGACCAGGAAAACAATCGTATCGGCATTGTTGAGCACCGGCACTGTCATGGTAATGCGATTGGTTTGAAACTTGTCGACCCAGTTGGCCACCACCAGACGCCTATTCTCGCAAAGGGCCTTGGTTCCCGGAAATAGAGAAGCTGTATGACCGTCCGAACCGATACCCAGCAAATTAAAATCAAAAACCGGCAGCTGGTCGGCGGTGAGGTGAAAAAATCTTCGCACTTCCTGCTCATAGTCTTCCGCCACTTTAGCGGCATCGGATTGCTCGGTTTGCATGCGGTGGATATTTTTCATCCGTACATGCGCTTTGGCCAACATAATTTCATTGGCCATACGGAAATTGCTTTGTTCGTCTTGCGGTGGAACATGACGCTCATCCCCCCAGAAGAAATGGATTTTTTCCCAGGGAATAGTGTTCTTGAAAGAATTATTTTCCACCAGTAACGAAAATAACGTCTTGGGAGTGGAACCGCCGGACAACGCCATACTGAATCGTTCCTTCCGGGCCAAGGTCTCAGATATACAGCGAACCAGTATTTCGGCAGCCCTACAACTCAAGGCTGTGGAATCCCCTAAAACCATTATTTCAGAATTGACGATTCTCATATAGCTCTCTTATGCTTTTACTTAATCGAGTAGGAAGTATCTTTTAATTAATCTGCGACCTCTTCCTTGCTATGTCAACAAAAGTTAGTATTATACAGATTGATGGAAGTAAAATGTAAATGAAGAAATCAAGCATGGATTCAGAAAAATTGAATAGGATTTTATCCTTACTTAAAATCCGAAATCCAAAATCTCAAATCCAATATTTTATCTGGGGGTTTTGAAAATGCTGCGCAATATCAATCCAAGTCAAACGGAAAGCTGGCGGAAGCTATCTGATCATTATAAAAAAATAAAGCCGCTCCATATGAAAAATCTCTTTGCCCAGGATCCCGATCGGTTTAAGAAATTTTCTATCAGGTTCAAAGACATTCTGGTGGATTGTTCAAAAAACCGGATAGTGGAAGAAACCATGAGCCTCCTTATGGGCCTGGCCGATGAAGCCGGTGTCAAAGAGGCCATCGCGAGCATGTTTAACGGAGAAAAAATAAACGCCACCGAAAACCGGGCCGTAATGCACATTGCCTTGAGAAACAGAACGAATACGCCGATCATCGTGGACGGCAAAGATGTTATGCCGGAAGTCAACGCCGTTTTGCAGAAAATCAAGACGTTTTCCGGCCAAATAATCTCCGGAGAATGGAAGGGTTATACCGGCAAAAAGATTACCGACATCGTCAATATCGGAATCGGAGGATCAGATCTGGGACCGGTCATGGTCACCGAAGCATTGCGCCCATACGCGCAGGAGGGTTTGTCCGTTCATTTCATTTCCAACATCGACGCTACCCACATTTCGGAGACCTTGAAAGATCTGAATCCGGCAACAACGCTCTTCATCGTGGCCTCTAAAACTTTTACCACCCAGGAAACCATGACCAATGCGCTTAGTGCCAGAAGCTGGTTTTTAAATCATGCCAAAAAGCATGCCCATGTCGCCAGGCATTTTGTCGCCATCTCAACCAATGCCGAGGCAGTCGCCGTATTCGGCATTGACAGCGACAATATGTTCATTTTCTGGGATTGGGTCGGCGGCAGGTATTCCCTGTGGTCGGCCATCGGTTTGTCGATTGCCTGTTATATTGGCTTTGATAATTTCAGCGGGCTGCTTCAGGGGGCTCATGCAATGGATCAGCATTTTAAATCCGAGCCGTTTGAGAAAAACATTCCAGTTCTGCTGGCCCTGATTGGTATCTGGTATACCAATTTTTTCGGTGCCCAATCGGAGGCTATTTTGCCCTATGACCAGTACATGCATCGTTTTCCGGCCTATCTTCAACAGGGCAATATGGAAAGCAACGGCAAATCGATAGACAGAAGCGGCAGTAAACTAGCCTATCAGTCGGGTCCCATCATCTGGGGGGAGCCGGGCACCAACGGACAGCATTCTTTTTACCAGCTTATCCACCAGGGAACCAAATTTATTCCGGCCGACTTTCTGGCCCCGGCCGTCAGCCACAACCCGCTTGGCGATCATCACACAATTCTGCTGTCCAATTTCTTTGCCCAGACCGAAGCCCTTCTGAATGGCAAAACCAGCGAGGAAGTCGTGGCGGAATTAAAGCAGGACGGCAAAAGTGATGATCAAATTAAAAAATTAGCCCCTTTTAAAATATTTGACGGCAATAAACCCACCAGTTCAATTTTGTTTCACAAACTTACTCCCGAAACTCTGGGCAGCCTGATTACCATGTACGAGCACAAAATATTTGTCCAGGGGATTATATGGAATATTTTTTCCTTCGACCAGTGGGGCGTTGAACTGGGAAAACAGCTGGCCAAAAAGATTCAGCCGGAGTTATCTGACGATACACCGGTAGACACCCATGACGGGTCCACCAATGGCCTCATAAACGCATTTAAAGAGTTGCGGAACCTTTCCCACCGAAATACTTCATAAACTGCATTCTCTCATAGGCCGCCGGATCACTGCTTTTGGCCTGGCTCATTTTTCCCCTGAAATCAGCTAAACTGTTGAACCCCTTCTTAGCCATCCACTCTTCCAGGGTTTGGAGCATTTCTTGAATATAGCCTTTATCTTTTTTGTAGAGGGCCGAAACTACCTGAACAGCATTGGCGCCTGCAAGCAGCTGTTTTATAACAGCTGTGCCGTCATGCACCCCGGTAGATGCCGCCAGGTCGCAATTTACCCTTTCGGCCATAATCGCAATCCAACGCAGGGAAATCGGCAGGTCGGTCGGCACGCTGAACGTATTGGAGGGCACTACCTCAAGTTTGTCGATATCAAAATCCGGGCTGAAAAACCGGTTAAATAGCACCAAACCAGCGATACCTGTTTCCGACAATTTCTGAATCATGGGCCCCAGATTGGAGAAATAGTAGCTGATTTTCAACGAAATGGGTATGCTAACTGCTTGTTGCACCTTCTCGATGATCTGAAAATAGGCGGCCTCTTTCTCTTCGCTGGTGCGCTCAAAATCAGAAGGCAGGAAAAACATATTCAGTTCCAGTGCATCCGCCCCGGCTTTTTCAATTTGTGATACAAACGCCAGCCATTCATGGGAATAAACACAGTTGACACTGGCAATAACGGGAATGGAAACACTTTTTTTGCTCTCACTGATGAGTGCGGTGTATTTATTTAAATTGTCCTCTTTGATTTTGTAATCATAGTAATCGAATTGGTCCAGGTCATAGCCTTTGGATTCGGCTTCTTTCATAATATCATCATATTCAAAGGCGATTTCTTCCTCAAATATGGATTTTAATACAACAGCGCCCGCGCCGCCCTCCTCGAGTTGTTTGATGCTTTTAACCGAATTGGTTAAACCCGAGCTGCCGGCGATCACAGGATTTCTCAGTGTCATTCCGAGGTATTGAGTTGATAAATCTGCCATTTCTGTTCACTCCTTTCCAGTTGTATGCAATGGTCTGTAATTTTATAAGATAACACTGCTGCTTTTTATCTCCAGCTGCGTTTGATTCCTTAATAAACATAGGCTGAAATTTAAACTATGTTTCGTAATGCTTTTCAGAATAAATATCAACCATTAATTGAATAAATCCGGGGAAAAACCTGCAATCGGTTAACTCCGGTAAATAGAGGGTTCGAATTGGACGGTCAACAGGCTTAAAACAGGTCATCCAGATCATCCCCGCCCCCGCCGGGCATCTTTCCATGTTGCTGCAGATATTTCTGGATCAGTTCACTTTCACGCTGGGAAAACATTTTGTCTTCTTCAAATTCAAAATATGATGCGATCTCCTCACCTTCCAGGGTTTTCAGAAGGTCCTGGCGAAGGTTGGCGGTGCCCTTGATCGATAAAATCTGATGGTCGGCATCCAGCAGTTGAAAGACACCTTCTGCCTCAGGTACCTGGTTGATGTAAACTTCATTAAAAGGCAACCACGGTGCCGGTGGTGCGGGATTGCATCCGATCAACAAGCGCAGATCGCACTGCAGGCAGCGTTTGGCTTCTTTAACCGCCTGTTCAGCGCTAAAACCCGTGGCGACTTCGTCAAAGTTCTTGATGCGATTCTCGACATCAAGCTGCGGCACTTTTCCTCGGGTCCAGCCGGCAAATCCCTTATCACGCCCCAGATGGGGATCGGGATTGGCGCGCGGGAAAAGCGTCTCATCAATCTCGCCGGATCCCCCCAGGGCCCTGTCAATTGATTCGGCGGCCCGGCGCCCGGCGGCAATGGCATAAATGATGGCACCCGGCATTTTAACCGCATCTCCGCCGGCATATACACCTGACATGCCGGTTTCCAGGCTTTCTTCATTGACAACGATCAGCCCCTTGCCAATCTTGATTTCACCGGTTTCCTCGATAAATGATAGGTCGGCCGCCTGGCCGACGGCCATAATGACCTGGTCCACCAGAATTGATTCCTTTTTTTGGCTGAACTCGGGGCAAAAATTGCCGCTATCATCGAACACACCGGTGCACTCTATCATGTCCATGCTGGTGACCTTGCCGTCTTCACTGAAAATTTTATCGGGTCCCCGGGAAGTTATGACTTCAATACCTTCTGCGCGGGCTTCTTCAAGTTCCCAGGGGCTGGCCGGCATTTCCTCTAAACACTCCAGGCAGGCCATTTTAACATCACCGGCCCCGCAGCGACGCGCGGTCATGGCCACATCCACAGCCAGATTGCCGCCGCCGATGACCATGACTTTATCCTGGAGATTCACCTCTTCGCCTTCGGCAACTTTTCGTAAAAATTCGACTCCCCAGAGCACATCGGGCGCATTGCAGCCTTCCAGATAAATATGGCGACTTTGTTGAGCTCCGACTCCTAAAAATACGGCGTCGAATCCGTCCTTTTGGAGTTGATCGAGTGATACCTCTATACCCAGGGATTGATTCGGTTGGAACTCAATGCCCAGATCAAGGATGTCTTTGATCTCCTTGTCCAACACACTTCGCGGAAGACGATATTCGGGAATGCCGTAACGCATCATCCCGCCGGCCTGGTTACGGGCATCCAGCAGAGATACGGTATGGCCTTGCTTGCGCAAATAATATGCCGCTGTCAGGCCGGCAGGTCCGGCGCCGACTACCGCCACCTTTTTACCGGTATCCGCAGCGACCCTGCTTTCTTTTTTCCACAGGCCATTTTCACCATCGGCCGCATATCTTTTCAAGGCACAGATGGAAATGGGTTCATTGACTTCACCACGCCGGCATACTTCTTCACAGGGATGGATGCACACCCTGCCCAGAATGCCCGGAAAAGGAACTTCCTCGCGAACAATTGCATTGGCTGCATCGGCTTTGCCCTCGGCAATCATTCTCAAATAACCGGCAACATCAATATGAGCCGGGCATACGGCCCTGCAGGGCACGATGTCGTCTTCCCGGGTACCGGCACCAACCGCCTTGTCCATCAAAGCCCCGGTCGGACAGACTTCAACGCATGCCGTGCAGAACTTGCAGCCGGACGCCTCAAGGGTTTCCGCCACGGTGCCGATTTGCACCTGTCCCTGCTCATCATAAATAAACCCGATGGCTTCGATATCCCGCAAATCGCGACAGGCACGCACACATCGTGTGCAGCCGATACATAAATTGTAATCCCTCTCAAACAGGGGATGATCTTTGAGCAGAGCCAAATTGGTCGGGACCCATTTCGGTGTTGCATCCAGTATGCCGACATAATTGGCCACGTTTTGCACTTCACAGTGACCGAACTGCGAACAACAGCGCTCATTTTCGGGCACATTGGAGGAGCACTGGCTTCGGGGGCATCCTTCCTGCTGGGCGCAGGTCAGGCAGGCATGTCGATGGCGGGTCATTATGGGCAACAGTTTTTCCTGTCGGGTCGCTTTGATTCGATCATTAATCGTTATCACGACCATCCCGGCTTCGACTTCCGTTGCACATGACCCCACCAGGTCATTCTGACCTTCGACCTCGACCACACAGAGCCCACAGCCCCTGCCCGGTTCTTCCGGCATGGTATTGTCCATCTTTTGAGACCCCTGGTAGATGGCCGTTGCCGCGGCACCGTTTTTGGCCGGCGGCAAATCCGGATGGTGGCACAGGGTGGGAATGTAGATGTCGGCTCTTCTGGCAGCCTCCAAAATAGTGGTTCCCGCTGGGACTGCAACCTGCTGCCCGTCAATGCTTAAATTCAAGCTATCCATTAGATTTTTTCCTAAATAATCTAAAGTTCGGTAGTTCTCGATAATTATAAAGTTATCAAAATTTGCTAAATGAGAGATTTTTTCGATGAGTCCGCCTCAGGCGGACACAAGGGTTTTAGGCTGAGGCTTACTATTTGTACGTCGAAGTCTGAAACCCGCGGAGAACGAAGCTCATCGAGAAAAGATCCATTTAGCTTTTCTTCCTGCCTTTGCCTCTCTGGCATAGCGCATACCCAAACAATGCGGCTCCGACAGCGCCGGCAATCTGGGTATCCCATTTCGTCTGCATGCGCTCAAGACCGATGAGAGGCATCAGACGGTCCATTACACCGCGGTTTTTAGCCATTCCGCCGGTCACGGCAAACTCGAGTTTGACCCCAAGTTTTTCGACCAGTGCGTATATTTGTTCGGCCATTGCCTTGCAGTAAGCCGCCAGGACTTTTTCTTTGGCCCAGCCTTTGCGAAGGAGCCCGATGGCTTCTGATTTGGCGTAAACCACGCAGGTATTGGCAACAGCCTCCGGCTCGTCCCCCGGATATTCGAAGGATTTATCACCGACCGCATTAATGGAAACACCCAGCAGGTCCGCAAAAACTTCCATACCGCGTCCGGTGCCGGCGGCACATTTATCGTTCATCAGAAAATTGGAAACCTTGCCCTTTTCATCACACTGGATCGCTTTGATGTCCTGACCACCGACATCCAGCACCGTGCGCACCTGGGGACCGTAAATAAATTTAGCGCCCCGGGCCTGACAGGCAATCTCCGTAAGGGTACGGTCTGCAAAGGGCACGTTGACCCGCCCATAGCCGGTCCCGATGCAATAGTCCATCCGGTCTTCCGGCATATCGGTGGCTTTCAGGGCTAAGGCCAGTGCCTTGCGTGCGCTATTCGGACTGTCTGAACCGGTCCGCATGTTGCTATAGGCATAGACCTGTCCGTCAGCCATTATAACAGCTTGCGAACTGACGGAGCCCACATCGATGCCGATGGTGATATATTGCGCGTCTTTCCAGTCGATATCCGGATTTTTCCAGTTGGATTCAGTCCACCGCCAGAATTCTCGCTCTTGTTCTACGGCCATTGAAATAGCCTCCGGCTATGAATGCGGAATTTGGAATGCGAAAGTCAGAAATTAAAGGATAATATCCTCTTGTTTCCGCATTCCACCTTCCGCATTCACTGTGTATTAGCAGCCAATTTCATTCCCTAAAATATTAAAGTTATTTATTATATTTTATAGTTTATTTATCTGTATTTAATATAAAATTTTATACCATCCTCTTAATCAAGCGATCCGGTCGAATGGACAGCCGGCAAATAATAAATCCTATGCCTCCTCGGCAGCTACAACCGCTGCACCCACTGCTGCAGCATATTCCGGCTCATCCGGAATGTAAACTTTTTCCACTTTCAGCTCACGCAAAATTGCTGCCGCAAAGCCGGGATTGTATCCCACCCCTCCGATCATAGCGACATCCTTATTGACCCCGATTTGGCGAATCATCGATACGACCCGGCTGGCCATGGCGTCATGGACCGCCTTGCTGATATCCTGCTTTTTGGTTCTGGCATGAATTAGCGCAACGACCTCGGATTCAGCAAAGACGACGCATTGGGCGTTCATTGAAATTTTTTTATCCGATCGGAGACTCAATGGTCCCATTTCTTCAAGGGTCACTTCCAGAGCCCGGGCCATGGCCTCAATAAAGAGACCGGCACCGGCGGCGCATTTTTCATTGATGGCAAAATCAACCGGATTGCCTTTTTCATCGATCTTGGCCGCCCGCCCTTCCTCGGCCCCGACATCTACCACCGTTCGGGCATTGGGAAAGAAAAAAAAAGCGCCTTTGCACATAGCCTTGATATCATTGACCTCATCGTCTGCGAGTTTTACGGCATTTTTTCCGGAACCGGTGCCGCCAATTCGCCGGATATCATTTCTGGCAATGCCGGCGGCCTGGATGGCTATAGCCAAAGATTCTTCAACAGCCTTTTCCTGATCAAATCCGGTCAGTACCATCCCTTTACCGATGACTTCTCCGTCTTTAAGAATGACGGTTTTGGTGTTTTTCGCGCCGCAATCAATTCCTGCTGTAATCATTTCTTTAAACCTCAATAAATAAACAACAGGCTCCTGGCGATTGGTGATAGACGAGGGGTTTCCGGCCTTAACCGATGACCGAATACCTGATACCCATTACCCGTTTGTTAATCACCAAACTCAATATCACTGAATACCCAGGTGTCATTTAGCAGGATGTTATTTTTCATCTCAAGAACATAGGCAGGTCTGATTTCATTCTTCCAGCGCGGATATCCGCCCCGCCAAACATATTTTAACAATTCTTGAAATTGAAGATGGTTAAAGCGATAAACGCCTAATGCAATCTCCATTGTTTTTTGATCAGCTGCCACCGCTATCTCTTGAACTTTGCCGTATTTTGAGATTGTCTCGGTCACCACAGGTTGGGTTTGGGCGCCTGCCGGGTTCTGTTTAAATTCTTCCGGTTGCTGCGGAAAGGGAAAACGACGATAAAGCTCTCCCAAAAAACCCGTAAAGCGCACTCCGTGGATAGCTCCCATCAAATCGCCAATCTCTTCAGCCTTTTCGATTACCTGCACCCTCCAGGAAGCCCGATAATAATGCTCTCCGGCGTTTTCGGCTATATCCCCTATGTATTTACAAAATTCGTCGGCAAACAAAAAATAGCGGTCACAGAGCAGCATGTCGGACTCGATATTGAAGAATCCAAAGGCGATGGTTCCGTGACTGAGGGAATCAAAGGTCAGCGGCACAAGTGCACTCCTTAGCTCTAATTAAGATAAATGATAAATGGCGGTGAACAGATTTTAGAATTCCACCTTTCTACTTCATGAAAAACCGCCATTGACAATGCATGTCCTCCGGGTGTGGGTCCGGGGGCGCAAACAGGCATTCTATCTGAATAAGTCCGTCTATCTCACGGGCAAAGCTGGTAAACTCATCCCGGTGCATTTCTTTACATGCATATTCATTCAGTCCCCTTTTGGTTCGCGCCACCTGGGTTGGACAGGACGGAACTGATATAAGTACTTCTTCAGGTGTTTGTTTAACTTGATAACCAACCAGTATGCACCAGGGAAAAAATCGCAGGGCCTGGACAAATCCCTGTAAACCTTTCTCCTGAATGCTAAATCGGCTGACAAGATCTTTGGCCGCCATGGCCGCCACCCGACCCCACACTTTTTCATTCAGCTGGTCAGCGGTGGCTTCATCATAACGTTCAGCTATATTGAGGTACCAGAAAGCATCCACAACACGATAATGCCACAGAAGAAATTGAATATATTTGCGCAGGTCCGGTGCATCCATGTTTTCAAATATCGTTAGATCCATGAACGGCTCCTTTCAATCTGAAATAATTTGGAAGGCTATCATTTAGGTGTTCTGATTATAATCGCTTGCGCACTTGTTTAACACAGAGACCATTATCTAACAAGTCATCCAAAATAGCATCCCTTAAGCCGGAACGGTCTTTCAATAATTGAATAGATGTCATCCACATTAAATTCGGTGTTTGCTGCAACGGATGAGCCTTTACAATATTTCGTTTATCTACTAATTCCACTTTACTATATGAATATAAATCATATTCGTTTAAAATCAGTCGCTAAACTTGATTTAGTTAATTATTACAGTTTTGTACCAAATAGTTATTGACTTGCAAGAGGTAATATTTTAAAGCAAAAACAAATAGATAAAATAGGAGAAGTGTCTGTTTGAGCCGGTATTCTGATATTGACCAATGAAGTCATCTACAGTGTTTCTTATAAATACACAATTCCCATATGGAAACCGCCAAAAAATACTTTCAACCGATCGATACAAGTACGGAGGTCAGCACTCTCGAAAAAGCTTTCCTTGTGCGCGGAACCAAGAAAATCCCGATTCATGCCGAGTGCACCTCGAGGTTTTCTCTTCTCATTCGATATCTGGAAGATCCTACTTTTATTGATTCAGACGAACCCCTAAGCCTTATTATTAAAAATAATGGACAGAGTGTAGAACTTGGTCCGTGCCGGATTCTATCAAACACCGACCGGAATGGATATACGGGTCGCCTCGTCTTTACAAATGATGTCTATGATGTTGAGTGTCTGATTAATAAAAATCAGGTCAAAAAGTTACAATCACCCTTCAGCAACCTACCACTTCTTTTAGCACGTAAAGACAAGGTACGACAATCCTTCAAAGAATACACTGCCAATCTTAAATATGACTTGCAAGTCTATAAAAGTCTCTTTGATAGCCTGGATTCAAAATATCGAGACGAACCCGAAGAGGTTAGAAAAGCCGTTCAGGAAGCAATCATCAAGACTAAAGGCCCTGATTTTATAAGGTTTTTCGAAGATAAACTCGATGAATTAAAATACTTAGTGGATGATTTCAGTCTGGAAGAGCATCGGTGCCACTATTACTATTTCAGCAAACAACTCTGGGATCTTATCCTCTGCTGCCCTTTTTTCAATAGAGCTACTCTTAAACCGAGAGGATACCCAGGGGATTCAGGACTGATGAGGATGATATACTTAAACAATTATCAAGGAAAATCGACCTATGCGAAATTAACCCACAAACATGGCGTGGGGCATGCGGCCGGCCAGTCGGTGAGGAACAGATTATTGCTTGTTGGTCGAATGCTGAATAAGTATCAAAGCTGCTCCAACGTGTTACACCGGGGAAAGGTTAAGGTTTTGTCAGTTGGCTCCGGAGCGGCCTTTGAACTGCAGGATATCATAAAATCTCCTCAAGATTGTGACAAATATCATTTTACTTTGTTTGATCAGGACTCAGTCGCCCTATCAGAAGCAGCTGGGATCGTAAACAACATTGAAAACACATTGAACCTGGCACCCGAGGTCGACTATGTTCAAGGCTCAGTGAGGACCATGCTTTTCTCCCGGAAATTACGGCAGGAATGGGGACAATTTGATTTTATCTATGCGCTAGGGCTTTTCGACTATCTTACATCCCGGGTGGCCAAAGCCGTGTTGGACCGCCTTTATCAATTACTAACCCCGGGGGGCGAGTTGGTTATCGGCAACTACCATGTTTCGAATCCTTCAAAACATTACATGGGATACTGGGGGGATTGGTTTCTTATCCATCGAACTGAAGAGGAATTTAAAGGCTTGTTCCAGAATAATGCCAAAGATAAAATCTCCCTGCAGTATGATGGAACAGGAAGCCAAATGTTCCTTCACATCCAAAAACAAAAGGATGGTTGATAATATAAAATACCAGGTATATTCCCTTCAATCGGCTATAATCTCCTCTGAATCCGGGCCGGCTCTATTCATCTCCCCAATCTGCCCTTAATTTCATGCAAACATTTCCTAAAACCGGATAATCTAAATAGTCTTTTAGGTTGGTTTTCTGCAACATCCCAACCGAAACAAATTGACCTTAAAACCCGGTGGATATTTTTTCTTCTTCTGCGTCATAGAATTGACGTGTCAAAATGGCGACATTCGTCATAAATAACACCCGTTTTTCGGAATCCACAATCACACCATTTATAGAGTATTATATCTGTTATCAAGAGCTTATAATTTTGCTGGCAAACTTCCTCCAAAATGAATAAGGGCAACCTTGGCATGCAATTTGCTGCAACTTAATCAAGTTAAACTACCAAATTTTATCAACCTTATAATTGTTCCCAAGGATAAGTGATGCGCAAGGCAAAATCAATACGGTTTAATTTGAAACCGGGTGACTGCGAAATCGAAACAATAAGGGAAAAAGGCAGTGACTTTTTGAAGGCTAATGGGTTTTCAGATGATAAGGTCCAAATCCAGATGACGATACTTAATCAACTCATCAGTAGCGGAATGAAATTCGAAAATTTAAGGGCATCCAAATATGAAATGACAGTACTTCTCCATATTGAAAAAAATGCCATCATTGTGGAGGTAAGCAAACCCGTTAATGAATCATCTTACAGCCAGCTGGATGAACTCGATAAAACAATTCAATCGATCCTGAGATTGGGGTACCAGGATCCATTCGAACCTTATACGATAAACTGCAGAGAGGTTACTCATAATATGCAGAACATTGAGGCTGAAGGATTCGAACTTGCAAGGATTGCATATGAAGAGGGGGCTGTACTTGATTTCTACGTAAGCGAAGACAACATTTTAAATCTATCCGCAGTCAAAAATTTCGATGGTGACTTAAAAAGTTGATTGTTGGTAGGGGATATAATTTTAAAGAAACACCTTTTTTAGAAACCAGCACACCTATTATAAGGGGGAACTATCCTACTGAAATCTTTAATCCAGCATTTTCCGCCATTATTGGGTATGGGGGTGGGCAGGCCGCTAAACAAGCACTATTTAGGTGCTCTGCTCCAGGCGCTTTGACTCCTTTTATTAACATTATAGTTTTCTAGTTCACAGATGCAGTCAACCTGCTTACATTGGAGAAGCATTAATAAGTGGAGAATACTTCATCCCTAGCGAATAAATTCCGAATTAATTTGCTTACGCTATCATTTCCAGCAGACCTCGAAAAGGCCTTTAGGGAGAGCTATTTTCAAAACTCCCTGCGACAAATCCGCATCGCTCTCCTATCCGGCATTTGTATGTACAGCATTTTCGGGTTTCTGGATGCGTGGTTGGTACCTGAAGCGAAACACATGCTCTGGTTTATTCGCTTTGTTATTTTCGACCCATATATACTCATTGTCCTCCTGCTTTCATTCTCGCATCATTTTAAAAAGTACATGCAACTATCCCTAGTGCTAGGGA
>Ga0265303_10001062_pt1 | contig 16511 bp, 15 predicted proteins | sample Helome_2_FD_192494 | JGI IMG/M metagenome (GOLD analysis project Ga0265303, IMG submission 192494) | Marine sediment microbial communities from subtidal zone of North Sea - Hel_20160317 (Illumina Assembly) | ecosystem: Environmental > Aquatic > Marine > Subtidal zone > Sediment ... | reverse complement strand
GCCAGTGTGACATGTCGGCGACGGAGTCGCTGAGGCGCCGCTCGATCACCTCGTCCGAATCGGTACTGCGTGTCTTCAAGCGCCGCTCGAGCTCGTCGCGTGAAGGTGGCAGTACGAATATCGAACGGCATTCCGGCATGGCTTTCCTTACCTGCTGTGCTCCCTGCCAGTCAATTTCCAGAATGACATTGTGACCACGCTCCAGCAGGCCTTTGACCTGACTTCGGCCGGTGCCGTAGTAGTTTCCGAAGACCCGGGCATGTTCCAGAAATTCGCTCTGCTCTACCATGTCCTGGAAGTGGTCCTTCTCGACGAAAAAATAATCTTTACCCTCGATTTCGGTCTCGCGTCGTCGACGAGTGGTATACGAAATTGAGAACTTGAGGCTGGGATCCCTTCGAACCAGCTCGTTTACGAGGCTCGTCTTACCGGCACCGGAGGGTGCTGAGATGACGAACAGACGGCCTTTGGACTGGTCGAACGTTTTCATCTCGGAGATCACTCCAGGTTCTGAACCTGCTCTCGCATTTGTTCGATCAGAACTTTCAACTCCACGGCAGCCTTGCTCGTGTCCGTATCCTGCGACTTCGAGGCGAGCGTATTGGCTTCGCGATTGAGTTCCTGCATGAGAAAGTCCAGACGCCGGCCGACGGCCTCGGAGCGGTCTACGATCGCCTTGATCTCCGAGATATGGCTATCCAGCCGGTCCAACTCTTCATCCACGTCGACTTTCTGTGCCAGGAAAACCAATTCCTGCTCCAGGCGATCCTGATGGGGCTCGGCATCGAGCTGCCCGATGCGTTCCCGGATCTTGTCCATTAGACGGGTTCTGATTTCAGGGAGTCGTCGGCGTAGCGAGGACAGGAGATCAGAAATGGCTGTGCATCGGGCAAGCAGCATTTCCCTTATACGTGCTCCCTCTCTGGCCCTGGCCTCGTTAAGCTCCTCGAGGGATTTCTCGAACGCCGCGATAGCGGCCTTGTGCAGAGGATCGATATCCCGCTCCGGTTCCTGGATCAGCCCCGGCCAGCGCAGCAGATCGAATGCGTTGATAGGTGCCGGAGCGTCGAGTCTTGGATGGATTTGCTCGATCTGAGCTAGCAGCCGAGCCAGCAAGGCCTCATTGATACCGAGGTGGGTGCTGGCCCCGTCGGTGAACCGATAGCGAAGCTGACACTCCACCTTCCCGCGTTTCAGGCGGGCATTGACGGCCTGACGCAGTTGAGGCTCAATGGCCTTGAACTCTTCGGGGAGGCGAAAATGGATTTCCAGGAAACGATGATTGACGGAGCGCATCTCCCAAGTGAGGACTTGTTCGTGTACCCGCTCTTCGCGCCTGGCGAAGCCCGTCATGCTGCGTATCATGTAGCGTTCACCAGGTGAGTTTCCGTTTGTTACTCGAGAGATTACAATCCGTCGATATTCTGGAAGAAAAGCCTTGGGTAGTCTAGCAAACCAGAGGAAAAGCGGTCTGCAGGTAGAGTGCGCCGAAATCAGCCTCATCGGCGACCGTGACGATAATCAGGACCGAGTGACCATCGCCTCCGGCGACTCTGCGGCGCTGCTCATAGTCTTGGACGGCATGGGCGGGCATGCAGAAGGCGCCCGAGCGGCCGAAGTGGCCGTGGCATCTCTGGTCGATACTTTCAAGCAGACGTCACAACCTGTTTTCGATCCGCTGGGTTTTCTACACTTGGCCGTCGGCACCGCTCACGAGGAGGTCGTCAAGCTTGGTGCGGGGATCTCCATGGAGACCAAGCCCAGGGCGACGTGTGCAGTAAGCCTTGTCCAGGAAGGCTCTGCCTACTGGGTGCACGTGGGCGACAGCCGGGTGTATCAGTTGAGGGACCGGAGAATGGTCGAACGGACCCGAGACCACAGTCACGTTGAGGTCCTGCTGCGGGAGGGCTTGATCACCGAGGAGGAGATACAGACCCATCCGATGCGCAACTTCGTAGAGTGTTGCCTCGGCGGAGATTCGACGCTGCCCGAGATGAGCATATCCCAGCGCAAGAAGCTTCAGACGGGAGACATCATCCTGTTGTGCACGGATGGCCTGTGGTCCGGGCTCGACGACCAGAGCATCTCGAGCTTCTATGCGGGTGAGGGTCCCGATTTACAGGCCCGCCTGCAATCGCTCGGTCAGCGGGCCGTGAAGGCCAATGCTCCATACAGCGACAACACTACCGCCGCAGCCTTGCGCTGGCTCAAATAGTCCGTCTAAATTCACCAGAAGTTCCTTGAGGAGCCAATGATGCGACCCAGCGGCCGACAGTCCGACGAACTACGGCCCGTTTCCTTTGTGCTTGGCTACAGCCTTCACGCCGAGGGATCTGTCCTGGTGGAGTTCGGCGCCACCCGCGTCCTGTGCACAGCCAGCGTCGAAGACCGGGTGCCGCCCTTCCTGCGTGGAGAAGGCTCCGGGTGGGTAACGGGAGAATACGGAATGCTACCAAGGTCGACACATACGCGCTCCTCGCGCGAGGCTGCGAGGGGCAAGCAGTCCGGGCGGACTCAGGAGATACAACGCCTGATCGGCAGGTCCCTGCGGTCGGTCGTGGACCTGAAGGCGCTGGGCGAGCGGACTGTCACCGTGGATTGCGATGTCCTGCAGGCGGACGGTGGCACTAGAACCGCGGCGATCACCGGCGGCTATGTTGCCTTAGCCCAGGCCATCGCGACGCTGGTCAGTAAAGGGGCGTTGAGGGCGAGCCCGCTGCACGGCCAGATCGCCGCTGTATCGGTCGGCATCTTTCGCGGGCAGTCGGTGCTGGACCTGGACTATGTGGAAGATTCCGAGGCCGAGACCGACATGAATGTCGTGATGAACGAGGCGGGCGCCTTTGTGGAGGTGCAGGGGACTGCGGAGGGGCACGCTTTTCGACGGGATGAATTGGACCGGATGCTGGATCTGGCGGCAGCGGGTATCAAGCAGCTGATCGATGAGCAGAACAGGTGTCTGGGAACGCGTTGAAGCCGCGCGGAATCATGAGATAGGTTCTTTCAAGCCATGCCCCGATTTGTGCTCGCGACTTCCAATCAGGGAAAACTCAGGGAAATCAATGAGATCCTGGAGGGCAGCAGTCTTGAGGTCGTTCCCCAGTCGGCGTACGCCGTTCCCGATGTGGAGGAAACGGGCGCGAGTTTTGTTGAGAATGCGCTGATCAAAGCGCGCAACGCGAGCCTGTCGGCCGGGCTGCCCGCCATCGCCGATGACTCCGGCCTGGTCGTGGATGCCCTGGGTGGAGCGCCCGGCATACACTCCGCCCGCTACGCGGGTGCGCGGGCTACGGATCGGGGCAATCTCGAGAAGCTGCTGGAGGCCGTAAGCGCTGTGCCTCAGGGGGGGCGGCAGGCGCGCTTTTACTGCCTCATGACCTTTCTACGTCACCCCGAAGATCCAGCCCCTCTGATCTGCCAGGGCGTGTGGGAGGGCACGATCATCTCGGAGCCCCGCGGCGAGAACGGTTTCGGTTACGATCCCATTTTCCTAGTGGCGGGCAGCGAGTGTACGGCGGCCGAGCTGGATTCGAAGACCAAGAACAGGCTGAGTCATCGCGGCCAGGCTATGGAACTGCTCGCCGCACAACTCAAATCGGAATGCCGGCGGCTGTAGATTCTGGTTAACAGCCAGATCCCGAAGAGCTTAAGATGGCAGGCATGAGGGCCGCTCCACCGTTGTCGTTGTATGTTCATCTGCCATGGTGTCGCAGCAAGTGTCCCTATTGCGATTTCAATTCTCACGCGCTGCGAGGCGCGGTGCCCGACGTGCAATATACGGACGCCCTGATCGCCGATCTGGAGCAGGATCTCGGCCTGGTAGAGCGTTGTCCCAGGCCGCTGGAGAGCGTCTTTTTTGGCGGCGGCACGCCGAGCCTCTTCTCGCCGCCGCAGGTGGAACGACTGCTGCAGGTAGTTCACCACCGCTTCGGTGGCGCCGGGGAGGTGACGTTGGAAGCCAATCCCGGCAGCGTAGATCCAGCTTCGCTGGCGGGCTACCGGGAAGCGGGTGTCAATCGACTATCCCTCGGCGCGCAGTCTTTCAACAAGCAACATCTTGCCTTGCTGGGGCGTATTCACGGCCCTGAGGAAACAGAGCTTGCGGTGCGGTGGGCAAGGGAAGCCGGTTTTAGCAACCTGAATCTCGACCTCATGTACGGGTTGCCAGGCCAATCTCGCGAGCAGGCGGAGGCGGATATCGCCCGGGCCGTGGAGCTGGCCCCTAGTCATGTTTCCTACTATCAGTTAACGATCGAGCCCAACACTCAATTTTTCCACCAACCGCCGACGCTGCCCGACGAGGATTGTATCTGGGAGATGCAGGTGAGGGCCCAGAAATTGCTGAAAGCGGCGGGCTACGGTCAGTACGAAGTCTCGGCCTATGCGCAACCCGGCGCGCGCTGCCGGCACAACCTGAACTACTGGCGCTACGGTGACTATCTGGGGATCGGTGCGGGGGCACATGGAAAAACCACGGACCCGGCTGCAGGGCGAATCTGGAGGCACAGGAAGCCGGCGCACCCTAAGGAGTACATGAGCACTGCAGCGGCGGGGGGCGGACAAGTGCTGCACCAGGAGGTGATCGCCGGCGAGCGCCCGTTCGAATTCATGCTAAATGCGTTGCGCCTCCGTCAGGGCTTCGAAGAGGATTTGTTCGAATCGCGCACCGGGTTGACCGTGGGCTACCTGGCTGGCCCGGCCCAGCGCGCACGGGAATTAGGACTACTTGTAGATCACGACGGGGTCTGGCGGGCTACCGATCGCGGATTCCGTTTTTTGAACGACCTGCAGGCTTTGTTCTTACCTGATCGGCTGCAGGCCACCAGTATCGGAGCAAAGCATTGACCGACTACACCCCCATCGATTGCAGCCTCTATGCCGGATACGAAGTGGCAATCCTCCGCCGCCAGCGCCTGATGCTGAGCTGGCGCGATGAAACCGGTGTGGCGCGGGTAGGGGTGGTCAGCCCGACGGACCTCCAAACTCGTGAGGGAGAGGAGTTCCTGCTGGGCAAAACCCCGGAAGGAAGCGCGGTTCGAGTCCGTTTGGACCGGATCATTCAATCCAAGATTGTTTCGGTCAAATAGGGAATTTGTTGCAAACTTGGGGACTTACATCGCATCAGTAATTTAGTTTATGCACAATCGCGCCAGCGGCCTTAAATCCCATGCCGTCGCACTTTAGCATCTTGTCGACGGCTCGCAACGGGTTTTTAACTCTTTGATTCAAATAACATTCTTAGTTGATCGGTTTTTCGCCAACTCAATCGTGACACTTTTCCTACGCGGCTTTCGCGTGCTCACGCAAGTTTTATCCACAGAGTTATCCACAACTTTTGTGGATAAGGCTATAACCCTTTTGAAACCTGCACTTAAGTAAAGTTGATTAAGGCGCAGTCATGGACTCGGCACAAGTTCTCCCTTGTACGGCCCGGTTCGACCCCGACGGACGCCCAGGCGTCTGGTCTTGTCCCGTCCCCCGGTTCGGGCTACACTGCGCCGCTTTTTACTGATTTCTTCCGCGCCAGGCGGGGCCAATGCAATGAAGCCAGATATCCATCCCGAATACAAAGAAATGACCGTGACTTGCAGTTGCGGCAATACTTTCGCCACACGATCGACCCTTGGTGAGGATCTGCACGTCGAGGTGTGCTCGAATTGCCATCCCTTCTATACCGGCAAGCAGAAGATTTTGGATACTGGCGGCCGGGTAGACAAGTTTCGCCGCAAGTACGGCATGGGGTCCAAGTAGGCATTCGCTTACGCGCGGCCACCGCCAATTGTCATAATTCCGGGGCCTAACTTATAATTCCCGTCTTGGGCCGATAGCACGTCAGCCCTCCTCTTTCGCAGAGGGCAGTCATTGGGAGCGCCGGGCCACTAGCGAGCTCTAGGGCGCTTGTGTTGTCCGGCGTTGAGGCATTCCTGCTTAGGAGCGGAACTTCCACCTTGGGTACAACGGGGCGCGAGCGTATGAGCAATTCAAGTTTCAAGTTACAAAACCCGAGTAGTGATCGGAATTCCGAGCTTGGGGTTTTGCGCGGAACCGCGGGCCCCGACGTATTGAATATTGCGACCCTGTACAAGGAACAGGGCGTTTTTACGTACGATCCGGGTTTTGTGGCGACGGCAAGCTGTGAGAGCAAGATTACCTTTATCGACGGCAATAAGGGGATACTGCTCTATCGCGGCTACCCGGTGGAGCAGCTGGCGGAGAAGAGTAGTTTCATAGAGGTGGCCTACCTGCTGCTATACGGCGAATTGCCTACGGCGGATCAGCTCCAGGAGTTCGACGGCACCATTCGCACCCATACGATGATCAACGAGGCGCTCCTGCGTTTCTTCAACGGCTTTCACTACGACGCGCATCCGATGGCGATGGTCTCAGGCGTAGTTGGCTCGATGTCGGCTTTCTACCATGACACTATGGACATTCATAACCCCCGTCATCGGGATATTTTCGCCCATCGAATCATCGCGAAGATGCCCACTATTGCCGCGGCGGCCTACAAACACTCAGTCGGCCAGCCGTTCATGTATCCGAAGAATCGCCTGGACTATTGCGCCAACATGCTGAATATGTTTTTCGCGGTGCCGAGCCAGCCCTACGAGGTCGACACCGTCGCAGCAGAGGCGATGGATCTGTTGTTCATTCTCCATGCGGACCACGAGCAAAACGCCAGCACGTCGACGGTAAGGCTGGCAGGCAGTTCCGGCGCTAACCCATACGCTGCCATCGCAGCCGGGATCTCTTCTCTATGGGGACCGGCGCACGGTGGCGCAAATGAGGCGGTGCTCAACATGCTCGAGCAAATCGGCAAGCCGGAGAATATCCCGAAATACATTGCCCGGGCGAAGGACAAGAACGACCCGTTCAGGCTGATGGGCTTCGGCCACCGGGTCTACAAGAGCTTCGATCCGCGAGCGACGATTATCCGGGCTATGTGCCATAAGGTGCTCCAGCAGCTCGGCAGGACCGATACGCCGTTGTTCGATTTGGCGCTGGGTCTCGAGGAAGTGGCTCTGAAAGATGGCTACTTCAGTGAAAAGAATCTCTATCCGAACGTCGACTTCTACTCCGGCATCATTTACAGGGCCCTTGGGATTCCGAGCTCTATGTTCACGGTGATGTTCGCGATCGCAAGAACGGTCGGATGGGTGGCCCACTGGCGGGAGATGATATCGGACCCCAAAGGACGCATCGGACGACCGAGGCAGCTTTACACCGGACCCACGGCCCGAGACTACGTGGCCGTTAGTAGCCGATAACTGCTACGCTTACTCCGCGGTACCTGAGGAGGGGCTAGGCGTCCAGCAGGGACTCTACCTCGGCGATTCCCGCGCGCCGCATAGGCCGCCCGTCAATCGGGCAGCAGGGCGCTTGACGCATACCGAGGAGAGGAAACACCGTGCCCTCGACGCCGGTTTCGCCGGCCACGAATCTGTAGCAGGGATAGCTCTCAGTCCGGTCTGTCAAATAGCGCAAACGGCGTTCCGTAAGCTCGTAGGGGACCGCTCTTTCCATGAGGGCCAGCGCGACCGATTCAGGCGTATCCGCAAACAAGTGTAGAGTCACGTCGGAGTGGTCAGTGACCACACCGCTGAGCACCGAGCCCACCAGGCGAGGCTGGAACTGTTCCAGCACCTGCATGATCTCCCTCGCGGTCGATCTCAATGTTCGAAGCCTATGGTTGTGGGAATCGCCATCGAAGAGCCGCAGCCGTTCGCCGAGCGCCGCTTCGATTTCGGAGTTCTTGGGGAGGCCGGCTAGATCCATGGCGCCCAAACGCTGAGCCGCTTTGCGCTTGGCGAGTAGGTAATCGGTGATGCCTTCCTCGGCAATGATTCTCGCAGCTTCCAGGGCGATTCTGCGCCGCAGGTTATCCCGATGTCCGTTGCTCTTCTTTCTCATGGCGTCGGTAGCGATCAGAAAAGCGATTCGCCGTCCTCGTTGTCCTGGCCGGCCGAACGCGGGAACACATTGTCGAGTTGCGCCAAGGTGGGCACGTTGTCTTCGAGAAATATCTCGAAAATACCCGATAGGTCGTTTGCTGCCGCAGGTTCCCCGGTGTCGGGTGAGATCTTGACCGTTACCAAACCCGGGGGCTTGACCTGGGGGCTCTCGGGAACGTCTCGAAGCGCCTCGGCCATGAAATACATCCACATCGGCAGCGCAGTCTTTCCGCCTTCTTCCCGCCTGCCCAGTGAGCGTTCCTGGTCGAAGCCGACCCATGCCGTGGCGACGAGCCTGCCGTTGAAGCCGCTGAACCAGGCGTCGCGCCGGTCGTTGGTAGTGCCGGTTTTTCCGGACAGATCTGTTCTGCCGAGCTGATTGGCACGTACGCCGGTCCCACGGCGTATCACATCGTGCATCATGTCGGTCACGATGTATGCGTTCTGCCTGGAAATTGCCAGTGGGGCCAACGGGCCACGCTCAAACTCATCCATTACCTCGCCTCTGCGGTTCAAGGTGTACAGGGGGCCCAAGTTGATCCTCTTCGGCAGCGTGGCGAGATCGATCGGCGAAAGGGTCTCACCCCGCGGGGGAGGAGGCATCAACTCCGCACAGGTGCGACACGCTACCGGAGGGTTGGCTTCGAACAAGGCGGTGCCGTTCTCACCTTCGATGCGTTGGATGTAGTAGGGCGCGGTGCGATGACCACCGTTGGCGAACGTGGCGTAGGCGGATGCCATGTCCATCGGCGTGACGGCTGCGCTGCCGAGGGCCAGGGACAAATCCGCCGGAAGCGCAGACCTCGAGAAACCGAAACGTTGGATGTATCGCACGGCAAAGCCAACACCGACCCGCCTCAAGATTCTCACCGATACTAGATTGAGCGAGCGCACCAGCGCTTCCCGAAGGCGCGTTGGTCCGCTGAAACTCCTGGTGTAATTCTCTGGCCGCCAGATGTCTTCCAGTTCGGCGCTCTCGAAAACCACCGGTGCGTCATTGATAATGCTTGCTGTCGTGAGTCCGCTCTCGAGCGCCGCGGAGTAGACGAATGGCTTGAAGGAAGAGCCGGGTTGGCGCTTCGCTTGCACGGCGCGATTGTACTTGCTGGCTGAATAGTCGAAACCTCCCTCCATGGCAATGATGGCGCCATCCCAGGGGTCTATCGCCACCAGCGCGCCCTGGACTTCCGGCACCTGTGACAGCCGCCAATGGTTCTCCTCGTCGAGAGCCAGATAGATCACGTCGCCGGCCTGAACGACGTCCTGAGGTTTCTCAGGAGCCTCACCCTGGGTGTTTTCATCTATATAGGGCTTGGCCCAGGACATGCCCTCCCAGCCCAGCGTGACCAGCCCGGTCTCCCGCATGAACACGGTGACCGCCTCCTCCTCGACTTTTACGGCCAGGCCCAGCCTTAGCGTCCCGACCTCACGGTAGTCGTCGAGGACTTCGGTCCATGCGATTTCCACGCCGCCTTCGATCTCCATCGGCCAGGGCACTTGAGCAACAGGGCCGCGGTAGCCATGGCGGGTGTCGTAGTCTAGTAGCGCGCGTCTCAGCGCAACGGTCGCCGCCGTCTGCAGGCGACTGTCCAGGGTGGTGGTAACTTTATACCCGGCCGTATACACCTCCAGGCCGTAGCGCGCGATCATCTCTGAGCGCACCACCTCTGCGAGGTAGTTGGCTTGTATGTCCGCGGTTGGCCCGTGCTCCTTGGATATCAGCGGGGCTATCAGGGCTTCCCGGTAGGCAGAGTCGTCAATGTGGTCGAGTTCCCGCATTCGCCTCAGCACATAGGCACGGCGTTTTTTCGCCCGTTCGAGATTGCTAACTGGATTGGCTACCGAAGGCGCCTGGGGTATACCGGCGATCGTGGCGATTTCAGACAGGTTCAGCTCTTGGAGCGGCTTACCGAAGTACACTTCTGCCGCCGCTCCGACGCCGTAGGCTCTGTGTCCGAGGAAAATTTTGTTGAGGTAGAGGGTAAGGATCTCGTTCTTGCTGAGTTCCCTTTCTATTCGCAGGGCCAGGAAGATCTCCCGCAACTTCCTGGAATAGAGCTTCTCCCTATCCAGGTAAAAATTGCGCGCCACCTGCATCGTTATGGTGCTGCCCCCCTGGCGCATCTCCCCGCCGGTGAGCAGCAGGCTCATGCTGGCTCGCAATAGTCCCTGGTAGTCCACCCCCGGATGCTCGAAGAAACGGTCATCCTCGGCGGCGAGAAACGCCTGGACGACCTGTTCCGGGATCTCCTCGAAAGACACCGGGGTGCGGCGTCTTTCGCCGAACTGGCTCATGAGCCGGCCGTCGCGGCTGTATACCCTTAGTGGAACCTCGAGTTTGACCTCCCGGAGGGTCTCAACGTCGGGCAGGCTGGGCCGGACATAATAATAGCCGCCCAGGACGGCGAGTGTTCCCGCCATCCCAAAGATCAGGGCCAGGCTGGCCGCTACATAAGTCAGACGTAAGAAGGTTCTCATTACTCGAAAACGTGATCCAGGTTCTTGCCCTACAAAGTGGGATTATGCATATTAGGCGCCCCCAAAAAAGGCATCCTCATCGAAAGTTGAGGTGCGAAGCCACGGTCTGTGAGATCAGCAATTGAAAGCTGGGCCTTTAGGTAGCGGGGCTGCCGGCTCTTAAGGAGCTTGCAAGCATTGCCCAAAGGCCGCCCGCTGCGGACTGTGTGCTCTGCTTCCCCGACTATCGGGTGAGCCTGGGGACCCCGACCCGCGGAACATAAAGGGGGTCGACGGCCCAGATTTGACGGGCGAAAACGGGCGTGACAGTAAGGCAAACCGAGCGGAGGGCGAACGTGGCCGAGGCATCATTTTGTCATAATGTGAGAGGAATCACATTCTATTCGGCCATTTATTGCTATATAGTTGAATCCAAAAGTTAATAAGCCAGGCTACATTTTTCTTACAAGCTACCGACTAGGAAGGAAAAACCGTGTTATTTGGCGCGAAAGCTAAGCCCGTCCTTGGGCTTGACATAACGACTTCCTCGGTGAAGCTCATCGAGCTCGGCCACAGTGGCGGCCAATACCGCGTCGAGTCTTACGCGGCCGAGCCAACGCCCACTAATGCTGTGAACGAAAAGGCCATTGTGGACGCCGACGCCGTGGGCGAGGCGATTCGCCGGGCCGTTAAGCGCTCCGGCGCCAAGAGCAAAGAAGCCGCGGTCGCGATAAGCGGCGACGCGGCGATCACCAAGGTCATACAACTGCCTAACTCGTTCAGCGAGAGCGAGCTGGAAGGCCAGGTGGAGTTGCAAGCCGACCAGTACATCCCCTTCCCCATGGAAGAGGTCAGCTACGATTTCGAGATCATCGGCGCGTCGGAGAAGGATCCCGATATGATGGACGTTCTGCTGGTCGCTACGCGAACCGAGAACGTTGACCAGCGCCAGGCCGCGGTCGAGGCTGCCGGCCTGGCGGCGAAGATCGTGGATGTAGAGGCCTTCGCTCTGGAGAACGCCTGTCGGCTCCTGACACACCAGATGTCGGACGGCGGAATCGACCACTCCGTTGCCGTAGTGGATTTCGGCGCCAGCAGCACTACTTTCAGCGTGCTGAGAGATCTCAAGGTGATTTATACGCGTGACTTCGCCTTTGGCGGCCAGCAGCTGACCGAGGAGATCATGCGTACCTACGGGCTGAGTATGGAGGATGCCGGTAGGGCAAAGAAGGAAGGTGGACTCCCGAGTAACTATCAGCCGGAAGTCCTGGATCCCTTCATCGATGATATGACCCAACAGGTCAGCCGCTCCTTGCAGTTCTTCCTTGCTTCCGGTGGTGGTAGGGAGCAGCCTGAGCAAATATTGGTCTGCGGCGGCTGCGCGAACATCCCGGGGGTGGCCGACGTCATATCTTCACGGGTCGGGATTCCCACTGAGATCGGTGACCCACTCGGCCAGATGAAGTTATCGACACGTGCCAAAGCTCAGGCAGTAAAGAAAGACGCGACCGCCCTGCTCACTGCATGCGGCCTCGCACTAAGGAGCTTCGACTGACATGCCAAGAATCAATCTACTCCCGTGGCGTGAGGAACTTAGAAAAGAACGCCTCAAGAACTTCGTCGGGGCCGCAGTCGGTGCGTTTCTGCTCGGAGCGGTGGTCGTGCTGGGCGCAAGATACACGATGAGTAGCATGATCGGCTACCAGGAGCGCCGCAACCAGGTCCTCAAGACCGAAATCGCGGAACTCGAGAAGCAGATCGAGGAGATTGTCAATCTCGAGAACCAGAAGGAGCGCTTGCTCGCTCGTATGGAAATCATCGAGCAGCTGCAGCGTAGCCGGCCGGAGATCGTGCACCTGTTTGAGGAATTAGTCACCACCCTGCCCGAGGGTGTGTACCTGAAGAAGCTCAAACAGAACGGCAAGAGGCTGGAGATGAACGGGGCGGCGCAGTCCAGTACCCGGGTCTCGGCCTACATGCGCAAAATCGATGATTCCGACTGGCTGACGGACCCGGGCCTCGAGGTCGTTAAGACCTTGGATCGGGATCGAGGCCGCGATAGCGAGTTTACCCTCTTCGCCCAACAGGTCTCGCTGGTCGATTCGGAGGAGTCGCAATGAACTTCCTCGAGCAGCTCAGATCGCTGGACGCGAACGATCCAGGGCGATGGCCGCTTCTCTTTCGCGCACTCGCCATTGCTCTCATCTTCGTTCTGGTGATCGGCGGCGGGATCTATCTGTTTGTGGTCAAAGAGCAGCTTCCAATCCTCGAGCGCGTGGAGCGTGAAGAGCAGGACCTGCGGGGGACTTTCGAGCAGAAGCAGAGAAAGGCGGCGAATTTCGATGCCTATAAGGCCCAGCTGGCTGAGATGGAACGATCTTTCGGTGCCATGCTGAGGCAGTTGCCCGGAAAAACGGAAGTGCCCAGTCTGCTGGTGGACATCTCGCAGACAGGACTGGCGGCCGGCCTCGAGGAGAATCTTTTTCAACCGAGTCCCGAGATTCGCAAGGAGTTCTATGCAGAACTCCCGATCAAGATACAGCTCACGGGGGGCTTTCACGAGCTCGGAAGTTTTGTGAGCGGGATCGCGGCCTTGCCGCGTATCGTGACCCTGCACGATATAGAGGTAAAGCCGGAACAAGACAGCGCCCCGAATCAGCTGGTTCTGGACGTTACCGCAAAGACCTATCGTTACCTGGATGAAGAGGCTGAAGGCGAATGAGTGAGGCAATGAAAATCTTCGCCGCGCTTGGCTTAGGGCTCGTGCTCGTCGGCTTGAGCGGTTGCGGTCGCGACATGGACGACCTGCAGACCTATATCGAGGATACCAAGGCGCGTCCCGGTGGGCGCATCGAACCGCTGCCCGAGATCACGCCGTACGATTCCCACGAATACAACGTGGCTCATATGAGGGCGCCCTTTATGCCCGATACGCCCGCCGCCTCGTCGGAGGGGCCCGGGAGTGGGGTGGGTCCTGACCCCGACCGGAATCGCGAATACCTGGAGCAGTACTCTCTGGACACGATGCGCATGGTGGGTACGCTGGATTTGGGCGAAAACTATGGTCTCTTGCAGACCAGCGATGGCCTTATACACCGGGTCGTCGTCGGCAACTATATCGGGCAGAACGACGGTAAGATCGTGTCCATCAGTGAATCTGAAATCAGTTTGGTTGAAATCATTTCTGACGGACTGGGAGGGTACCTAGAACGCCCAGCCGCAGTGGCGCTGAGTGATTAATCTCAGGGAGTAATCGAATGTCTCGTACAACAAAATCAGCTCAATTCCACCAGCCCGGGCACGGGAGCAGAGCATCCTTAGGAGTTCTGTCAGCTCTGGTCTTAGTGGCTGGCATGCTGATAATGCCGCTCGGCCAGGCCGCCAACCTGCAGGAGATCGAAGTGCAGACGCTGCCAGGTCAACAGGTCCAACTGCGGCTGCGTTTGGATGGACCGGCACCGGAACCGCTGAGTTTTACGATCGATCAGCCCGCCAGAATATCATTGGATTTGCCCAACACGACCTTGGGCATGAGTCAGCGCCGACAGGAAGTCAAAGTCGGTCCCTTGGACACGGTTTTGACGGCCGAAGCGGGCGGCCGCACGCGGGTCGTTCTCAATCTGAATACCCTGGTCGCTTATGAGACCAGGGTCCAGGGCGACAGCATTTATGTGACGCTGGGCACGACCCCCGGAGGCACCGCGGCGCCGGTGACCTTCGCTCAGGCTCCCACCGATCAGCCGGCGCAGGCAGCGCCAGCCGCGCCTGCGGGGTACCAGGGCATCCAGGATGTCGATTTTCGCCGAGGTGAGGACGGTGCCGGTCGCGTCATCGTGACCCTGTCGGATCCTCGCACCGCGGTGGATGTCCGGGAGGAGGCAGGCCGCGTAGTGGTGGAATTCAAGGGTGCCAATCTGCCCGATAGCTTGATGAAGCGTTTGGATGTTATGGACTTTGCGACCCCGGTAAGCACCATCGACATACTGCGTACCAACGGCAACGCACGGCTGGTTATCAGTGCTGAAGGTGACTACGAGCAGGTTGCGTATCAATCGGACAACCTGTTCTCCGTCGAGATCAAGGAAACAGAGAAGCGGGAAGGTCCTCTGCCACCGCTGGACTCCGACAAGGTCTATACGGGGGAACGTCTGACGCTGAACTTCCAGGACATCGAGACGCGGGCTGTCCTGCAGCTGCTCGCAGACATAAGTGCTCTGAACGTAGTAGTTAGCGACACGGTCCAGGGCAATGTGACCCTGCGGCTTCAGAATGTCCCATGGGATCAGGCGCTGGACATTATTCTGCGGACCAAGGGACTGGATATGCGCACCTACGACAACGTGATCATCGTTGCGCCCGCAGAAGAGATCGCGGCCCGCGAACGACAGGAGCTTGCGGCCCGGCAGGAGCTCCGACAGCTGGCCCCGTTGCGTTTCGAATTCATTCAGGTGAACTACGCTAAAGCGTCGGATCTGGCAGAATTGATCCAGTCCGGCGGCGGCAACGCCCTGATTTCAGAGCGCGGCAGCGTCACGCTGGACGAGCGGACTAACACCCTGCTGGTACAGGATACCGCCGAGAAGCTGGAGGAGATCCGGCGTTTGGTAGCGACCCTCGATATCCCTGTTCGCCAGGTACTGATCGAGTCCCGCATAGTCATCGTCAACGACGACTACAGCAGGGACCTGGGTGTGCGATTGGGTCTGACCAACGTCAGGGAGAACAGCAGCGATGGTCTGATCTCCGTCAGCGGCAGCGCCGAGGCCTCGAATACCATCGTCGGCTCCGCGCTTGATAACCTGGCGAACACCGGTCAGCCGTTCCCGGTAGAAATTCCTACCGACACGGCCAACTTCACGGATCGATACAACGTGAATCTACCGGTGGCCAGTCCGGCGGGCCGCATTGCCCTTGCAATATTGGATTCCGATTATTTGATCGACCTCGAGCTGTCTGCGCTGCAGGCGGAAGGCCGGGGCGAAATCGTTTCTACGCCTAGGGTGATCACGGCGAATGCCAAGGAAGCCAGCATCGAGCAGGGTGTGGAGATTCCCTTCCAGGAAGCATCGTCCAGCGGTGCAACGACCACCCAGTTTAAGAAGGCCGTGCTAGCGTTGCGTGTGACGCCGCAGATCACGCCTGACGACCGCATCATCATGGATCTGGTGGTAAGCCAGGACAACGTCGGCGAGGAAGTGCCGAGCGCGACTGGCGGCTTCGTGCCAAGTATCGATACCCGTAACGTCGTAACGCAAGTGCTGGTAAACAATGGCGAGACCGTCGTGTTGGGCGGTGTGTACGAAACGGAAAGGCGCGAGGTTTACAGCAAGGTACCCTTCCTGGGAGATATCCCCTGGCTGGGCTACGTGTTCCGTTCGAGCCAGAAAGTCTCAAACAAATCGGAGCTGTTGATTTTTGTGACGCCCAAAATACTAACAGAAGGCGCCAATATTTATTGATTCGCACGCTCGGCTGAGCGAACCGCGCGTGCAATGATTAAGGGAAAAGGATGATGAGAAAGTTCCTCTCTGTAGTATTTGTTTTCGTCGCCGCCATGATGGCGGGTTGCGGCGGAGGTAGCGATGACACGCTGGTGGGCACGGCGCCACCACCAGGCGGCGGGACACCTGTAAACCTGTCTTCCTTGTCGGTCCTGACAAGTGCCCCGAACATTCCCTCGGACGGCGCTCTGCCGGCGACCATCACTGCTCTTGCCCGTGATGTCAATAACAACGTGGTGGAAGGCGTGCCGGTGTTGTTCGGCGCCGATTCGGGAGGCCTGGCCATTACCGAGCCTGTCACGAACGCGAGCGGCTTCGCGACGGCCGAGCTCAGCACGGCCGGTGACCCCGCGAATCGCACCATTAGCGTCACCGCCGAGGCTGGCGGACTCACGAGCGGAGTCACCGTGGACGTGGTGGGCACCCAGCTCGTCATCTCGGGGCCAGCCAGCCTGGCACAGAACGACATGGCTATCTACACCATCGTGCTGTCCAACGCGGCCGGTGACGGGATTCCCAACCAGACCGTGGACATCAGCTCTAGCAACGGCAACACGCTTGCGGCCACTTCGCTGACGACGGATGTTGCCGGCCAGGCACA
>Ga0265303_10001061_pt1 | contig 16523 bp, 15 predicted proteins | sample Helome_2_FD_192494 | JGI IMG/M metagenome (GOLD analysis project Ga0265303, IMG submission 192494) | Marine sediment microbial communities from subtidal zone of North Sea - Hel_20160317 (Illumina Assembly) | ecosystem: Environmental > Aquatic > Marine > Subtidal zone > Sediment ... | reverse complement strand
TGTGCTGGCTCGACTATGACGCGGACGGGTGGATGGACCTCTACCTCGTTAACTCGTACAGCCTCGACGAGGCCGAAAACTGGCAAACGAAGGGTGGGCTTCCGCAATCGCAGCTCTATCGAAATCTGGGAGGCAAATTCACGCAGGTTGATCTCGGTTCTGAGCTGACAGTGCGCGGCACCGGATGCTTGGCTGCCGACCTAAACGGAGATGGTTGGACGGACCTGTATGTGACCGCCGACGGACCCAACCAGCTACTGATCAACCATGAGGGCAGCAGCTTCAGCGAAGTGGCAGAGATTGCAGGTCTCGACACGCCAGGCTGGAGCACCGCGGCCGCCGCTGGCGACTTAAACGCCGATGGCATCCTTGACGTCTTTGTCGCCTCATACGTCGACCTGGCGGTGACCGTCCCCCAGCCCACCGGGCACTTTCCGCAAGACCACCCGGGCATAAGTGATCATCTCTTTTTGGGAGTTGGCGCGGGAGCAGACGGAGTGCCGAGATTTCGAGACGCAACAACCGAAACCGGGCTGACTCGTTCCGACCGAGGACTAGGTGCTGTACTGACCGACCTCGATCTCGACGGAGATCTGGATCTGTATATCGCCAACGACGGCAATCCGAACCGCCTCTACCTGGCGAACCCAACCGCCGACGGTCTTAGATTCTCGGACGCTACCTCAGTAGCCGACGTGGGCGACTCGGGAAGCGGGATGGGAATTGCGTCGGGCGATTATGACCTCGATGGACTGCCGGACCTGCTGGTAACCAACTGGCATGCTGAGCTGAATGCGCTCTACCGCAGCGAAGGGCTAGCCGAGGGGAATCTTGCGTTTGAGTACTCCACCTTCCGGATTGGTTTGGCCGGCCTTGGCAACAATCAGACGGGATGGGGCACCGCCTGGATGGACGTCGATCTCGACTCGGATTTGGACCTAATGATTGTCAACGGGCATGTGCCAGTCGAAGACATGGCGGCGGACGCAGAGATTGTGCGTTTGTACCTGAATCAAAGCGCCCAAGGCGAGTCTGGGCAATTCACGGACGGCACGACCACCTTCGGCCTGGACGCCGTTGGCCCGCTGATGGCGAGAGGTGCCGCCGCGGCTGACTACGACAACGATGGGGACCTGGACCTCGCCATCAATGCTATCGGGGGCTCGGCGACCCTCCTGCGAAACGACAATCAAGAAGGCAACTGGCTCATTGTTGCAACCGAAGCTCACCTCCCGGGGACGGTGGTTGAGGTCGCCCTGCCCGACGGTTCGATCTTGCGGAGAGAACTGCTCGCCGGCTCGAGCTATCTGGCCACCGAAGACCCTCGGCTCCACTTCGGATTAGGCGATGTTGAGACGGTCAATATCACGATTCGCTGGCCGAACGGGGACGTTACGAACCTCGATTCTCCCGCCAATCGTATTTTGCTCGTCGGCAACTGACCATCTCTGAGGAGGCAGGTCACCTCTAGCATCGCTCGGGGTCTTGAAGGTGGTGGGCTCAGCGGTCGTCGGCCCACTCAGACGCCGACCGCCAATCGCTGCCGATCAGCCCGTACACCCAAGAGTCTGACACGTCGCCGTTGACAACGCAGTCTTGTCGCAGCGTCCCCTCACGCACGAAGCCAAGCTTTTCGAGGACCCGCGCGGAGGCGGCGTTGCGCGTGTCCGTTTCGGCCTGGACCCGGTTGAGGTCCAGCGTGTTGTAGGCCCACGCAAGGACGGCGCGCGCGGCCTCGGTGGCGTAGCCGTGACCCCACGCCGTATCGGTGAAGCAGTAGCCCATCGCGGCGCTGCGGTAGTCGGGATCCCACCGGGTCAGGCTGCACCATCCAATGAACGCCCCGTCTTCGAGACGGTCCACGGCCAACCGCGCCCCGGTGCCGTCCTCGGCCAGCTTGCGGCAGCGCTCGATGAATTTTCTCGCACGGTCGCGTTCGGTCCAGGGCGGTGCGTCCCAGTAGCGCAGCACATGGGCGCTGCTCAGCATGGCGTACAAGCCGTCGGCGTCAGCTTCGTCGAAAGGACGCAGCCGCAGCCTGTTGGTTTGGAGCGTGGGGGCGGGCAGGACCATGCGTGCCATTATGCCATCGATGCCGTTTGTGCCCTGGGCTCGATATGGTCCCGCCTCGGCCACCATCGCCACGATTTCGGTGAAGAGGTTCGCTAGCAGGCGGGGAGCCTAGATTCGATCGAAGTATCGAGCGTGCTCCCAGTCGGTGACGACCGCATCATAGGCCGCCACTTCTAGGGAGTAGAAGTGCGCATAGTGGTCCCGAACCTCCGCTGTGAGAGCCGCGGCGACGAACTCACTATCGGCAAAGGCAGGAACAGCTTGAGACAATGTGCCCGGCACTCGTTCCAGGTTCTGCGCGGCGTAGACATCACCCGTAAAGATGTCGGGAGGACGCATCTCGTGTTCGAGACCATCGATGCCCGCAGCCAGCGCACCCGCATATGCGAGGTACGGATTGACGTCCGCACCCGGAATCCGACATTCGATGCGGAGGCTTGGGCCTGCCCCGACCACACGGAAACCTGCGGTGCGGTTGTCATAACTCCATGCGATATTCGTGGGCGCCCACGAGGCCTCTTGATACCGCTTATACGCATTAATCGTAGGAGCGTAGAAGGGCATCAGCTCCTGCGTATGGGCCATCCATCCGCCAAGAAAGTGTTCAAAGGTTTCCGAGCAGTTGATGGGACCAATGGTGTTTTCCCCTGGGAAGGCGTTCCCTTCGGAGTCCCAGAGGCTTAGGTGGATATGGCAGCTTGACCCGGCTTGGTCGGTTTCAGGCTTGGCCATGAACGTGGCGCTAACGCCAAGAGTATCCGCAGTGTCTTTCATGAGCAGCTTCATGATCGTGTGCCGATCGGCCATTTCGAGGATGTCGGTATATCGAATATTCATCTCATGCTGGCCCCGACCGAACTCACCCTTTGAGGTCTCCACTGGAATGCCCGAAGCTGCCAGGTTGCGGCGGATCGCTCCGTTGTAGAACTCCTCCCTGGCTCCTTGGACCAAGTGGTAGTCCTCGCTATACCAACCGACTGACGTCAGGTCGCGAAACCCTGCCTCCGCCGCTTCTTTGTAAGACTCCTCGTAGACGTAATACTCCAGTTCCGAGGCCGCCATGGAGGTGAAACCCAAGTCGGCCAACCGGTGGACCTGCCGACGCAGCATGGACCGTGGGGCAACGGAGACAAAATCATGAGTGGCGTCATCAACCAGATCGCACAGGACAATCGCGGTCCGATCAAGCCACGCGGCCATCCGGAGCGTCCCCATGTCGGGAACCATATGAAAGTCCCCATAACCCAACTCCCAGCTGGCATATTTGTATCCGGGCTGCGGATTCATATCCATGTCCACAGTCATCAGGTAGTCGCAGGCATGTGTGCCGCCTTCGGCGCAATCATCGAGAAAGAAGGTGGCGTCGTACCGCTTGCCATGCACGCGTCCGTAATGATCCGTGAAGGCGACGATCACCGTGTCGACAGACTCGGCGTCGACATGAGCTGCCAGCTCGTCAAGAGAAAGCATTCCTCGGCTACTGGTCATGGGTCTCCGCCTCTTGGTCGATCACCAGCCGATCCTAGTGTTCTGAGTTCTGCTCATCTCAGGCTGAGGGTGGTCTATGTTCCGCAGTCGGGTGGGTACAGACTCCGTCGAGAGGTACTACTCGACCATGCGACGCCGGAACGCCATCACCGCCAGGAAAACCGTCACCACCGTGTAGCCAATCACCCAATACAGGTCTGTCGCGATGACGTTGAGATTTGCTCCGTCGGCCATGACGCCTCGGCTGGCGTCAAGCGCGTGGAGGAACGGAAGAGCTTTCGCAACAGAGAGGAAGGCACCGCCAATGTCGCGGAGATCAAACCACGCTCCCCCGAAAATCGTCAGCATCAGGATCACGGTGTAGCCGCCGGAGACTTGTTTCACTGTCAGCAGGGAGCCCAGAATCATCCCGAGGCCGATGTACAAGATCGACATCAGGAACATCACAAACACGACCAGACCTATCGAACCCTGAATCTCCAATCCCAGAAACCCACCAATCACGAACAGGGCAATCGCCTGGATCGCCGCGATGCCAAGAAACGGGAGCGAATAACCGGCGACAAAATCGCTAGGCCGGATAGGCGTCGTGAGGAGTCGAGACAGCAGCGAGGTTTCTCGATCGCGAGACAGAATCATGGCGGCGCTGAACATGAGCATCACGAACCCGAATAGAGCAACGCCGGGGGTCAGAATCGTGGCAGTGAGATAGGGAGCGTTATCCGCGCCGATGCCGCTCCCCACACCGGCCAGGATGACCAGCAGCGCGACAGGCAACACGATGGCGATACTCAGCGAAACGGGATCCCGCAAGACTTCCTTGAAGTTCCGTTTGGCAAGTTCCATGGATTTCATTCTCGCAACTGCTTTCCGGTGAGCTCGAGGAACACGTCATCAAGTGTCACGTGCCTCTTGAATGTCGAGTCGATGACCACACCCATAGGCCGCAGGCAATCTTCGATGGCATACAGGCTTACGTCTTCGCCTTCGATCTCGACGCCGCCGTCGATCACCTTCACATTCGGATAGATCTCGACCAATGCTGCAACAGCCTCGTCATTCAGCCCCTTGGCCTCCACGACGGTCACAGGAACATCCGAGATACTCGCCTTCAACTCGGCACTTGTGCCAAGCGCGACGACCTGGCCGTGATCAATCACACCAATTCTGTCGGCGAGCGCGTCGGCTTCTTCGAGGTAATGAGTGGTATGCAGAATGGTGGTTTCGCCCTTTAGTTTGGCGATGTAGTCCCAAATCGCACTTCTGGACTGCGGATCGAGGCCCAGCGTTGGCTCATCTAAGAACAGCACTTGCGGTTTCGAGACCAGAGCCATAGCAATACTCAGCCTTCGCTTCATGCCACCAGAGAATTTCCGAACCTGTTCTTTCGACCGATCGGCTAGGCCCATCATCTCAAGCAATTCTTCCGAGGTTCGACGGATGGTCGCCTTATCCATCCCGTGCAGCCCGGCCATCAAACTGAGGTTGTCCCAGGCGTTGAGGTGGTCGGCCAGGGCCGTCTCTTGAGGCGAAATCGCAATGACGTGCTTGACCGCCAGCGGATCGGCTTGGATCTCGTGGCCCATAATTTCGGCCGTGCCACTCGTTGGACGAAGCAAACAGCAAAGCATCTTGATGGTGGTGGTCTTCCCGGCTCCGTTGGGACCCAGCAACGAAAACAGCTCACCATGCTTGATAGATAGATCGATACCGTCGACAGCACGAAGCTCCCCGAAGACCCTCGTGAGGCCGCGGACCTCGATCGCGTTGGAGGGTTTCTTGGCGGCCCGGTTAGGCGCCCCTTGCTCCCCGAGATCGGTTCTCATCTCGCCTCATCTCCCGATCGCGCGGCCCCTGGCAAGAAGCGGTACCTCGTGATCACACAGTACGAGCCCCGTTGGTCTCGTCATTTCCAGCTTCAACTATGCAAGCTTGTTCGTGAGGTTGAGTAGGGTCACTCGTCCTTTTCGCCGCTCCGGCCTCGGCAAGGTCGACCGGCTAGATTCCCGATCCGAATCGGATGAGGTTGGCGTCGCGATCCAGGCAAGCGCCTTCCCGCAACCCGTAGCTAGTTTCCGTTGGTTCCACGAGCCGTCCATCAATCTCGGCCGAGCTCCACTCTTCGAAGAGCGCGTCCGCGTCGTCAACGTACAAATAGACGGCGCTCATGTTCTTTCTCGGTTTCAGATCTTCCACGAGAGCGAGATGGATCTCAATGCCATCTCGCTCGGCAAATGCGTAAGCATCGGGTCCCTCGTACAGGCGAACTGCGAACCCGAGCTTGCGATAGTGCTCAACAGCCCGATCGATGTCTCGAACGGGAAAAACAGGTGCCATACGATGGAAGCTCATGAGCGCAACGATACCAAGGCTGCTTTGAACTCGGCAGCTCAAGCCGCAGCATCAGGTAGGTAACCCAGCACGCCAAACGATCCAGCTTCAGCCAGGCGCAGCGAGTGCTGTGATCAAGCCTTGCGTAGCTCGCTCGTCGCCAGACCGATGCTCGAACGCCAAAGAGGCGCCCGACTGGCCTCGCAAGAATGCGGAAAGAGCCGCGTGAGTCGCCGTTGCTCTGGCGTCAGGTTGCGCGGACGATCGTGCGGTAACGCTGGGCCTCGGTCCGAGCACAATCTCCACGTACTCGCCTTCGACATCCAGCTCAAGGATGCTTATCTCACCGGGCAGCGCATCCCTGGAGCGAACCAACACGGCCTGCAGAGCCATCGCAATGGAGCGGACGCTTCGTTGATGGACCGCTGGACCGACTCGACCCATCCGAGCTCCCCACATGCCGAGCTCTTCAATGACAATCCGAATATCGGCACCAGCTTCTGTCACGGTGTAGAGAGTTGAGCCTCCAGAGTCAATCCGTCGGAGGATGTCATCCGACTCCATGCGCCGGAGGCGCTCGGTCAATAGGTTTGGTGCGATTCCAGGCAGTCCGTTCCGCAGTTCTTGAAATCGAGCTGGCCCGCCCAGCAGTTCCCTAAGAATCAGAATGGTCCAACGATCACCTACGAAGTCCAGCGCCGTTGCCATGGGGCACACTTGTTCGTAGCTTCTGCGTTCTTCGTCTACGGGAGTCATACAGTTCACTCTACTAGAAAAAATATACTTGTCACTTGATTTAATCAACTTCATGTGCAATAGTCAAAAGCAATCAGCCAGACGGAGGAACAGAAGATGAATGCGCCGAAGATCGTCGAATTCGACACGATGGGAAGCCGATCGTGACACAGACTCAGGAACCACTACCACCCTTCCTCGCCGAACCGTCCAGGCTTGGTACGGAGATCAGCGTTACTGGCAAATGGGTGCCAGCCGCGCCAGGCGGTCTATTCAGGACATCTGCAGATTCGAAAGACATGCTGGCCGAGTGGGAAGACATTCATTCCAGTGCCAAGGCTGACCCTGGCGTCATGTCGACAGAGATCAACCACGCAGTCGGCGAAGACGCCGTGCTGGTTCACCACGTCTTCAAAGACTCCGACGCCCTCGTCCACTACTTCTCTACAACTGCCACTGAGCACATGGGCGCCCTCACCAGCGTTGCCAAGCCCGCACTGCACATGATTCGTGGCCTCCAGGTTTCTCCGGCCGTCCGAGAGGCACTTTTGGAGAAGACCGTTCCGGCAATGTTCGGGGAGTTGCTGTTTGGATACGTGAAGAACGACTACCAGCGGCCCGATCCAGACACGGCCATTCAGGTCACGGCCAAGTGGACGTGCCACGACGGCGTCGAGGGCGCTCTCGACGACCTCAAATACTGGTGGCAGCGCGTGGGTACCGACGCCCATTCGATCGAGGAAGGCCTACTCCGGTTTGAGGTGTACCAGATCCTCGGCGAGGACGCCCTCATCATTCACGAGACGTTCGAGAACAGTGACACACTGAAGTTCCATCTCTCGAAAGGGACGGCCGAGCGTTACAAGAAAGATATCGACAAGGTTGCCGCACCCGAGGCCTATTACTTCCGCGGCCCCGTGTCGTGGACTATCAGAACATACTCCAAATTCCTCCATCTACCCGCCACCTATTCCAGCCAGGGAAGTCACTACACCCAATCCGGCGGAACCATGAGCGAGGGAACGATCTCGTAGCCGCAAGGCTATTCACAGAGCAAGTATCTGCTCCGAAAGGACCAACCGCGGAAGATCTGGAATCTCTGGCCGAAGGCTTGCGGACCGCCTAGCTTGAGGAGTCGCGGTCTTCGATGGTGTAGAGCCGATCGATGTAGCGGCGCAACAAATCGCCAACCGCCCGACGCGCTGGAAATGTTGCTGCCATTCCATACATCGGTGCGGCTCCCGTCTGCGGCTCGGCTCCCATCGTCTTGGCCTCATCCACAGAGTCGCCTAGGTCAGACAGGAAAGCTTGCGCAACGCCTGGCCGGGTATGACGGAGGGTCAAGGCGATGTGGACGGCGGGCGGGCGGTGCAGTCCGTTCAGGCTCCAGTCACGCGCCGCCATCTGCGCCATCACCTCGTAGACGTTGACGACCTCGGACGCGAAGGCAATCACCCATAACGGGTCCCCAAGAATCTGCAGCTCGGGGATCTTTCCGATCCCCTCCCGGATCTCCTCTGCGACATTCAGGATCGCTTCGGTGGCCGCAAGGTACCCGGTCTCACCCATTGAGAGCATGGCCGCCCAGGCGGTGGCTAGCAATGCACCAGGCCGACTCCCGGCCATGGTTGGGGAGTAGTACAACCCGCCGGGCCACTCGGTGGCAACGAAGTACTGGTGATGACGTAAGTCGATACCTCGGTAGAGCACCACCGACGTTCCCTTCGCGGCGTATCCATATTTGTGGGTATCGGCCGACATCGACGTGACTCCGGGAAGGCTGAAATCGAACGCCGGAGTCTCGTAGCCGAGGCGCCGAGCCCACGGCAGCACAAACCCGCCCAGGCACGCATCAGTATGGAAACCAATGCCCCGTTCCCTGGCCATGTCCGATAGCTCCTCGATCGGGTCGACGACTCCGTGCGGGAAACCGGGAGCGGACGCGGCGACCACCACCGTGTTGCGGGTTACGGCATGAGCCATCGCCGTAGGATCGGCTCGATAGTCGGCACCAACCGGAACCCGAACTTGGTCGTAGCCGAAATAGTGTGCTGCCTTGTCGAACGCCACGTGTGCTGAGTCCGGGATCACCATTTCGGGTCGACGAACTCCAGCCCGGTCTCGATAGGCCTTCATGGCCATGATGATCGATTCGGTGCCACCCGAAGTTACCGTGCCGACAATGTCGTCAGGCGTGTCCTTGGCCCCGAGCATTGCTGCCGACATTGACACGATTTCCGCCTCAAACTTCGCTCCCGAAGGCCACAGGTCAGTGTGGAGAGGATTCGATTGCGAGTGAAGGGCGTAGACCTCGTTGAGGAAAGCAACATGGTCGGCGTCGCCGTGGTACACCGCACCCGAAGCGTGGCCATCCTGCCAGTCAGCCTGTTCTGCCTCCGCCAACGCGGCAATTTCGGCAAGAAGAGCTTCCCGAGCAATGGGCTGTTGCGGAAGTTCGGCGAACACAGCATGTTCCGCCGAGGGTCGGGCGATCGGGGCCGAGGCAAGCATTTCCTCATACTCGGACTCCAAGATCCTCCGTACGGTCGGAATCTTGCTGGCCCCTCCGAAAAGACGTTCGGCAAGGCGATTCGGAAGCCTGGCGAGAAGTCGCTCTGCAATTGATGTCAGGTTCATCTTGCTCCTCCCTACCCATTCAGCTTGGCATAGGTTCGCCGATTGGTCCGATGAATGCGACGGAACGCATCGTAGAGCCGGTCATAGGTCGCCGCGTTCTCCTCTTTGGGGCTGTAGGTCGCCGCCATCGGGACCAAATTCGAGATGTCACTCCAGCCGATATGGCCGAGCGCCACATGTCCCAGGAGTCCGGCCCCTCGTACGTTGACAAGAATTGGATCCTCAGCCTGGCGGATGTTGCGACCCAGAACGTCGGCATGGATCTGACACCACAGACTCGACTGCGCTCCACCGCCGACCATGACGATGGGGTCGAGCTCGGTGTCAGCAAAGTGCTCGACATGGCCGAGCAACCACCTCGCGTTGTATGCGACGCCCTCAAACACACTTCTGATCATTTCGGCTCTCCCGGTCTCCAAGGACTGGTTGAAGAACCCTGCTCGCAACGCAGAGTCCTCAACAGGAGTTCGCTCACCGAAGAGCCACGGTGTGAAAATGACGCCTCCGCTACCAGGGGCGACGCCCGATGCCACACCGTTGAGCTCTTGGTACGCCTTCGATCGGTCCACCGAGTCGGGGTAGAAGAGACCCGCGAGCCACTCGATGGCTTTGCCAGCCGTCTCCTGCTCATTGGCAATCAAGTACCGGCCAGGGATGGCTGCCGGGAGAGAAGCGATACTGTGATTGAGATCAGTCTTCTTGAAGGGCACGTGACAGGTGAGCCACGCCGATGTGCCGATGTACAGATGAGCAGTGGCGTCAGCAGTCGTGCCAGCCCCGATGGCGGCCGAGTGCACGTCGGGGGTGCCGACCACGACTGGGAGTCCGGCAGGGAGACTGAGATGGGCGGCAGCTTCGGTGGTGAGGTGGCCGGCAATGTCAGTGGCGGGATGCAGCTCGGGGAGTTGGTCTTGCCGGAGTCCGGCGTAGGCCAGGAGCTCGTCGCTGTATAAGACGGCGTCGGCGTCTCGGTTATCGGTCACCCAATGCAGAGCGATGGAATCGAATGAGGCGACGATATTGCCCGTCAATCGCAGGTTGAGGTAGTCCTTGGGCTCCAGGAAGCATCGAGCCGCCGCGTAGATTTCTGGCCGTTCGCGGCGCAGGTACAGGATGTGGGCGATTGGGTCCTTGCCGGAACCGGCAGGCGCACCTCCGGTCAGTTTAAGCCACTTTCGTAGTTTGCGTGGGTCATATCCCTGGAACCGGACGGGGCCGCCGATCAAGCGTTCAACGTCGGCGGATCCGCGCGAATCCATCCAAATAATTGCGTTCCCTATGGCCTCGCCCGCCGAATCAACGGCGACGGTCCCAGACCATTGAGAAGTGACCGACACTGCGGAGACCTGTGCAGTCGGGTGGCGGGCGATTGTCCGTCTCGCCGCAGATCCAATCGCCTCCCACCAGGCGTTTGGCGACTGCTCGGCACCACCGCCCGGCAACAGGACAAGGTCGACCGGTTCAAACTCGCTACCGCTGACCGTTCCATCGGAAGAAACCAATGCCACCTTTGGGCCGGACGTGCCCAAGTCGATGGCAAGAATGTCAGTGTGTTCGAGCATGCCTCACCAAACCTAGCTCAGTGCTGGCAACCTTCGTGGGCGTTGGGACCTACAGCTGCCGACCGGTGCGAGGCGTTTCCGAGGTTTAATCTTCATCGCCTGAGAACCGTGCATGGTTGGCGCCAACCCGTCATGCACTGGCGGGCCATATCAAAGAGGGTAGGGTGAGCGGCGAGCTGGTGGAGGGCATCATGGCGGAACACACGATCGACACTATCGAACAGTACCGAGCTCTCCGGGGCGATGGCTCTTCGCTCATCTACGACAAGTCGATGTCCGTGGTCGACGATCACATCCGCCACTTCTTGGCGATGTCTACCTTCCTTACGGTCGCCAGCATCGACGCTGATGGTCACATGGATATCTCACCCAAGGGGGACCCACCAGGGTTCGTTCAGGTACTTGACGACAAGACGATCGCCATCCCCGAGCGGGAAGGCAATCGGAGAGCCGACACGTTCTCAAATATCCTTCAGAACCCAGCGGTGGCAATGATCTGTTTTGTGCCCGGCATGGATGAAACCATGCGCATCAATGGCAAGGCATCCCTCACCACCGACCCGGACCTGATGGCGTCCATGCAAGTGGGCCGACATATCCCCGTGCTCGCCATGCTCGTCCACGTCGAAGAGGCATTCATACATTGCGGAAAAGCTCCCAAACGAGGGCGACTGTGGGATGCCGATGCCCAGATCGACCGAAGCACATATCCGAAGATGGGCGAAGTCATGTTCGACCACGGCAAGTACACCGACATCACCCGTGAACGCATGACGGAGATCGCCGACGAAGACTACGAAGTCAACGTCTATCCCGAGCCATGAGCCGCTCTCTCACGTTTGCTAGAAGTGAGCGCTCTCAAATCATCGCGCTGGACGTCATCGATAGGTTCTGAGACGTGAAGTCGACCAGCGACTGAATCCACGCATGGCGGTTCCAATCGAGCAGGTTCTTGTCGCCCAGGGCATCGGTCGTATTGCGAGTGTCATAGTGCGTCGGATGCACAAAGTAGTTAGCGGCGTCCGGCGGCATACCCATAATCGATGCGACACCGGGGATATTGCCCATCGCTGACTTGGCAACGGAGAATGGAAGGCGGACCTTGATAAGCCGCTTACCACTCGCAGTCGCTATTTGGCTTAGGAGTTGATCAATGGTGAGAGGCTCCGGATCAGCAATGGCGTAGCACGAACCATCCGTTTCGGCCCGTCCCGACAACTCCGTTATCGCATCCACCACCACGTCGCGCGGAATCATGTTGAATCGCACCACCGAGGGGTCCCCGAGAACCGGGACTACAGCCACGGAGCCGGGTTGCTTCAACACCCAACGGATGACGAAGTAGGCGCCATCCAATTTCTGGGTGTCTCCGGTGTGAGAATCGCCAGCCACGACAGATGGTCGGTAGATCGTGGCGGGCAATCCGTCGGCCATACGTTCACGAACGAGGAGCTCAGCCAAATGTTTCGTCTTCTCGTAGTAGTTATTGAACTTCTGACCGGGCTTGACGAGATCGTCCTCTCGAAAGATACCGGCGTGGCGGCCCGAGACGTAGGAGGTGCTCACATAGTGGAGTCTCTCCAGGTTGGAGCACTTGGCGGCGAAATCGCAGACATGGCGAGTACCGTTCACATTGATTGCCATACCCACGTCTGATGACACGGAAAGGTCATACACGGCCGCCAAGTGGTACACCGATGAGGTGACGGATGCAATCTCGTCGTATTGCGGACCAAGTCCGAGCCTGGCTTGGGTGATGTCGCCCGCCACGAGTCGTATCCGACCCTCAAGCTCAGGCGAGGCACCCACTAGTGCCACCACGCGTTCCTCGGCAGACGATAGGAAGCGTTCTTGGACAAGACACACCGCCTCAGTGGATGGATCTCGTGTCAGAACCCTCGGCAATAGTTCGGTGCCGAGAAAGCCGGGGAACCCTGTGAAGAAGATGGTTGATGCCGACATAACGCCTCCGTCAATCGTAATGATTGAGCCTTAGCGACATGAGCATCCGGGACTGGATCTTTGGTTGCTCAAATCAACGCTCAGCACGGTGATCATCCACCGCGGGGGAGGTCAGCCCTTCTCAACGGCCGCCAGGATGGTGCGTGTCCCGGTTCTGGCAGTCTGTGCCGCCTCTTCGGGTGCGCGGGCGCCGAGCTCCAGCAGACCGTTGAGCATGTGTTGAATGAGAAGGGCGTCAACATCGGGGCTGAGATCCGAACGAAATACTCCCGAGGCCCGACCCTCCTCCAGTACTTCGCGAATCCGCTCATTGATAACCTCGTCATAGGCACCCAGGGTGGCACGAGTTTCGGCGGACAATCCGTGCTGAAAACCCTGGGTGTGGCGGGCGTGGGCACCGATGGACACGACGTGACGAACGAGTTGTTCGAGCTTGTCCTCGGGCCGGTCGACAACGCGCAGCGATGCCTCCAACAGCTCGATGCTCTCTCGATTGTGTCGCCGAATGGCCTCGGCGATGATGCTGTCAATATCGGGGTAATAGTTGTAGAGCGTCTGGCGGGCCACCTTGGCAGCTTCCGCGATCGCCAACATGGTGACCCCACCCAAGCCTTGTTCGGCGATCAGCATCAGCGCGGCCTCCATGATCCGGTCGTCGGAGGATCGGCTTGCTCCCGCCTTGGGGTCTGACCCTGCTGCCATCACTACCTGGCCCGATAGAGACGGACCGAAGTCGGGACGAAGATGAGCAGAAGCGCCGCAGCCCATCCGAGGGTGAGCAAGATGTCGCCGCCCACCGGTGTTCCATTCGCCAAACCACGAACTGCGTCTGATGCGGCCGAGATCGGCTGGTAGCGGACGAACGGTTGCAGCCAGCCTGGCATCGTCTCGACAGGAGCAAAGGCAGTGCTGGCCAGCATGAGGGGGAACAGCCAGAACATCGACAGCATGCCGACCATGTCGGGTTGCTTGACCTTGGCCGCGATGGCGGCCCCCATCCAAGAGAAGCCGTATCCGATTGCCGTGGCGAGGGCGATCGCACCGACGGCACCGGCGAACGAGGCGAAGCGGTAACCCATCAAGAGACCCACTAGCGCAACGAGGATGAGGCTCGCGACGTTGCGAACAGCATCGGCAATGGTGCGTCCGGCGATCACCGCCACCTGGCTCATCGGAAGTGAGCGGAATCGATCGGTCACGCCTTCAGTGAGGTCCGTAGCCAGGCCCAGGCTGGTTTGTTGTGCGCCTTGGAGGGCGGTGATCACGAACACTCCCGGCACGAGGAACTTCAGATAGTCAATCCCGGCGCCCGCGCCGATGGACCCACCAAAGATGTAGTTGAACAACACCAGAAAGAACACGCCCATTATCACCGCAAAGGCCAGCATTTCGGGCTGTCGCAGCGTCCTGATGGTGTCGCGCCACAACACAGTGTTGGTGTCCTGGGCGGCTCTGCGCAGACGCAGGCCGACGCTTGGGTTCGAGACCAACGCGGGTCGGACATCGGAACGCATGGATTGGGTGGTCATGCGGACACCTCTTCCTTGTCGATTGGGGATCCGGTAAGCATCAGGAATACGTCATCGAGGGTGGGGCGGCGCAACTGGAAGTCAGCAATGGAGACCCCTCCGTCTTGCAGGCTGCGGAGCAAATCGAGCGAATGGATCGCTCCATCTCCCACGGGTATACCGATGCGGCGTGCGTCGGAGTCGGTGACCAGCCCCTCGATCGGACCAACAATGTCGAGCGCAGCCGTGAAGTCGGCTGCGTCCACAACGTGGACCTCCAGGACGTCCCGATCCAGCTCACGCTTGAGGTCCTCGGGCGCGCCGGATGCAACAACTTGCCCATGGTCGATGATGAGGATGTGGTCGGCGAGCCGATCAGCTTCTTCGAGGTATTGGGTCGTGAGCACAATCGCCGTTCCTCTGGATGCGAGTGATGCGATTACCCCCCAGAGCTCCGTTCGGCTGCGTGGGTCAAGACCGGTAGTCGGTTCGTCCAGAAACAGGGCCGGCGGATTGGCGACCAGGGCAGCTACGACATCGAGCCTGCGCCGCTCCCCTCCGGAGTAGGTGCTCGCTACGCGGTTGGCGAATTCACCCATGTCGAACTGCTCGATCAGCTCTTCTGCTCGGCGCCTTCGTTCGGTTCGGGGAATCTTGTAGAGGCGACCGAACAGCTCGAGATTCTCTCGGGCGGTCAACTTCTCGTCAATGGCCGCGGCCTGCCCCGCCACACCAATGAGTTGCCGAACCTGATCCGACTGCGTTTCGACATCGAATCCGCCGATGCTCGCCGATCCGGCATCGATAGACATCAGTGTGGACAGCATGTTGATGGTGGTCGTCTTGCCTGCACCATTTGGCCCAAGCAGTCCTACTACCTGGCCGGCCGAAACGGTGAAGCTCAGCTCTTTTACTGCCTCTAGTGCGTCGAAAGACTTCGATAGGTTAACGGCCTCGATTACGGGACCAGGATTCTTTGCCACGATATCACCATTGCTAGACATAGTGTCCACTATAGATGACAATGCGTCTAGGGTCGAACCCGTTCGCCTCCAAGGACTAGGTCGACGACGCGACGTGCGATTCCCAGAAGGCGCCTAGGTCGAAATCCTCAGGAGCCCGAAATTTCTGGCGAGTGATCCGCGTCGCCCGGAGTTCATCGAGGCATGTCACGAGCACATCACCCTGCTCGACACAGACGAGAAACCAGGACCCGGCTTTGAGCACTAGACCCAGCGGATGCTTTCTGTCTGAGGTCCCGTTGGCGAAGGAGAGTTCGACAACACGCGAGCGGTGGATGCAGCTGCCCAGCCGGCGCAACTCCCCATGAGGAATCCGATGACCCGTCCAAGCATCGGGATCATGATGAAACCATGTGGACAGACTCTCGGCCTGCTCGGCGAGCGGCACCGAGAGCGCACCGATCATCTTGTTGCGGGTCGCCCTCGCCGATGCGCCAAGTCCCAAGCGATGCGACACCGCTGGTTGACCGACCAGCAGAAGCGAGCGGGCTTCGTCGGCGGTGAGCCCGGTGAGACGCGTCGAGAAGCCGTCGAGGAGCTCGATCCCGCCCTTTGGTCCCTGCATCGTGTAGACCGGGACTCCTGCTTCTCCCAGCGCTTCGACATCCCGCAAAATCGTCCGCTCGGAAACCTCGAGAAGGGCCGCCAACTCGCCAGCCGTAGCTCGACCGCGCCGTTGCAGGATCAACAGCATCTCAAGAACCCGGGCAGCCCGCATCCGGAAACAATAGAGAATTCTTTCTAAACATGACTGTAGATGTCTGGTTTAGTTTGAGAGACTGTTGAGCATGATGAACGATGATGTTGAAGGAAACGGCACACAAGGAGATCCGTGGCAGCTAACGACGCCGCCGGGCAAGAGCGCGTTCGAGGCATTCCGGGACCCCGATGCCGATCCACCCGCCCTCGTGGTTCAGGTCGGCAAGACGCAGCTGCGGTATCACCTCAGCTGCATCGAGGAGCTCCACACGATGCTCGCCGAGCATGGTGATTGGATGCCACTCGGAAACGCCGATGAGCAGAAGCCGGCTGCGGAAGGAACGGTGGAAGCTTGGGGACGCTCTCCTGACAACCCTGTGGGAGGGTGGTACGGCACGAAGAAGGGATTGCGAGGGCGCTTCGGCAATTATGTCCCGCCAGTTCTCGAAGCGCTCGGTCTCGCCGAGGTCGAGCACAACGCGAGAAACAACAGCATGCGAGCGATT
>Ga0265303_10001060_pt1 | contig 16526 bp, 15 predicted proteins | sample Helome_2_FD_192494 | JGI IMG/M metagenome (GOLD analysis project Ga0265303, IMG submission 192494) | Marine sediment microbial communities from subtidal zone of North Sea - Hel_20160317 (Illumina Assembly) | ecosystem: Environmental > Aquatic > Marine > Subtidal zone > Sediment ... | reverse complement strand
GCGCCGAGAATGTCGATCAGGTGATCGAAACCGCGCTTGCGTTTTTCATAGTGATACGCGATGTCAGAGGCAAAATAGGTTTTCACGCCGTTGTTACGAATGACGACACGGTCTTTCTCATCGCCGAAGTCCGTTGCTCTGAACCAGGTCGCGCCGTTGCTCTTGTATAACATACCGCGTTCTTCGAGCACCTTTAGTGCATTATCGATCGCGTCACCCCCGGTCAGGTTTTGCTCTGAGTACCAGTGGTCAAAGGTGACACCAAAATCGGCGAGATCGTCTTCGATATCCTCGCGTATCGATTCCAGTGACTGCTGCCGTACATGGTCGAAACCGGCGTCGCCCACCAGCGTCTTCGCCTTCCCTATCAGCGCTTCGATGTACGCCTCCTTATCACCCTCGGGTGCGTCGGGAGGGAGGTTCGAGAGAATCGACTCTGCGGATACTGTATTCACACCGGTTGTGTCGATTGCCGCGGCGATGTCGCGAATATAGTCACCACGGTAACCGCCCTGCGGGAACGCTATGGTAATGCCATCCTTCTCCAGCATGCGCAGCCAGACACTCAGGCCGAGGATGTCCATCTGTCTGCCCGCATCATTGACGTAATACTCGCGATGAACGGGGTAGCCCGTTGCCTCGAGCAGATTGCCGACGGTAGCGCCGAACGAAGCGTGCCGGCCGTGGCCGACATGAAGTGGACCGGTCGGGTTCGCAGAAACGAATTCCAGGAGGATCTTCGGTGATTTTCTTCGCGCCTGTCTTCCGTACTTGTCGCGCAAAAGGAGGATGGATTCGAGCTCAGCATGAAACGCCGATGCGTGCAGATGAAAATTGATGAAACCGGGGCCCGCGATATCGACTTTGTGGACGTTTGTATCGTCGGACAGCGCTCCGACAATACTCGTCGCGATCTCACGCGGATTCCTTCTTGCGGGTTTTGCGAGGCGCATGGCGATATTGCTGGCAAAGTCGCCATGGCTGACATCGCGAGTGCGCTCAACGGTGCCTTCAATGGAAAGGTCAGCTGCTGCCTCGGCCAGATCGGGCAGGCCGGCAAGGGCATTCTTAACAAGTTGCGCGACGATGTGTTTCATTCTTACCAGCTGGCCAGATTTGTGAGGCGGCAATTCTACCCGGATATGTCTCCGGATGTAGATCCCGGTGCGGCCGATCCCTGCTAGCCGAGCTAGAACAGCTCGATAGGATCGACGTCAATCGACCAGCGGACCTTGCGAGCCCCAGGCTCTCGCTCGAGTGCCGGGCGAAGCTCCCGGAGCAGGCTGTGCAAGATGTGGCGATCGCTGCCCTGCAACAACAGTTGAGCGCGGTAACGTCCTGCCTTGCGCGCCATAGGCGCGTCGACCGGACCGAGGACGCGCAGCGTTTCGTCCACTCGTTGAGCAAGGTATCGTTTTGCGACTTCGAGAAATTCAAGGGCATCGTTGTGGCGGTGTGCGGCGGACCGAATCAGCGCCAGTCGAGTGAACGGTGGCCAGCGGGTTGCCTCGCGCTCCCGAAGCGCCTCATCCGCGACTTTTTCGTAGCCGCCCTCGATCAACGTTGACCAAAAGGGATGCTCCGGGAATGCCGTCTGGATCAGGACCTCGCCGCGGCGACTTTCACGGCCGGCGCGACCGGCTACCTGCACGATCGATTGCGCCATGCGCTCCGCGCTGCGGAAGTCGGTGCCAAACAGTCCCTGATCGGCATTGACGATGCCCACCAGTGTGAGCTTGGGGAAATGGTGCCCCTTCGACAGCATCTGCGTTCCGACCAGGATATCCGCGCCGCCCTGCGTTACCTGCTCGAGGACATCGCGTATCGCGCCTTTCTTTTGTGTGCTGTCGCTATCGACTCGCGTAATGGTCTTGTCCGGAAACCGTGTGCGCAATGTCTCTTCAAGTCGCTGGGTGCCTTCGCCCAGTGGCTTGACGGCCTCTCCACACTCAGCACATCGGGTGTCGAGCACCCGGGTCGCGCCACAGTGATGGCAGCGTAGTTGTTGACTGCGTGCATGAACCGTAAGGCGGGAGTCACATCGTTCACAACCGGCGACATGTCCGCAAGACGCACAGATGAGGGTCGGAGCAAAGCCGCGGCGGTTAAGAAAGATCAGCACCTGGCCGCCCGCTTGCAGGTGGCTTTCGATTGCATCACTCAGTGGTTGGCTGATGCCATTCGTTGCCGGCGTGCGGATCGTATCAATCAGACGCATCGATGGCGGTTGTGCGCCGCCTGCCCGAACCGGCAGGCGGATATGCATGTAGTTCCCGTCGCGACAATGCTTCAACATTTCCATTGTCGGTGTCGCGGAGCCCAGTATGACTGGAATATCGAGATGTTTCGCACGCACGATGGCCAGGTCACGCGCCGAGTAACGCAGACCCTCCTGTTGTTTGAAGGAGTGGTCGTGTTCTTCGTCGACGACGATCAGGCCCGGATTCCCCAGCGGCGTGAAGATCGCCGAGCGCGTCCCAACGACAAGACGCGCTGCCCCGGAACGCGCCGCACGCCATGCCCTCAGCCGTTCAATATCCGTCAGGCCAGAGTGCAACAGTGCCGGTTCGATACCCAGACGATTCCTGAGACGTGCCACGAGTTGTGGCGTCAATCCGATTTCGGGCGCGAGAACCAGCACCTGCTTGCCCTGGTCGATGATGTCCCGCATACGTTGCAGGTAGACCTCGGTTTTGCCGCTCCCCGTAACGCCGTCAATCAGGTACGCGCCGAAGGCATTGCTGCTCCGCAGGGTTGCAATCGCCCGTTGCTGATCGTCATTGAGCGTCAGGTCGTCTGCGGCCGCGATCGTCAGCGACTCATCGAAGTCGCTGGCGCGCACATCGAAACGCGTGATGTAACCTTTCTTGAACAATGCGGTTGCCGCACGTCGCCAGTTTGGCAGCTCTTCGGTCAGACGGTCGGCTTCTATGCCAGTGCCTCCGGCGTCGATCAGAGCCTCTAGCAGCTCGGCTTGTTTCGGTGCCCGCCCGGCCAAAGTTTCGATGTCCTGTAATTCACCAACATCGGAAACCGCAATGGTCTCCACAGTCGGATGCAGAGCCTTGCCGTGCCGAAGCAGCGCGGGCAACGCGGCGGCCACGACTTCGCCGACAGGATGGTGGTAGTAGTCGCTGGTGAAGCGGATCAGGCGCAGATCGGCGGCGGTCAACAGCGGTGATTCATCGACGATTTCATTGCAGCGTCGAATCTTCCCGGCGGGCAGCGAGGACTCGTTCGAGTGCCCGAGCACAAGGCCGAGCTGTCGGCGGCGGCCGAATGGCACGAGCACCCGGCATCCCGGGGCAGGCAGAGCACCGGATTTCGGTGGTAAATAGTCGAACTCGCGTGACAATGGCACGTTCACAGCGATGTTCAGTAGTGGGCCGGCGCTAATTGGGGCAATACTCAAGAAATTTTACATAATAAGGCAAAATAGGCTGGGAGCCGGTCAACCGGGTCCTGGGCTCAGCCGTTGAACAAGGGAGACAAGTTAGATGACCTCGTCGTGGAGTCAAGAGATATGGACGTCAGCACCGCGGTTTTTGCGGTATCGTGCCCCGGCACGCCGATAACAGGGGCCCGAGCACTGCAAAAAGAGCAACAACTCAACCAGTTTCTGGCCGAGGTAGAGCGGCGCGCGCTGCGTATTGCCGAGATCGGCGTACGGGATCGCGATGAAGCCATGGACCTGGTTCAGGATGCGATGATCAAGCTGGTGCGCAACTACTCGGAGCGCGGTCGCGAAGAATGGGCGCCCCTGTTCTATCGTATATTGCAAAACGGGGTTCGTGACTGGCATCGTCGACAGGCTGTACGCAACCGGGTCATGGTCTGGTTCGGTCGCAAGTCGTCCGATGACAACGACTACGATGCCATTGCGGCAGCACCCGACCCGTCCGGGCGCGCACCTGACGAGGAGTTGCAGAACAGCGAGGCCATGCAACGCCTGGAAGCAGCAGTTTACGAGCTGCCTGCGCGACAACGCGAAGCATTCATGCTGCGCGCGTTCGAGGGACTGAACGTTGCCGGAACCGCTGTGGCGATGGGTTGCAGCGAGGGTAGTGTAAAAACGCATTACTCCCGGGCAGTCCATTCGTTGCGGGCAACTTTGGAAGATCACAGGCCCGAAGACTATGGGCCTGGAGGATTTAACCGATGAACGAGCGAGACGATACATTCGACAAGAAATTGAAGGCGACCTTCGACGCATCAGTTGAAGAGCTGGATGCGGCGACGCTGTCGAGGTTGAATCGTAGCCGCCATATGGCGCTGGCCGAGTTGCAGCGTCCCAGGCACCAGTGGTCACGATGGATGCCGGCGACGGGTGTTGCGGCGGCCGCCGTCGTCGCCGTAATGGTGCTGCAGAGTCCTACGGCTGTTAATGACCTACCGGCGACGGCGATTGTTACGGACATGGAGATTCTGCTCGGCGAGGACAGTATCGAGATGCTGGAGGACCTGGAATTCTACAGCTGGATAGACAGCGCGGAAATGGAAGGCGATGTCGGCTGATCGAGCAGCGCGAGCAGTCTTGTGTGGTCTCGTACTGTGCAGCAGCGCGTCGGTACTCGCAGCGGACGAAGAGATGCCGGAAATGGAGTTTCTCGAGTACCTCGGCATGTGGGAAGAATCGGATGAAGACTGGATGATCCTCAATGACGCTATTACAGCCGTTAATGAAGAACGGAGCGATCCCGTACCGGAAGGTGAAGAATCGACGGAGAAAGAAGATGAAAGTTAAGACGATTGTCTCAATTGCCGCTTTGCTGCTGTTTGGCGCGGCGTTGGCTCAGGATAATGGAATTAGCTGGGACAGTCTGAGCGATGGTCAGCGTGCGGTGCTGAGTCAGCTCGAAGAGAGTTGGGATACGCTTCCTGCGGAGCGCCAGTTGAGGTTGTCGAGGGGTGCAGAGCGTTGGGACGGCATGTCGCGAAGACAGCGTAAGGAGGCACGAGCCCGTTTTAGTTCCTGGGGAGATCTGCCCAATGACCGGCGCCAACAGATTCGGGAGCGCGCTCAGATTTTTCAGGGCCTTCCACCGCAAGAGCAGGAACGTATTCGAAAAAACTTTCGTAACTATCGCGAGATGAACCGCGATCGCCGGCAGCAGCTCAGGGATCGCTACAAACGCATGACGCCCGAGCAGCGACAATTATTGCGAGATCGTTTGCAGAAACGTCCTCGATCGCGCCCGAGGGACTAGACAGCACTGCGGAAAGTCCTTACAGGAAGGCCCCTGTTTCAGGGGCCTTTTTCTTTGTGCCCGCAGTTGCTGTTCGTTACACTGCCGCAGTCCAAATGGAGGCGCAGAAATGAGAATCGGTGTTCCGAAAGAAGTCCACGCAGGTGAGCGGCGTGTCGCGACGACACCGGAAGTGGCTGCACAGCTCATCAAGCTCGGTTTTGGTGTCGCGGTTGAAGCAGGTGCCGGGGCGACCGCGAGCTTTTCCGATGAGGCATACGAGGCGGCTGGATGCGAGGTCGTGGCATCAAGGAGTGACTTATGGGCACAGTCGGACCTGATTCTCAAGGTCCGGGCGCCCGAGGGCGAGGAAACGGCATCCTTGCGTGCTGACCAGACCCTGATCAGTTTCTTGTGGCCGGGCCAGAATCCGGACCTTCTTAAGGTGTTGACCGAGAGCGGCGCTACGGTTATGGCTATGGATAGCGTGCCGCGAATCTCCCGCGCACAGAAAATGGATGCACTCAGCTCGATGGCCAACATCGCGGGTTACCGCGCTGTTGTTGAAGCGGCGCAACATTTCGGCCGCTTTTTCACCGGGCAAATAACCGCAGCCGGCAAAGTGCCCCCGGCCAAGGTGATGGTCATCGGCGCCGGTGTTGCCGGACTGGCGGCTATAGGCGCGGCCAAGAGCATGGGCGCCATCGTGCGCGCGTTCGACACACGCCCCGAAGTCAAAGAGCAGGTTGAAAGCATGGACGCCGAGTTCCTCATGCTCGACTTCGAAGACGACGAGGACGGCGCGGGGGAAGGTGGTTACGCCAAGGTCATGAGCGATGAGTTCATCAAGGCGGAAATGGCGCTGTTTGCCGAGCAGGCAAAAGACGTCGATATCATTATTACAACGGCGCTGATTCCCGGTAAGCCGGCACCACGCCTGATTACGGCAGACATGGTTCGCTCGATGAAAGACGGCGGCGTAATTGTCGATCTCGCCGCTGAACAGGGCGGCAACTGCGAACTCACACAAGCAGACGAGGTCGTGCAAACAAATGGCGTGTCGATCATCGGTTATACGGATCTGCCGAGCCGCCTCGCCGCCCAGTCGAGTCAGCTCTATGCGACGAACCTTCGTCACCTGCTGACCGATATGACGCCCGAAAAGGACGGCAACATCGTGGTCGACTTTGACGACGAAGTTGTCCGCGGTGCGACAGTTTGCAGGGACGGCGAAACGACCTGGCCACCGCCGCCGCCGAAGTTGTCGGCAGCACCGCCGAAGGCCGAGCCGGCGCCGGCACCAACGCCTGTCGCGGACACGGAAGAAAAGCGCTCGATTATCGGCCCCATCATCGGCATGGTCATTGCCGGAGCGGCATTGCTGGGGCTTGGCGCGGTGGCGCCGCCGTCGTTCATGGCGCATTTCACGGTATTCGTGCTGGCGTGTTTCGTCGGTTACATGGTGATCTGGAATGTCACCGCCGCCTTGCACACGCCCCTGATGAGCGTTACGAATGCCATATCGAGCATCATCATCATCGGTGCGTTACTGCAGGTGAGCTCGACGGACAAGGTGATCATGTGGATAGCCATAGCCACGGCGTTGATAACGAGCATCAACATCGCCGGCGGATTCGCGGTTACGCGTCGCATGCTCGAAATGTTCAGAAAGTAAGATTAATTGAGCAGAGGCTGCCAAGATGATTAGTGCTGGTGTCGTAACTGCGTCGTACATTGCTGCGACAATTCTTTTTATCCTCGCCCTCGGCGGCCTTTCCAACCAGGAGACCGCACGACGAGGTAACTGGTATGGCATTGCCGGCATGGCCATCGCACTGCTTGCAACGCTATTGGGGGTCGTCACTGCCAACTATGTAATGTTGCTGGTCGCACTGGCGATCGGCGGCAGCATTGGCTTGCTGCTCGCGCGCCGAGTGCAGATGACGCAGATGCCTGAACTGGTCGCCATATTGCACAGCCTCGTTGGCCTTGCTGCAGTTGCAGTTGGTTTCGCGAACTTCATGGATCCGTCCGTTCACTTCGAAGGCGTCGAACTCACGATCCACGACATCGAAACCTATCTCGGCGTATTGATCGGTGCCGTCACGTTTTCCGGCTCGGTCATTGCCTTCGGAAAACTGTCGGGACGTATTACCGGCAATCCCATGCTGCTGCCTGCACGCCATTGGCTGAACCTGCTCTTGCTGATTGGCGCCATCTGGTTCGGCCGCGAGTTCGTCATTCAGTCGGCAGCGGGCGGTGGCGTCGAACCGTTAATCATCATGACCGTTATCGCTTTGCTGTTCGGTATTCACATGGTGATGGCGATCGGCGGTGCCGACATGCCGGTTGTCGTTTCGATGCTGAACAGTTACTCGGGCTGGGCTGCATCGGCCACGGGCTTCATGCTCAACAACGACCTGTTGATCGTAACGGGCGCACTGGTTGGCTCGAGTGGCGCGATCCTGAGTTACATCATGTGCCGAGCAATGAACAGAAAATTCCTGGCGGTGATCGCGGGTGGTTTCGGTACCAGTGGTGGTGCCGTTGCGAAAAGTGGCGGCGAAGATCAGGGTGAAGTTGTCCCGATCGAGCCCCCCGAAACAGCCGAGCTGCTGAGTAACGCCAAAGAGGTCATGATAATTCCGGGTTACGGCATGGCCGTTGCCCAGGCGCAGCATACGGTATTCGAGATCACGCGTGTATTACGAGAGAAAGGCGTGAACGTCCGATTCGGCATCCACCCGGTTGCGGGCCGCATGCCGGGCCATATGAACGTGCTTCTGGCGGAAGCCAAGGTGCCTTACGATATTGTCTTCGAAATGGACGAGGTCAATGAAGATTTCCCCGACGTTGATGTGTCTGTTGTCATCGGTGCTAATGACATCGTTAACCCGTCAGCACTTACAGATCCGGACAGCCCGATAGCCGGCATGCCAGTACTCGAGTGCTGGAAGGGCAAAGTCTCAATCGTACTGAAGCGCAGCATGGCGACCGGTTATGCCGGCGTACAGAATCCCCTGTTCTTCGAAGAAAACACGCGCATGTTGTTCGGAGACGCGAAAGCGACTCTGGACGAGGTTTTGAAGGATCTGTAGCGCATTTTGAGCACTATGTCCTTGGCGGACTACGCTTGATTAGTCATAATCAAGCGTAGTTAACAACACATCAGAGGCGTGCCTCCCAAGAGGGGACAAGTATGCTCGCAGGACTCGCAACCGATATTTCGCAACAGGTGCTCAGGACCGACGTTGCCGGAATGCCGCTCGAGTGGATTGATTACCGTGAAGCGGTGCGTCTCTACCACGCCGAGCAGGTTGCCTACGACTGCGGTACTCGTCTCTACTCGGTCTTTGGCGGATACAGCTCTATCGACGGTTGCCGTAGCCGCATAGATGTCAACTCAATCATCGCGACCCACGGGACGAGCCGCAGCCTGGCCCGCAACCGTGACAAGTACGTTCCGCCACTGAACAATCGAACCTTGTTCAAGCGTGATGCCAACCTTTGCCTGTACTGCGGCATGCGTTACCTGACGCGTGACTTGACCCGAGACCATATTACGCCGGTTTCACAGGGCGGTAGCGATTCCTGGACCAATGTTGCGACGGCATGTCGTCGCTGCAACAACTACAAGGGCGGCCGCACGCCCGAGCAGGCGTCGATGCAGCTGATCGCTGTGCCGTTCACGCCTAACTATGCTGAGTATATTTATCTCAAGGGTCGACGCGTACTGACCGACCAGATGCAATACCTGCTCGCGCATATCCCTCGCTCGAGCCCGCTGCATGCGCGACTGAGTGATCATCTTTCCAACGGTGAAGAAATCGTCGAAGTGCATTTTCATGATTGAGGTGACGGTCGCGCGCCGGCGTTCGCTTCAGTAATGCAGTACCTGATCGATGCCAGCGTTTATGTTTTTCGCGCCTACTACTCCATGCCGGACGACATGGTCGATGACAACGGCAACCCGATAAATGCGCTCTATGGCTTTTGCCGCTTCATCGGCGATTTCATGGAAAACGTTACGCCCGAATTCGTGGCCGTGCTGTTCGACGAGAGCCTGTCGAAATCGTTTCGTACGGAAATCTATCCTGAGTACAAAGCCAACCGCGACCCGGCACCACCTGAGCTAAAGCGACAGTTCCAGCAGTGTCGTCGATACGTGCGGGCGCTGGGTATCATGGAGTGCGCCAGCCCGAGGTACGAAGCAGACGACCTGATTGGCACACTGGTGACCCATGGGCGTACGCAGGGACGCCCGTCGACGATCGTGAGTCGCGACAAGGATCTAACCCAGCTTCTTACCAAAGAAGATGTGTTCTGGGATTTTTCCGGAAAAGGCAAGTTGAGGTATGAGCAGATTCCCGAGTCGTTTGGCGTATGGCCGGAACAGATCGCGGATTTTCTTGCGCTGGCCGGCGACACCGTCGACAACATAAAAGGCGTGCCTGGTGTTGGCAAGAAAACCGCATCGGTATTGCTGGAACATTTCGGCAGTCTGGAAAAGATTTACGATAACCTCGACAAGGTGCACGAGGTTAATGTGCGTGGCGCAAAGACTTTAGGTACCAGGCTCGAAACGCACAAAGATGACGCGATGCTTGCACGACGGCTAACCGGCATCGCGTGCGATGCGCCTATCGAGAATGCGGAAAACGAGTTGCAGCCTTCTGCGCCGCGACTGGGAGACATCAACGCCTTGTTTGATGAGGCCGGTATCGGTACGGCGCTGCGCCGACAGGCGGAACGAGTGTCCGATATCTACAGGCATTAACCACCGCCCCGGTCATGCCTGACTGGTCATCAATCGCCAATCAACTGCGGGACGCCGGCATTCGGCTGAGCGATGCTGTGACACCATGCCCGGTGGGCGGTGGAGATATCAGCGCCGCATGGCGGCTGGATGCGCAAGGTCGTGAGTTGTTTCTCAAGACCGGAACGACGACAAGCATCGGAATGTTCGCGGCGGAGGCTGAAGGCCTGGCAGAGATCGCTGCGGCGGAGGCCGTACGTGTTCCCGAAGTGCTTGCGATCGGGCAAACGGAGGACAGCGCATTTCTCGCCCTGGAATGGTTGTCGTTCGAGCCGGCCGACGCGAAAGACGAGCGGCTGCTCGGCGAGCAACTGGCAAAGATGCACCATACAGTCAAAGACCGTTTTGGCTGGCACCGCGACAACACCATAGGTCTTACCCCACAACATAATGACTGGTCTTCGGATTGGGCTGAATTCTTTTGCGAACATCGTCTTGGCTATCAACTTCGGCTCGCCGCGGAAAACGGCTTCACGGGTGAATTGCAGGATCAGGGCACCCGGCTGCTCAGGACACTGCCAGAGTTATTCGACGCGTATGAACCCGTACCGTCGTTACTGCACGGCGATCTGTGGGGTGGTAACTGGGCGAGCAGCGACGGCGTACCGGTGATCTTCGATCCAGCCGTTTATTACGGTGATCGCGAGACCGACCTTGCCATGACACGGTTGTTCGGCGGATTCAGCCGTGCGTTCTATGACGCTTACGAATTAGCCTGGCCACTTGCGCCGGGCAGCCCGGAGCGACAGCATATCTACCAGCTTTACCATGTTCTGAATCACCTCAACCTGTTTGGCCGCGGCTATCTCAGTCGAGCGCTGGCGCTGATACGAGCGCCATTGTAAGGGCGGCGGGGAGCGATCGTTAGCCGGGAAATTCGCTGACATCGCCCGATTCATCGACTTCATAAGACTCGCCGAGAAAATCTTCTTCGAAGGCATACAGGACGGTGCCCTCAGGCGCCTTTATCGCAACGAATGCTCCTTCAAAGCCCGGGAACTTTTCGAAATCCATGCCATTTTGCTCGAGAGTTCCCATCAAGCCATGGCGGTCGGGGCACTTGAAGGACAAGGATGGCGTGTTGACCGCAATACTCTCTGACAGGCCCAAAGGTGCGCCACCTGCGTCGAAACGCATGTGCGTCGTTGGTTCTTCGCGCATCTCCAGCATGGTGGGTGCAATGGGCGCCCAAAACTGCGCGGCCCGCAGGGTGTCGCGAACAGGCAGTGTCAACTCGATCCAGCCGCCGCACAGGGAGTCTCTTTCGACGTCACCGCCGGCGTGAAACGTTCGTGCTTCGAGCATCGTCACCATATGCTTATCGCGGTCGGCGAAGCCGATCTCGTTAAACGAGTCTTCATCAAGCCGCATGAAGCTGAATCTGAAACCGTGGTCTGTCATCGATCTTGCGTGCTTCGCGAGACCTGGTTGTACAAAGGTGATTGCAGGCGCATCAAACTCACGGTCATGCAAACCAATGTTCAGCTCTCCATCGCTGACAACGGCGTACTTATGTGACCAGATATCATTAATCTCGAGCTCCGCAAAGCCCAGGGTCCTGTAAAAACGCAATGACTCGAGAATGTCAGTCGTGCGTACGGAGATTTCCAGAAAATGACCGATAGTGCTCACTTCGGTGCTCCCATCGCGATTGCTCGTTCACGGGATTCGGGATCTTCGGAATATGACTTGGGCCAACCTCCCAGATGTTTCGCCAGCAAATCAGTCAGAAAGTTCACATGATCCTCCCGTGCATTCAATGCTGGTATGTAATGCAGTTCTGTACCGCCCGAGCTTTCGAAGAGTTCTGCATTCTGCATCGCAATCTCCTCGAGCGTTTCGAGGCAATCTGTGGAAAAGCCGGGGCAGACCACATCCAGGCGGCTCAGCCCTTGACTGCCGAGATCGGCAATCGTCTCGTCGGTGTATGGCCGGAGCCACTCCTCACGACCAACGCGCGATTGAAAAGAAAGGACCCATTCGTCGTCACGAAGCTCAAGTGCCGCAGCGAGGAGACGTGCCGTCTTCTGGCACTGGCAATGATAGGGGTCGCCTCCCAACAGGGTACTCTTGGGAACACCATGGAATGAAAACATGAGCCGGGAGCCTTGTCCATTCTGTTGCCAGAATTCTCGAATACTCGTGGCCAGCGAATCGATGTAACCCTGTTCGTCATGATACTGGTTGATGAAGCGGGTTTCCGGTATCCAGCGTAGTCGATTCAGCTTGCGGGCGACGGCATCGATAACAGACGCGGTTGTTGTGCCCGAATACTGCGGGTACATCGGTAAGACCAGGAGTCGCCGGGCACCGTTGGTGAGCAATCGGTCAATTGCAGCGTCAATCGAAGGATCGCCGTAGCTCATGGCGAGCTCTATGTTGGTCGATCCGGGAAATCGATGGTCGAGTTGTGCCCGGAGTCCGCGGGCAATCGCCTTCGAGAAAATCATCAATGGCGACCCGTCGTCGGTCCAGATTTTCCGATAGGCTGCGGCAGAGCGGGACGGGCGGAATCGCAGAATGACGCCGTTGAGTATCAACCACCAGAGCCACCGGGGATATTCAATAACCCGTGGGTCCGAGAGGAACTGCTTTAAGAAGCGACGAACAGCCGCCGGCGTAGGCTCCTCTGGCGTTCCCAGATTGACGAGCAGAATTCCGATCGTCTCTGAGAGCCCGTGCTTGAACTCGGGTGTAGAATCGTAGCCTGGCATTGGCCTCGTAGCCGGTTTCGGACGCGCTCAACAGTACTGCAAAGCCATGCCGGGCGCCAGCCGAAAGGGCTATAATTGCTTGTCTTGATTGACATTTGTCGTGTGAAGCTCAAATGAATGAAGTTCCGGAAACTACTGGTCGCGCCTCGGCGCGCTGGACGTTGGCGCGTGACATAGCCATTCTGCAGGTCAAGCTTGTCGTCGATGGACTGCGTGATCTCGTGCTCGTACCCACCTCCCTGATTGCCGGTCTCGTGAGCCTGTTCTCCGGTGAGGGTGGCAAGCCAGGCACGCAGTTCTATCAACTGCTCGGCGTCGGTAAACATAGTGAACAATGGATAGACCTGTTCGGCGCGCTGGAAAACGCACCCGAGGACGTCACACACATCGAGCCTTTTCCAAACGCCAAGATGGATGATCTCGTCGGCCGCCTCGAGAAATTCATGGTCGAGGAGCACAAACGTGGCGGAATTACGGCACAGGCTAAAGACCGCTTTGACCAGGCGTTCAATGCCTTGCAGCAAAAACGAAAAAAAGAGCCTTAAGCGGCGATTATTTTTCTACGTCACGACCGGAGAGCAGGTCGTCAAGATCCGGTGGTGGATGATCCGGTCCCATTCGACCCAACTTGAGTCGGCTGACGTATTCTCTGTAAGCACGCATAGCCTGGTAACCGAAGAGCCAGCAGATGGGGAGATTCGCAAACATCATGACCCCGGTTCCTACGCCAATGACGTTGTCAAGATCGGTATCCGTTCGAACCAGACCGAGCGTCGCGACAATGATTAAACAGCAATACACGATCCTGTAGCCGAGCACTGCCTTCTCGCCGGTGAGAAATACCAGCGCCTGTTCGCCGTAGTAGCTCCACGAGATCATGGTGGATATAGCGAACAGCCAGGCGGCAATGGATATCAGCCATTTGCCCAGACCAGGGGTAACGCTGTCAAAGGCTTTCGCGGTCAACGTCGCGCCGACGTAGCTCCGATAAAGACCATCGCCGACGATTCCAGGTAATGTTGGTCCTGGAAACGTATCCCACACTGTCGTATAACCCGTAGCGCTTTCCTGAACGACGCCCTCAAGGCGGTGTAATGTCAAGCCCGTCGTTTCGTTCCGATGCGCTTCGACAACCAAGGTAGTCTTATCGCCGCTAACCCAGTCATCACCGGGCAGCGCGGTCTCTGAAAACTGCCAGCCGCTATCTGTTTGCGTGACGACTGGCAAAGACCTCAGCGTGACATCGGGTCCGCGATTCCAGATACCCGTCGAGAGAATGATCAGCGCCGTGAACGTGCAGACGACAAGCGTATCGATAAAGGGCTCGAGACCGGCAACGATGCCTTCGCGGACCGGCTCATCCGTCTTTGCGGCAGAATGCGCGATCGGCGAGGAGCCCTGTCCGGCCTCATTTGAGAACACCGCGCGCTTTAAGCCAAACAGGAAGGCAGAAGCCGCGGTGCCACCGATGAAAGCGCCCCCAGCCTCGGTGGGCAGGAAGGCCGATTTGACGATCAGTGCGAATATGCCCGGGATGTCACCGACGTGCATGGCCAGCACATAACTGCCGGCCAGCAAATACAGGGCGACCATTAGCGGTACGATGGTCGCGGTAACCTTGCCGATGCGTTTTATGCCGCCAATAATGACGGCGCCGACGATCACAGCAAGCACGATGCCCGTAATCCAACTGGGGACCGAGAAATATTCCTCCGTCAGTTCGCCTACGTTCCACGCCTGGAACATATTGCCGCCGGTTGCCGTCGACACCAGCAAGCAGAGGCAGAAAATGACGCCGATGGCACGACCCAGGCCGCCCATGCTCCGGCGCTGCAGGGCCTTGGAAGCGACCCACATCGGCCCGCCATGCGGATTCTCCGGATCGTCGGTGTTGCGATAGAGCATCGACAACGTGACTTCCGTGAGCTTGATGGACATACCCAGAAAGCCGATGACCCACATCCAGAACATAGCGCCCGGCCCGCCCAGGGAGATAGCCAGTGCCACGCCACCGATGTTGCCGAGCCCAACCGTCGCGGACAACGCAGCTGACAAGGCCTGGAAGTGATTGATGGCGCCGGGATCGTCAGGATCGTCATAGACGCCGCGAATCACCATGGGTCCGTGAGTCAGGGCGCGGTATTGTGAAAACCCACTCCAGATCGTGAACAAGAGACCGGTGCCGACGATCGCGTATAACACGTAGTCGTGCCACAGGAAGCCGTTCAGCGTGGCGAGATGCGCGCTAAACTCGCCCATCATGTCTCCTGTCTTACAATTATCCGGCTTCCATGATGGCCGAGATACCCATTCCACCGGCAGTGCATATCGAGATCAGGCCACGGCCGGAGCCTTTCTCCTGGAGCAGTTTCGCCATAGTGCCAATGATTCGCGCCCCTGTCGCGGCGAATGGATGTCCTATCGCGATACTGCCGCCTTTGGTGTTGAGTAACGACAGGTCAATAGGCCCCATAGGCTCGCTGCGTCCAAGTTTGTCGCGGCAGAACTCTTCGGACTGCCAGGCTTTCAGGGTGGCGACTGTTTGTGCAGCGAAAGCTTCATGAATCTCGTAGAAATCGAAGTCCTGTAAGCTGAGATTTGCCTGTTTCAGCATGTCCGAGACAGCATACGCAGGCGCCATCAGTAGTCCTTCATCGTCGATAAAATTGACAGCGGCGACCTTGGCAAAAGTCAGGTACGCCATAATCGGCAGGTTCTTCAGGCGCGCCCAGTCTTCCGAGACGAGCAACACGGCGGCGGCCCCATCAGTCAACGGCGTGCTGTTGCCTGCCGTCATCGTGCCTTCGCCGCTCTTGTCGAAGACTGGTTTTAACTCACCCAGTTTCTCGAACGTTGTGTCGCGTCGAATATTATTGTCTTCCTCGACGTCCCTGAATGGCACGACAAAGTCCTCGTACCAGCCTGCATCGTAGGCTGCCGCGGCCTTGATGTGACTTGCCAGAGCCAACTGATCCTGATGTTCTCTTTGCACGTCCCACTGCTTGGCCGTTAACTCCGTGCTTTCTCCCATGGAAAGCTTGGTACGAGGTTCCTCGACGCCGGGAAGCTCCGGCTTGAAGTGCCTGGGACGAAAACGAAACAATGGCTTGATACTGTCCATAAACGAACGTGAACGGTGAATGTCGAGAAGAATTCGTCTGTAATCGTCCGGATACACGATCGGAGCGTCACTGACGGTATCAGTGCCACCCGCTATGCCGGCTTCGATCTGACCGAGCGCAATCTTGTTGGCAATCATGATGGCGGCTTCGATGCTGGTACCACAGGCACGTTGCAAGTCGACGCCAGGCGTGCGCAGAGACAGGCCGGAATCAATTACACATTCGCGCGCGAGGTTCCAATCTCTCGAGTGTTTGATAACGGCGCCGAGGGCAACGTCGCCCAGCGTTTGTCCTTTCAGATCGAATTTTTCCACCAGTCCACTTAATGCGGCGACCATGAGGTCCTGGTTAGAGCAATCGCGATAGGCAGAGTGTGATCGGCAAAACGGTATGCGCGACCCACCGACTACTGCAACTCGAATAGCTCGTCCATCGTGCAACATATTGGTCTCCATTACTGGTTGTGACTACGGGCGCGCGGCAACTTTACACCATCCGGGGATCTCACCTCTAGGTTAAGATGCCGCTCATGATGGCAAGACCGGAAAGCAGATGGCGCGCGCAAGCGAAGTCACTGCTGCGTCTTGGCGGGCCGCTGATCGTCAATAATCTTGCTGTTGCAGGAATGCAGTTTGCTGATGCAGTCATGGCGGGCCGGCTCGGCGCCGACGCACTGGCGGCCGTTGCT
>Ga0265303_10001059_pt1 | contig 16527 bp, 15 predicted proteins | sample Helome_2_FD_192494 | JGI IMG/M metagenome (GOLD analysis project Ga0265303, IMG submission 192494) | Marine sediment microbial communities from subtidal zone of North Sea - Hel_20160317 (Illumina Assembly) | ecosystem: Environmental > Aquatic > Marine > Subtidal zone > Sediment ... | reverse complement strand
CCCCCCGCCGCGAAACCCTTGATGTAGAGATCGTCGAAGTAGTACTTGCGATCGAGCAGGTTATAGAGCCCCGAGACCTTCTGCTGGATCGTGTCGGGGATATCGGGACGCTTCAGGTACAGGTACCAGGCCGTGGCAACACCGGCAGCCGCAAGCCAGAACACGGGCGTCATGACCGCATGCACAAACAGTGCGCGACTACCGTGCCACGCCTCTCCCATGTGGGCGAGCACGTCGTGCGCCTTGTCGACGTAGATCGCTTCTCCAAAATAGCCGCCGAACAGCACCGGCCCTGCCGTGAACCAGCCGATAATGGCTGACGGGATCGCGAGCAGGATCAGCGGCACCGTGACGACTGCCGGCGTCTCGTGCAGGTGCGACTTCTCTTCCGCGCTCATGCGCTCTTCGCCGTGGAACACGAGGAAGAACATGCGGAACGAATACAGCGCCGTGACGAACACACCGAGCAGCACGCTCAGGTAGGCAATCCAGTAGACGGCGCCCTGGCCGTGCCAGTGAGATTCTCTAACTGCCTCGATGAGCAAATCTTTCGAGAAAAAGCCCGAGAACCCGGGGAAACCGATGAGCGCGAGCGAACCGACGAGCGCCGTCCAGTACGTGATAGGCATGTACTTCCTGATGCCGCCCATCTTGCGGATATCCTGCTCGTGGTGCATCGCGATGATGACGGAGCCGGCCGCGAGGAACAGCAACGCCTTGAAGAACGCGTGCGTCATCAGGTGGAAGATTGCCGCACTGTAGGCCGAGGCGCCCAACGCCACGGTCATGTAACCGAGCTGCGACAATGTCGAGTACGCAACGACGCGCTTGATGTCGTTCTGCACGATGCCGAGCAGACCCATGAAGAACGCCGTTATTGCGCCGATGACGATCACGACGGCGAGCGCTGTTTCGGAAAGTTCGAAGAGCGGCGACATGCGCGCCACCATGAATATGCCCGCCGTGACCATCGTGGCCGCGTGGATCAATGCCGAGATCGGTGTCGGGCCTTCCATCGAGTCCGGTAGCCACACGTGCAGCGGTGCCTGTGCCGACTTGCCCATCGCACCGATGAACAACAGGATGCAGGCCACGGTCATCGCGTTCCAGGGCGTGCCCGGAATGACTTCGATGGTCTGCTCAGCGATCTGGTCAGCACCGGCAAATACCGTTGCATAGTCAAGAGAACCCGAGAACATCACGACGGCCGATATTCCCAAGATAAAACCGAAATCGCCGACGCGGTTAACGAGGAATGCCTTGAGGTTTGCAAAGATCGCGGACTCGCGCTTGAACCAGAATCCGATCAGCAGGTACGAGACGAGGCCCACGGCTTCCCAGCCGAAGAACAGCTGCAGGAAGTTGTTCGACATCACGAGCATGAGCATCGAGAACGTGAACAGCGAGATGTAGCTAAAAAAGCGCTGGTAGCCCGGGTCGTCGGCCATGTAACCGATTGTGTAGATGTGCACCATGAACGACACGAAGGTCACGACGCACATCATGAGTGCCGTCAGCCGATCGACGAGGAACCCGACCTCCATGCGCAAGCCATCGGTCACGGCCCAGGTGTAGACGCTGATATTCTCGGTCTCCGCCCCGCCCCAGAACATATTCTTGAGCACGAGCGCCGACAAGAGGAACGAAATGCCGACACCGACGATCGTGATCCAGTGCGCGCCGGCACGGCCGATCTTGTGCCCCGCCAGTCCCGCGATGATCGCGGCCGCGAGCGGCGCCAATACGATTGTCAGGTAATACGGATACATATCATCCCTTCAACGTATTGAGTTCTTTGACGGCGATCGAGCGGCGGTTGCGGAACAGCACGACGAGGATCGCGAGGCCGATAGCAGCCTCGGCGGCCGCCACGGTCAGGATGAAGAACACGAAGACCTGCCCTGTCTCGTCGCCGAGGTACCTGGAGAAGGCGATGAAATTGAAATTCACGGCCAGCAGCATGAGCTCGATACACATGAGCAGCAGGATCAGGTTGCGGCGGTTGAGAATAATGCCCGCGATGCTCAGGACGAACAGCATCGCCGATACGACGAGGTAATGCTGCAGGCCAATCACGGCTTCTTCTCCGCATCCATCTTCACAACGCGCACGCGGTCTTTCGCCTGCACCGCCACCTGCGCGGCGATGTCCTGGACCTTCAGGCCCGGTCGCCGGCGCATGGTCAGCGTGATCGCCGCCACGATGGCGAGTAGCAGGATAACTGCCGCGATCTCGAAGGCGTAGACATGCTCGGTGTAGAGCACAGCACCCAGCGCCTCGGTGTTGCTATAGCCTTCCGGCGTTGCCGCGAACCCGCTCGTCGCTTCGCCCGGCTGGCTGCGCAGCAGGATGACCTGGATGAGTTCGACGACCATGATGAGCGCGATACCAACACCCAACGGCGCGTAACGTGAAACACCCCGCTTGGCCGCCTCGATGTCCACTTCGAGCATCATCACGACGAACAGGAACAGCACCATGACGGCGCCGACATAGACGAGCACGAGCACGATGGCCAGGAACTCGGCCTCGGCCATGAGCCAGAGAACGGCCGCCTGGAAGAAGGTCAGTACGAGGTACATCACCGAATGCACGGGATTGCGCGAAAACACGACGCCCAGCGCCGCCCCGAACATGACGGCCGCGAATACGTAGAAGAGAATGGAATGAAACAACATCGTTCGCCCTACTTGTACTTCGCGTCCGCTGCCTTGTCGGCCGAAATCATGGCGTCGTACTTGTCGCCAACAGCCAGCAGCTTGTCTTTGGTCATGATGTTCTCGCCGGGCGCCTCCATGTGGTATTCGTGGATGCGAGTCTCAACGATTGCATCGACCGGGCAGGCCTCCTCGCAGAAGCCGCAATAGATGCACTTGAACAGGTCGATGTCGTAGCGTGTCGTGCGGCGCGTGCCGTCGTCGCTGACGTCGGACTCGATCGTGATCGCAAGCGCCGGACACACAGCCTCGCAGAGCTTGCACGCGATGCAGCGTTCTTCGCCGTTCGGGTACCGGCGCAGCGCATGCAGTCCACGGAAACGATGTGACTGCGGCGTCTTTTCATCCGGGTATTCGAGCGTGACGCTCGGCCGGAAGAAATTACGCAGGGTCACCGAGAGGCCGCGCAGCAGCTCCCAGAGGACGAAAGTCTTGACGTAACTGATTGCTCGATTCATCGTTCGCCCTACCCGCTCAGCCCGGCCCACGGGCCGATCTCGAACCACGCCATCGCACCTTCCACACCGATCCAGACGATTGTCACGGGAATGAATACCTTCCAACCCAACCGCATGATCTGGTCATAGCGATAGCGTGGAAACGTCGCACGCAACCAGAAGAACGTGTACATGAAGAAACACATCTTGAGGAACAGCCAGTGCAGGCCGCCCGCCGTAAGCCATGCCAGCCAGGACACATCGTTAAGGAAGGTCCAGCCTTCGAACGGTGATGCCCAGCCGCCCAGGAAGAAGATCGCCGTCAACGTGGATATCAGCACCATGTTGGCGTATTCCGCGAGGAAAAATATTGCGAACGCCACTCCCGAATACTCGACGTGGAAGCCCGCGACGATTTCCGACTCGCCCTCTGCGACGTCGAACGGCGCTCGGTTGGTCTCGGCCACGCCCGCGATCCAGTAGACGACGAACAACGGGAACAGCCACAACAGGAACCAGTTACTGACTCCCCCCGACTGTGCCTCGACGATGGCGCCCAGGTTCAAACTGCCACCGGCCATCAGGACGCCGACCAGCGCGAAACCCATCGCGATTTCGTACGCAACGATCTGCGCCGCGGAACGCATGGCCCCCAGAAGCGCGTACTTCGAATTGGTCGCCCACCCCGCGAGGATCACGCCGTAGACGCCGACAGAGGTCAGCGCGAGAACGTACAGCAGGCCCGCATTGATATCAGCGATCACGTACCAGTCGTTCAGGGGGATCACGGCCCAGGTTGCAAGCGCGGGCGTCAGCGACAGCAACGGGGCGATCACGTAGAGGAACTTGCTCGACTGCGACGGGACGATCACCTCTTTGACGAGCAGCTTGATGACGTCCGCGAACGGTTGCAGTAGTCCACGCCAACCCACGCGATTCGGTCCGACGCGAGCTTGCATGCTGCCAATCACCTTGCGCTCGAAATAGGTCGAGTAGGCGACACAAAGAATGACCGCGATCGTGACGAGCAGGATCTTGGATACGGTGATCGTCAGGTACTGCACGAGTTCGGGCAGCGAATAGAACGTCGCCGCCAGCGAGTTGCCGAAATTCACGAGCCAGTCGGGCATGAACCTGGCCATCAGGCATCACCCTCGCCGGCCGCTCGTTGCGCTTCCTCGGTCAACTGCAGCGCGCGGGCACGTCGCACCATGCTGTCCACCGAGTACAGCGGTACGTCGATCTCATTGCCCGGCGCGTCGGCGCCATTCGGCTTCGCGATCTTGCCCGTACCCTCGTAGATATTGCTGGTCTTGACGTCACCGAGCTGTGCGACGAACTCGTCGCGAACGTCTTCGCTCGTGACGTATTCAAAACCCGGGGCTTCGACGAGATTACCGAGTACCCGCAAGACCTTCCAGGTCGGACGCGCCTCGCCCACGGGGTTCGCGACGCCCGAGAAGCTCTGCCACTCGCCTGCGATATTGACGTATGTGCCCGAGGTCTCGGCAAACGTGCCGGTGGGCAACAGCAGGTCAGCGCACTCGAGTAATGCATCGGAGACGTAGGGCGTCAGCGCAACGACAAAGCGCTGCCCGGAGAGTTCACCTACCGGGTCGCTGCTGACGTGAATATCGGCGTCGGGTTCGGCGTTAATGAGCACGATCGTGTCCATCGGTGTTGACAGGATATCGGCAACGCCGAGGCCGGCCGACGTCCGGTTCTCGCCACCCTGGGTGCGATGCGGCAGCACGCCGGCCAGGTGCGCGCCTGCCGTGTTCGGTCCCTCGGTCAGGCCACCGAACGCGACACCGGTCAGCTCGGCGATGGCCGAGGCCAGGGCGCGAACGGCCGTATAGGCTTCGTGGCGACCCGCGATGTTGCCGAGCAGAACGAGACCGTTCCCGGCGTCTTTCAGTGAAGCGACGATGCGCTTGTCTGCCGCGCTGGCTTTTACACCCGCGCAAAGGTCCGACACGATGTCCGGCACCTTGCTGTTCGCGGCGGCCGCTACGGCGATGCCTGCGAGGAGGTCTACGAGCCCGCGGCCCGAAACGTAGTCGGCAATGTCGAAGAAGTACTCGTACTCTTTCGTGTTCGCAAAACTGATCTTCGCCCCAGCCAGCGACGCCTTGCGCACGCGGTGTGCGATGATCGGCGCCTCGGCACGAATATTGGAGCCTACGACCAGGATCGCATCCTGGTCTTCGATATCGGCAATGCTGCAGCCGAGCGATGGGTAGATCGGGTCGTCGTCCTGGTCCGAGATGTCGCGGCGGTTCGTGCGGTGATCGATGTTGGCCGTATCGAGGTGGTCGGCGAGCTGCGCGAGCAGGTGCCCTTCTTCGAGAGTTACATTCGGCGTCGCGATCAGGCCGACCTTGCCCGCGTCGGCTGCGCGCAGCGCATCGGCTGCGGCCGCGAGCGCCTCTTCCCAGTCGATCTCACGCCATTCACCGCTTTCCTTGATTCTCGGGCGTTGCAGGCGATCGTTACTGTAGATCGCTTCGTAGCTGAAGCGATCGCGATCCGGGATCCAGGTTTCGTTGATGGCCTCGTTGACTCGCGGCACGATGCGCTTGACGGTACCGCGTAAGACGTGCGCGTAGAGATTGGTCCCGGCGCAGTCGTGCGGCGACACGGTCGGCCTTTGCACCATTTCCCACGCTCGCGCGCTGTAACGATACGGTTTGTTATTGAGGGCGCCGACCGGGCATAGGTCGATGATGTTCGCCGACAGTTCGTGATCCACGCTCTGCTCGACATAGGTGCTGATCTTGGCGTTCTCGCCACGGTCGGTCGTGCCGAGTTGCGGCTTGCCCGTGATCTCCTCGCCGAAACGCACGCAGCGCGTGCAGTGTATGCAGCGCGTCATGTCCGTAGAGACAAGCGGGCCGATGTCCTTGTCCTTGACGACACGTTTACCGTCGTTGTACCGCGATATGTCGCGGCCGTAGCCCATTGCGATGTCCTGCAATTCGCACTCACCGCCCTGGTCGCAGATCGGGCAGTCGAGCGGGTGATTGATCAGCAGGAACTCCATCGTCGCCTTTTGTGCCGAGATGGCCCTGGGCGATTTCGTGAAGATCTTCATGCCCTCGCCGATCGGTGTCGCGCAGGCCGGGATCGGTTTCGGCGCTTTCTCGACCTCGACGAGACACATGCGGCAGTTTGCGGCGACGCTGAGCTTGTCGTGGTAGCAGAAACGCGGCACGTAGGCACCGATGTTGTCGGTGACCTCGATGATCATCTGCCCCTTGCGCCCTTCTACGGGCTGGCCATCGACCTCGAGATTTACAATATCGTCGCTCATCGCCTCACGCAGCGGCCTCGGTCTCGTCATCAACGATGCTGCGACCGTTGTTACGAACCATGTATTCGAATTCGTGCAGGTAGTGCTTCAGGAAGCTTTGCACGGGCCATGCCGCGGCATCGCCCAGTGCACAGATCGTGTGGCCCTCGATCTTGTTGGCCACATCGACGAGTTTATCGAGGTCTGCCTCCTCGCCCTTGCCTTCGAGGATGCGCGACAGCATGCGGTACAGCCAGCCCGTTCCCTCACGGCAGGGCGTGCACTGCCCACAGGACTCGGCCATGTAGAAACGCGAGATCCGGCGCAGCACCGACACCATGCAGGTCTGATCGTCCATGACAATGACGGCGCCAGTGCCGAATGACGAGCCCGCCTGCTGCAGCGAGTTATAGTCCATCGTGCAATCCATGATGATCTCGGCAGGTAAAACCTTGCAGGACGAGCCACCCGGGATGACAGCCTTGAGTTTGCGTCCTTTCCAGATGCCGCCGCAGAATTCCTCGAGCAGCGTTTTGAACGGGATGCCCATTGGCAGTTCGTAGTTGCCCGGTTTCTCGACGTGCCCCGATACCGAGAACTGCGCTGTGCCGCCGGAACCCTCGGGTCCGAGACCTGCGAACCACGCCGCTCCGTTGCGGATGATGGCCGGCACGCTCGCAATGCTCTGCGTGTTGTTGATCGTCGTCGGCTTGCCGTACAGACCGAAGTTGGCCGGGAACGGCGGTTTGAAGCGTGGCCGCCCCTGCTTGCCCTCGAGTGATTCGAGCAACGCCGTTTCCTCGCCGCAAATGTACGCCCCGGCGCCGATGAAGCCGTGGATATCGATATCGATGCCGCTGCCCTGCACGTTCTTGCCGAGCAGCCCCGCTTCGTAGGCCTCTTTGACGGCCGCTTCGAAGCGCGGGAACGGCTCGTCCATGAATTCACCGCGCATGTAGTTGTAGGCCACGGTCGCGCCCATCGCGTAGGCGGCAATCGCCATGCCCTCGACGAGACAATGCGGGTTGTAGCGCAGCACCTCGCGATCGTGGCAGGTGCCCGGTTCCGACTCGTCGGAGTTGACCACGAGGTATTTCTGGCCGTCATAGCCCTTGGGCATGAAGCTCCACTTGAGACCAGTCGGGAAACCCGCGCCACCGCGCCCGCGCAGTCCGGAGGATTTGACCTCTTCAATCACTTCGTCCGGCGTCATCCCGCCTGCGAGAATCTTGCGCCAAGCCTTGTAACCGTCATACTTCTCGTAGGTCTCGAACGTCCAGGAATTCTCCGAGCCGAAGGTATTGAAGCAGACGAGATTCTGTTCGTAAGCCATCAATCGAGCCCGTCCAGGATTTCATCGACCTGTTCTGTTGTCAGGTTCTCGTAATACTTGTGGTTCACCTGCATGGCCGGTGCTCCGCAGCAGGCAGCAATGCACTCCTCTTCCTGCTTGAGGAAGATCCTGCCGTCCCCCGTGCTTTCGCCGAGCTTGATTCCCAGCCTGTTCTCCACGTGATCCACGATGTCATCGGCGCCGCGCAGCATGCATGACACGTTGGTGCAGATCGACACTTCGTTGCGGCCGCACTCTTTCGTCTGGAACATCGAGTAGAACGTGCCGACCTCGTAGACCTGGATCGTCGGCAGGTCGAGATACTCCGCGACCGCGTTCATGTGTTCGGCCACGATAAAGCCCTCGTTCTCATGCTGCACGAGGTGCAGAGCCCGTAATACGGCCGAGCGCTGGCGGTCCGCAGGGAAACGCGTCTTCCAGTCGTCAATTTCCTGCCTGACGTGTGCGGAGAGTTCGTAACTCATCGGTCCACCTCGCCAAACACGATGTCCTGGGTGCCGATAACGGCGACGACATCAGCGAGCATGTGCCCTTCCACCATCTCCGACATCGCCGAGAGGTGCGCGAACCCGGGCGCACGAATCTTGACGCGGTACGGCTTGTTGGCGCCGTCCGAGACGATGTAAATCCCGAACTCCCCCTTGGGGTGTTCGACCGCGGCGTAGGCCTCGCCCTCGGGAACGCAGTAACCTTCAGTAAACAGTTTGAAGTGATGAATCAGCGACTCCATGTCGTCTTTCATCTCTACGCGCGTAGGCGGCGTGACCTTATGGTCGTCCGCGATGACGGGGCCCGGGTTTTCGCGCAGCCAGTCTATGCATTGACGGATGATACGATTCGATTGCCGCATCTCCTCGACACGCACGAGGTAACGATCGTAGCAGTCGCCGTTGACGCCGACCGGGATGTCGAAATCCATCCTGTCGTAAACCTCGTAGGGCTGCTTCTTCCTGAGATCCCACTCGACGCCCGAGCCACGCAGCATGGGCCCCGAGAAGCCGAGTTGCATGGCCCTGTCCGGCGTGACAACGCCGATGTTGACGGTCCGCTGCTTCCAGATGCGGTTATCGGTAAGGAGCGTTTCGTACTCGTCGACGCAGGCCGGGAAGCGGTCCGTGAACGATTCGATGAAGTCGAGCAGCGAACCTTCGCGGTTCGCATTCATGCGATCGAGTTCCTTCTTGCTGCGGAACCGCGACTCCTGGTACTTGGGCATTGCCTCGGGCAGGTCGCGATAGACGCCGCCGGGACGGTAATAGGTCGCGTGCATACGCGTACCCGACACGGCTTCGTAGCTGTCCATGAGATCTTCGCGTTCGCGAAAGCAATACAGGAACATCGTCATCGCGCCGATGTCGAGGCCGTGCGCACCGAGCCACATCAGGTGATTCAGTATGCGCGTGACCTCGTCGAACATGACGCGGATATACTGTGCGCGTTCGGGAACCTGGACGCCCAGCAACTTCTCGATCGCCATGACGTACGCATGCTCGTTACTCATCATCGACACGTAGTCGAGACGATCCATGTAACCGATGCTCTGGTTGAAAGGCTTGGTCTCGGCAAGCTTCTCGGTGCCTCGATGCAGCAGGCCGACGTGCGGGTCGGCTTTCTGGATGACTTCACCTTCGATTTCCAGCACGAGACGCAGGACACCGTGAGCCGCAGGATGCTGCGGGCCGAAGTTCATCGTGTAGCTTTGAATCTCAGCCATCGGACGCATCCTTGAGTTCGGCCGAATAGCGATTGTCATCACGGATGACCCGCGGCACGAGCGTGCGTGGTTCGATACTGACGGGCTTGTAGACGACGCGCCCTTCGTCGGCGTCGTAACTGACTTCGACGTTGCCGGACAGCGGGAAATCCTTGCGGAACGGATGCCCGATGAATCCGTAGTCGGTCAGGATGCGGCGCAGGTCGGGATGCCCTTCGAACAATACGCCGTAGAGATCGAATGCTTCGCGCTCGAACCAGTTGGCGCCGTTCCAGATGTCGACGACCGAGTGGATGATCGGCGGGTTGCTGGTGCCCGTAAACACACGCAGCCGCAGTCGGAAGTTATGCTGCAGGGACAACAGGTGATAGACGACGGCAAATCGCCTGGCATCGAATTCGTCGGCCTCGTCGAGGATCACGGGACCACGTTCGACGCCACGGCTGAATCCCGAACCTGTCGCCTCATTGGTGATCCACTCGTCGCTGCCGTATGAAAGGTAGTCGACACCACAGACGTCCATGAGCATCTCGAAGCCGAAATCGGCCTCGTTGCGCAGCGCCATCGCGACTTCAACCAGGTCGTCCTTGTCGAGCTCGTAGGTCAGCTCACCGCAGATCGACGCGACACGACGCATCTGCTCGCCAAAGCGCTCGTCGATCCTGCTCGCCAATGTGTCGTAGCGTTCGCTCATCGTTATCTTTGTTATTGTCCGGGCGCTTATCTGGCAATCGTGCTCGTGCGACGAATCTTGTTCTGTAGCTGCATCAGGCCGTAAATCAATGCTTCCGCGGTCGGCGGGCAGCCGGGCACATAGACATCCACGGGCACGATGCGATCGCAGCCGCGAACAACCGAATAGGAATAATGGTAGTAGCCGCCGCCGTTGGCGCACGAACCCATGGAAACGACCCAGCGCGGCTCGGGCATCTGGTCGTAGACCTTGCGGAGCGGCGGTGCCATCTTGTTCGTCAGTGTACCGGCAACGATCATGCAGTCCGACTGCCTTGGACTCGGGCGAAAGATGATCCCGAATCGGTCGAGGTCGTAGCGAGCGGCGCCAGCCTGCATCATCTCCACGGCGCAGCAGGCAAGACCGAAGGTCATGGGCCAGAGTGAGCCCGTACGCGCCCAGTTCAGAACCGTATCGACGCCCGTAACGACGAAACCTTTTTTCTGCAGACTGCCGCCTGCAGCCTCGGCATCGTCAACCGGCGCTGTCGCTTCGGAAGTCAATCCCATTCGAGGGCCCCTTTCTTCCACTCATAAATGAAGCCGACGACCAGGATCGCGAGAAACAGCGCCATGGCGACAAGTCCGAACTTGCCAACGGCGTCGAGGGACACGGCCCACGGAAACAGGAACGCGATCTCGAGGTCGAAGATGATAAAAAGGATGGCGACGAGGTAATAGCGCACGTCGAACTTCATGTGCGAGTCGTCGAATGCTTCGAAACCGCATTCGTAGGGCGACAGCTTTTCCTCGTCTTTCTCGCCATGACCGATAAGAAACCCGAGGAATAGCAACACGAGGCCTATCCCGGCAGAGATACCCAGGAAGATCAGGATCGGAAGGTATTCTTGTAGCATTATCGCCTGCTCGTCCGGCTTTGTTATAGCACCGTTTCAGCGCGCGATTGTAGCAGTCTCAAGTGCCTCGAATACAGGCAATTCTGTAACGGTTGGTGCTCTGGGCGAGACTCGAACTCGCACGGCTTGCGCCACTGCCCCCTCAAGACAGCGTGTCTACCAATTCCACCACCAGAGCGTGTCCCGTATCTTACTCCTGGTCTGGCGTTGCCGGCTCTTCAAGCGACGGCAAATCGCCGGTTTCTTCTGTCGGCTCGAGCGATGGCAGGTCCGATACCGGCATGTCCTCGTTGAGTTCCGGCGCCTCCTCGACCTCGGCCTCCACGGCAGGCGCATCTTCGAGCAAGCTCGATGGCGCGGACGTCGCCTGGCTGCTCAGGTAGGCCAGCGTCAGGCTACTGACGAAGAATGCCGTTGCACAAACGGCGGTCGCACGCGAGAAGAAGCTGCTCGAACCGCGCGCACCGAACACGGTTCCGGACGCGCCGGCACCGAATGCAGCGCCTGCATCGGCACCTTTACCACGTTGCAGCAATACGAGCACGATAATCAACAGCGCGATTAGTGTGTGCGCGATCAATACTGACTTCTGAATTGTATCCATTAAATCCTCAACCTTGCGCTGCCGCAGCGGCAATCGCCAGAAAATCATTCGCTTGCAACGATGCGCCGCCGATCAGGCCGCCATCGATATCCGGCATCGCCAGCAGGCCAGCCGCATTTTCCCCTTTCATACTGCCGCCGTACAGTATTTGCACGTCCGCGGCGATTCCGGCGTCGAGCGCCGCCAGCCGGCCACGGATGTGCCTGTGCACGTCCTGTGCCTGCTCCGGCGTCGCCGTCTTGCCCGTGCCGATGGCCCAGACAGGCTCATAGGCGATCACGGCCGATGTGAACGCGCCGATGCCCGCCGCATCGAAGACAGCATTCAGCTGGAAATCAACGACACTTTCCGTCGAGCCGTCTTCCCGCTCCTCGAGCGTCTCGCCCACACACAGGATAGGCGTCAGTCCTGCAGCCTGGGCCGCCTGGAACTTCGCGGCCACCTGGAAGCTGGACTCCCCGTACATGGCCCGCCGCTCCGAGTGCCCAACGATCACGTATTCGCAACCGAGGTCCCTGAGCATGGCCGGCGCGACTTCACCCGTGTATGCGCCCGATTCGTGCTCGGACACGTTCTGGGCCCCGAGCTTGACCGGGCTCCCTTCGAGCACCGATCCAACCGCGGCCAGGTACGGATACGGCGGGCAGACCAGCAGGCTAAACCCGCTGCCAGCAGGAACACCGGCCGCAATACCGGACACCAAGTCATGGTTGGCGGCGTTGCTACCGTTCATTTTCCAGTTTCCGGCGACCAGGAATTCTCTCATTTTCAGTCTTCCCGCAGGTTTAAAAGGCGCGCAAGGATACCGTTGCTTCCACGGCAAATCAACGCGTAAAAATCAGGTTGCGGCTTCGGCCACGACAGAGGCCAGACGCTTGGCCAGCGACACGACCTGGTTCTCGTCCTCACCCTCCACCATCACGCGGATAACGGGCTCCGTGCCCGACGCGCGCAGCACGACACGCCCGTGCTCAGCCAGTTCGTCCTCGGCGACGGCCACGGCGTCCTGGATTGCCTCGGATTTGGCCGGGTCCATGCGCTTTTCGGTACGGACATTGACCATCGTCTGTGGATACTTGGGCATTCCGGCTACGAGTTCCGACAGCGATTTACCAGTCTGTTTCATGACGGCCAGGACCTGCAGGGCGCAGATCAGCCCGTCGCCCGTGGTTGTCTTGTCGAGCACGAGCATGTGCCCCGAGGTCTCTCCACCTATGATCCCGCCCGTGTCCCTGAGCGTCTCGAGGACGTAGCGGTCGCCGACGCTGGCGCGCCGGAACTCGATCTCCTGCGCCTTGAGCGCGTGCTCGAGCCCGAGATTGCTCATGACCGTGCCTACGACAGGTCCCTTGAGCGTGCCCTGCTCGTGCCGAGCCGTGGCCAGTACATACAGGAGCTGGTCGCCGTCGATCAGCGTACCGTTCTCGTCAATCATGACGAGCCGGTCGCCGTCGCCATCGAGCGCAATGCCAACATCGGCGCGCACAGCCGGAACCGTGAGCTGCAATAGTTCGGGCTCCATCGACCCACACCCGTCGTTGATGTTCTTGCCATTGGGCGAACAGCCGATCGGGATGACCTCGGCGCCAAGACTGGCCAGCGCACGCGGCCCGACCTTGTAACCCGCGCCGTTGGCGCCGTCGAAGACGATCTTGAGGTCCTCGAGGCTCAATCCGTCCGGCATGCTCGCTGCACAGAACTCCTGGTAACGAATACGCGCCGTGTCGATGCGTTTTGCCTTGCCCAGCGACTGCGACTCCAGCGTGATCGCACGATGCTTGAGCTGCTCCTCGATCTCGCTTTCGATCTCATCGGTCAGCTTGGACCCCGTGCGATCGAAGAACTTGATGCCATTGTCGAAATAGGGATTGTGGGACGCACTGATGACGACGCCGAGGTCGGCATCGAATTGCTGGGTAAGGTGGGCGATGCCAGGTGTCGGGAGAGGCCCAAGCAGCAGCACATCCGCGCCGGCGGCCACGAATCCCGCCTCGAGCGCCGATTCGAACATATAGCCCGACAGGCGGGTGTCTTTACCTATGACAACCGTGCCCCCTGCCGGCACGAGCACCTGCGCCGCAGCGCTCGCGAGGCGCATCGTGAAATCCGCCGTCATAGGGTCAGCGCCGACCCGCCCGCGGACGCCATCCGTACCGAAATATTCTCTGCTCATCGATTTTTACTCACTTTTGCTACCGCCCGCGCGACTCTCAGCGCATCGACCGTCGCCCCGACATCGTGCGCGCGAAGGATCTGTGCGCCATTAATGGTTGCGATCACGGCCGCCGCGACGCTGGCCGGAATCCGCTCGTCAATGGCCCTGCCGGTCAGCTCACCAAGCGTCGACTTACGCGACACACCAACCAGCACCGGCCTGCCGATGGACTGCAATTGTCGCAGATTTGCGAGCAACTCGACATTATGCGCGTGCGTCTTCCCGAATCCGAAGCCGGGATCGACAACGATCTGATCCTCGCCGATTCCCGCCGCGACACAGCGATCGATCCGATCGCGCAGGAAGTCCGCAACCTCCGTCACCACATTATCGTAGCTGGGCGACTGCTGCATGGTCCGCGGCCGGCCTTGCATATGCATCAGGCACACAGCGACGCCGAGGTCAGCGGCGGCGTGCAGCGCCCCGTCCGCCTGCAGCGCACATACGTCGTTGATCATGGATGCGCCCGCAGCAACCGCCTCCCGCATGACGACGGGTTTGCTCGTGTCGATGGATATGGGGATGTCGGTGACGTGCCTGACGGACTCGATGACGGGAATTACGCGATCGAGCTCTTCCTGCTCGCTAACGCTGCCAGCGCCTGGACGCGTCGACTCGCCTCCGATATCGATGATCGCCGCGCCCTCTTCGGCCATCGTCTTCGCCTGCCGCAGCGCGACATGGGCGTTATCAAACTGGCCGCCGTCCGAGAATGAATCGGGCGTAACGTTGAGTATCCCCATGACCGCCGGGTCCGGGAGATCGAGTCCGCCTGCGCGCAACATGAAGAAGCCGCTTAGTGTTCGCTGGCGGGACCACCGATTGTGCCGGTTGCATCTGACTCCGCGGTGGCAGAACCATCGTCCGGCGAATTCGGTTCGATCGTGTCGTCCCAGTCCTCGGGAGGTTGCGGCTCCCTGCCTTCCATGATGTCCTTGATCTGGTTTTCGCCGATCGTCTCGTACTTGATGAGGGCCTTGGCCATGGCGTGCAGCTTGTCGACGTTCTCTTTGAGCAGGCGATCCGCACGCTCGTAATTGCTGTCGATGATCCGGCGGACCTCCTCGTCGATCGCGTGCGCCGTATCGTCAGAGACCTGCTTGTGCTGCGTCACGGAACGGCCGAGGAATACTTCGCCGTCGTCTTCGCTGTAGGTAAGCGGTCCCAGGCGATCCGACAGCCCCCACTTGGTTACCATGTTGCGGGCGATCTCGGTGGCACGCTCGATATCGTTCGACGCGCCCGTCGTGACGCCGGAGGCACCGTTGATCATCTCCTCGGCAATACGGCCGCCGAACAGGCTCGAGATACTGCTTTCGAGACGCTGCCGCGACATGCTGTAGCGGTCTTCTTCCGGCAAGTACATTGTGACACCCAGCGCACGGCCACGCGGGATGATCGTCACTTTATATACGGGATCGTGCTCGGGCACGAGGTAGCCGATGATGGCGTGTCCGGCCTCGTGATAGGCCGTGTTGAGCTTTTCTTCTTCGCTCATGACCATCGAGCGGCGCTCGGCACCCATCATGATCTTGTCCTTGGCCTTCTCGAATTCGTCCATGCTCACGACGCGCTTGTTCGCGCGAGCGGCGAACAAGGCAGCTTCATTAACCAGGTTTGCGAGATCGGCACCCGAAAAGCCTGGCGTGCCACGCGCGATCACGCCCGGTCGGACATCGTCCGACAGCGGGACCTTGCGCATGTGGACCTTGAGAATCAGCTCGCGGCCACGAACGTCGGGCAGCGGCACCACGACCTGGCGATCGAAGCGACCCGGCCTCAGCAAGGCGGGATCGAGAACGTCGGGGCGGTTGGTGGCCGCAATGACGATAATGCCCTCACTGCCTTCGAAGCCGTCCATCTCGACGAGCATCTGGTTGAGCGTCTGCTCGCGCTCATCGTGCCCGCCACCGAGGCCCGCGCCACGATGGCGCCCTACGGCATCGAGCTCATCGATGAAGATGATGCAGGGCGCCTGTTTCTTCGCCTGGTCGAACATGTCGCGCACACGGGATGCGCCCACGCCAACGAACATCTCGACGAAGTCAGAGCCCGAAATCGTGAAGAACGGCACATTGGCTTCGCCCGCGATCGCCTTGGCGAGCAGCGTCTTACCCGTGCCGGGCGGACCCACCATGAGCACACCCTTCGGGATCTTGCCGCCGAGTCGCTGGAATTTGCTCGGGTCCTTCAGAAAGTCGACGACTTCCGAGACTTCGGCCTTGGCCTCCTCGACCCCGGCAACGTCGGCGAACGTGACGCCGACCTGGTCCTCGCCGAGCAACCGCGCTTTGCTCTTGCCGAACGACATCGCCCCGCGGCCTCCGCCGCCACCCTGCATCTGGCGCATGAAATAGATCCAGACGCCGATCAGCAACAGGATCGGGAACGAACTGATCAACAGCTGGCCGATCAGGCTTTGCTGTTTCGGCTCCGCGGCCGTAAACCGCACGCCGTTGGTGTCCAACAGGCCAATCAATGTGTTGTTGTCGGTTTCCGGCGAGATCGTGTAGTACTGCAGCGGTTCGGCTTTGCCGAAGCGGATCTGCTCACCATCGATGACGGCGATCGTCACCTGCCCGGACCGCACCTGCGCCAGGAATTC
>Ga0265303_10001058_pt1 | contig 16531 bp, 17 predicted proteins | sample Helome_2_FD_192494 | JGI IMG/M metagenome (GOLD analysis project Ga0265303, IMG submission 192494) | Marine sediment microbial communities from subtidal zone of North Sea - Hel_20160317 (Illumina Assembly) | ecosystem: Environmental > Aquatic > Marine > Subtidal zone > Sediment ... | reverse complement strand
CAATCCCATTGTGGATTACGAAAACCACCCCAAGTGCATTATGGTGTGGGGCAATAATCTGGTGATCAGCAACCCGGATTGTTACAAAGGCGAACCCTTTTCCGTGAGTCTCAGCAAGGGTGCCAAACTCATAGCCGTCGATCCCCGGCTTACCCGCATAGCCGCCCGGGCCGACATCTGGCTTCAGCTGCGGCCGGGTACCGACACCGCCCTGGCTCTGGGTATGCTCAATGTGATTGTAAATGAAGAACTTTACGACAAAGATTTCATAGAAAATCACGTCTACGGGTGGGAGCCCTTTGTCAAGCGGGTTAATGATTATCCGCCCGAAAAGGTTCAGGAAATCACCCGGGTACCCCGGGATAAAATCAGAGAGGCCGCACGCCTGTTTGCCACGACCAAACCGGCGGCCATCCAGTGGGGAGTTGCCATTGAGCAACAGACAACCTGTGCCGACAATAATCGGGCCCTGATGGCCTTGATGGGCATTACCGGTAACATTGATACGGCCGGGGGACAGGTTTTGTTCAATCCCCCCAAGATCAGAAATGTCGGGCAGTTCGGCGCCCACAGGATGTTGCCCCATGAACAGGCTGAAAAACGCCTGGGAGGTGAACGCTTTCGCCTGGCGGGTAATTTTGCCATTATCAATCCCAAATGCGTCTGGGATGCGATTATTGAAGAAAAACTCTACGCGGTAAAGATGCTTTTTTTTATCAGCTCGAACCCTTTGATGACCCGGGCCAATGCCAGGGAGGTATACAGGGCTCTTGAAAAAGTGGAGTTTATGGCTGTGGCCGACTTTTTCATAACCCCGACCGCCGAAATGGCCGACATCGTGCTGCCGGCTGCAACCTGGCTTGAGATGGACTACATCGGAGATTTCTGGAAGCGCCACGGCTACCTGTTACCCCGTCGCAAGGTCGTCCAGGTCGGCGAATGCCGATCCGACCATGAAATGCTCAACGATCTGGCCCACCGGGTCGGGCAGGGGGAGCACTGGTGGGATGATTTTGAAGGCGGCCTGGACTATATCCTGGAACCCATGGGGATCACCTGGCAGGATTTTAAGAAATTGGACCTTGTCCGCGGGGAGGTCACTTATCAGAAGTATAAGGAAAAAGGCTTTTCCACCCCGACCAAGAAGTTCGAGCTTTATTCAACCTTGCTTGAAAACTGGGGCTACGACCCTCTGCCCCAGTACCGGGAACCACCGGAGAGCCCGGTCAGCACGCCTGAATTACATAAACAGTATCCCTATATCCTGATCACCGGTGCGCGTTCGCCCGGGTTTTTTCACACCGAGAACCGTCAGGTGCCCTGGCTGAGGGAACTTCACCGGGACCCGTTTGTGGAAATCCACCCTGATACGGCTGCTAAAGAGGGGATTAAAGAAGGCGAGTGGGTCATTATCGAATCCGTCCGGGGGCAAATAAGACAGCGAGCCAAAATTTCCGCCGGCATCCAGCCCGATGTTGTGGGTGCCCAGCATGCTTGGTGGTTTCCTGAAAAAAAGGACCCCGGCCATGGCTGGGATGAATCCAATGTCAACATCCTGACCGATAATGCCTATGAAACCTGTGACCCGGCCATGGGGGCGACGAGCGTCAGGACCCTGTTGTGTAAGATATATCCTGAATAGGGCCATAGGAAGCCATTATGTCCAAATTTGAAATATACATAGATCATGACTTATGCTGGGGCTGCAAAACCTGTGAGGTGGCCTGCAAGCAGGAAAATCGGGCGGCTGACGGCGTTAAACTGATTTTTGTTGAAGAGGATGGCCCCCGACTGGTTGATAATAAACTGGAATTTAGCTTTCAGGTGAATCTATGCCGGCATTGCGATGATCCCCCCTGCGCCGAGGTGTGCCCGGAGGAAGCAATCCAAAAGCGTGATGACAGTATTGTCGTCATGGATTATGATTTATGCACCGGTTGTCGGGCGTGTATCGATGCCTGCCCCTACGATGCGATCGCGTTCGACAATGACCAGGGCATCGCCAACAAATGTAATCTCTGTCATCACCGGATAGATCAGGGGCTCATCCCGGCCTGCGCCGACAATGTTTGTTTGGCTCATTGTATCCATTTCAATTCTTAAGAATTCTCAACGCCTCAATAGCTGTGTCTGGTTCGGGCCGAACCGTGTGATCGAGATTCACATCAGAGGCCCGAATCAGCGCATGCTGATCAACTATAAAACGAGAGGGCATCGGCAACGTCCAGGAATCATCGTCGTTGAATTTCGGTAAATCAAGTTTGAATATTTCACTGTAGACCCAGCGCATACTGTCAGGCAGTGTAAAGGCCACCCGGTATTTTTCTGCCACCTGATTACCGCTGTCACTTAACACCTCAAATGGTAATTTGCGTTCCTTCACAAGTTCTCGGTTGTAGTGTTCTATCTGGGGAGAGACAGCGACCAGAGAAGCTCCCAGCGCCTGTATTTCAGCATACTTTTGCCGCAGAGCTACCAGCTCTGCATTACAGTAAGGTCACCATTTCCCACGATAGAAAAGAATCACCAGCGGTCCCTGCTGCCTGAGTGTCTCCGAGTCAATCAGTTCCCCTTCACCATTCGGCAATACAAAGTCCGGGGCCGAGTCGCCCACTTTAAGGGTTTTTTCCAACAGTTTAGAGCCTTGGAGTTCTTCAAATCCTTTTTTCATAGCGGCCGAGACTTCCGAAGTCATCATGGCCGCCCCCTTGGTTTTTATCTCATTGAGTTGGTCCTGTAACGTCAACATGAAAGCCTCCTTGGGTTTACAATCCCTTTTCGTTCATCGGTTCCCACCCGGAAATAATTTTAAGGTAACGGCATCGTCATTAAGAATTATTTCATGCTTTGCAATTTGGACCCACATTGTAATATTTGACTGGCTTAAACGACTATCTGGCAGAATGAATGAAAATTTTATTGACAGAATCTTTCGTGGCGCCAAGTGAATCCCGAGGGTATTTAAGCATGAAAAAAATACAAAAATTAGCCCAGCACCTGAGAGACATTGTCCTCAGACGACTTGAGGCCCCGCGCAGAAATTATGAAAAGACCATGATAAACAACATGGACAATATTTACCGAGTTCTTCGAAAAGGTGATGTCATCCTGGTTGAGGGCAACTCGGAGATCAGCCGAATGATCAAATTGCTCACCCAGAGTTCCTGGAGCCATTCAGCGGTCTATGTTGGGGATGAGCTTGTGATAAACGGAGATGTTGATAGGGAGCCGATAATTAAGCGGTTCGGAAATGATGCCCATCACATGCTAGTGGAGGCGTTTACCGGTACCGGCGTTACTGCAGCACCTATTAGGAAATATCAGGATTATAACATCCGGGTTTGCAGGCCATACGGCATTCTTCCACAAGACATAGACTCGGTGGTTTCAGAAGTCATCGGCAATCTCGGCAAACAGTATGATCACCGCAACATCATCGATCTGGGCCTGCTGCTCCTGCCACCTCTCTTGAATCCCTTTAAAAGGCGGACCATCCATGCCTGTTTGGGAAATTGCAATGAGTTTCAAGTAATATGCTCCGGTATGATTGCCAAAGCCTTTCAGCGTGTCGGCTACCCGATTATACCGGCGTTAGGTCCGATTTCAAGGGATCCATCGAGTGAACAGCACAATCCCTATGGGGCATCACTTATCATGCGTCATTACTCGCAGATAATGCCAAAGCACTTTGACATTAGCCCCAATTTTCAGATTATCAAATTTAACATCATAGAAGGCGGAGAGTTTAATTACAAAACGTTATGGGCCCAAACGATTATCGAAAACCCACATTCAAAGGTTGGGCAGACGACAGAAAGAGGAGAATACTCATGAATTCAAATAAAGTGATATATGAATGGAGGGAGGGCACACCCTCCCTCCAAAATTCTAATTGACTTCGCGGATGTTTTTAAGTTACTCAACAACAATTATCAAATGTATGAGAATTTGGATAATTTCCCTCCAAGGGTTCCTGGTTATGGGATCCAACTGTCTTTTCGATTGAACGGAAGACTTCCTGATTTGCGGTTGAAGATAGAGCCACGTCATAATTCCCGGGAGAAGGGGGCGCACAAATGATTGAGTTTGTTTATCAGACCCTGACCAAGTTCGGTTATACCCATCCACTTCATCCAACCCTTACCCATGTGCCGATCGGATTGGTGATCGGTGCCTTTTTATTCGCCCTGGTCGCAATGATTTTTCGATGGACGAGTTTGATCCAGACAGCGCGGCATTGTGTTATCCTGGCGTTGATTGTGGTGGTGCCGACGGCGTTGCTGGGGATCATGGACTGGCAGCATTTTTACGGTGGCGCCATGATCTTCCCTATTAAGATGAAATTGGTGCTGGCCAGTGTATTGCTTATTTTTTTAATTCTTGCCGTTATCTTCGGTCTTTTGGGAGAAAATTTTACCAGGCTTGTCATCGGGTTGTATGTATGTTGTCTGCTAAGCGCGGTGGGCCTGGGATATTTTGGCGGCGAGCTGGTTTACGGAACCAGAGCCCCTGCGGAGACGGTGGCCGAAGGTCCGGCGGTCCAAGGGGCCGGGGTGTTCAAGCAGAACTGTTCCGCCTGTCACCTTACCGATAGCACGGCAACAAAAATCGGTCCGGGACTGAAGGGAATTTTCAAGGCGGACAAATTTCCTGTCAGCGGAAACCCGGTATCGGAAGAAAATTTTAAACAGATTCTGGAAAAGCCGTTTGACAAAATGCCGCCATTCGGGCACCTGTCGCCGGAACAGGTGGATGCTTTGTTTTCATATCTGAAAACCTTATAAAGGAATAAAAATGTTTGCAGCTTCGAGATTAATTCTACGGCGTAGTGGCATCATTTTCATTATTGGTCTGTTGGTTACATGGGCGGTGGTCATCCCTCAAGCAGAGGCCCAAACATTCGTGTCCGGCAAGGTAATTACCGCCGACGGCATGGTGGTTGCCAGCGGGGCGGTGGCGCTGGAGAAGGGGGAATTGCACAATAACGCCTTTCTTGCCGGCGGAGCTATCGGGCCGGACGGGACCTTTAAAATTCCGCTGCCTTCCGGTGGACCCTGGGGATTGCATGTTTACAGTGAAAAGTATATTTATTTCCCCTTGCAAATACAAATTAAAGCCGGCGTTGACAATGATATCCCCGTAATTTTGCCGGTTGACGGGACCACTTCCGATGATCCGCGGATTTCTAACATCCAATTTAGCAAACTATCCGACCTGGTAGTTCAGATCACCATGCAGGTGGACGATCCCGACCGAAATCTGGGCCCTCAGATGCTGGCCATCGATACCAAACGGTTTAAATCTTACCGGCTGGTCCCGAAAGCCGGCGCTCTAAAAGATATGAAAGCTGATTTCCCAACAGGTGAATACGTATCGCCATTCATTCCAGTTGCTCTGGATGGAGAGGATCTGTCCGATTGGCTTTTCGCAGTGGCCGATCACCAATGCAGCAACGGAGCCATTTACAACGGACTGGGTCTGTCGGTTTTCAAGCCGACGGTTGCACATGCTGAGACGCTGGCCTGCGAGGTGCCGGGGATTTGGAAATCCAATTTTGATAAAGTCTACCAGTTTTCCCAAGCTGCACCGGGAGCTTTGACCGGTGAGCAGTTTGAGGGTAGTCTGGCCATAGATAAGATGGAGCAGTCAGGCGACCGGCTGGTGATTGCTTTCGGCTTTGAGGGCCAGAAGGGTACGGCCGAGCTCCAATTGCGCTGTCAGGATAAAGAAGTGCTTCTCAAAGGCACCTTCCAATACCCGGACAGATCAGGTGACTGGGTGTTTACCAAACTGAAAAATGTCAGGGCTCCGCTATCGGGACGCAAGCTTTTTGAGGCCAATTGCGCCGGTTGCCACTATAATGATCGTAAGGACAAAAAAGTGGGACCCGGGTTGGCGGGATTGTTTAAAAGCGCCAAATTGCCTGACTCCGGCCAGCCGGCCACCGAAGAAAACGTTCGGGAGCGGATTGTCAACGGCGGAGACAAGATGCCGCCGTTTAAACATCTGAAAGAAGATGAATTGAAGGCCATTGTTGACTACCTCAAAGGCCTGTAAATTATTACGCAAATTCCTAACCACTTCTACGCAATTCCTAACCACTTCGTGGTCGTGGTATATTCGGTATTACAATCGCACTACTGTGAGAATAGCAAAATCATGTTATTACTATTTTGCCCGAAGGGCTGTTGTTTTTCCCTTTCGGGCTTCTCAGCAGAAAGGGAAATGAAAATTAACTCTACGTTCCTTGCGTCTTGAGCGCAGCGGGCGGTGAGACAAAACAATCAAGAAGAAGACCGTATCACCTGCGAGTTCGCAAATACATCAACCATATCTAAACAAAGATGAACTTATTAGTAAATCAGAATCGCATCCGGAAATTTTTTATTTTGGGTGCCCTCTTTTTTTTGGCATTGCTTGCCTTTTCAGCTAATTCAGAGGAGGCGCAGATACTGCTCACGCCGCCCGGTTTAAGGCCTGTTAAAGATCCGTCCCTTGTGATTCCGGCTGACTACCGTTACCCGAATAAGTTGATAAAGCTTGCGGTTTATCGTGATGCTTCCGGAAATCCTGCCAGCGGCTGGTCCCGTAAATATGTCGGCACCCGCCGATTTGTGAGCAATCAGAGCGGCTGGATTTATATTCGAAATTCAGATTTCCAGCAGTCGATTCAGATGGGAACGGATGTAGACAAGGGCGCCTTCCGTTTCTGGCCGGTTGGAACCACTCTTGTTATTGAAAGCTACAAAGGGAATGCCTTGCAGCGAAGAAAAGATAAATTGATTGAAATCGATGTGATGGTAAAAATTAGGGAGGAAAAGAATTCATCTGTCCGGGTATTCTACCCGGTAAACTGGACCTATGCCAGGTTCAAGCCGGATGGAACCCCAGCGGTAACTTCCGCCAAGGTCCGCGAATGCCATCAATGCCACAGAATTGCATTTCATTTAACCGGGGATTTGATTTTCACTCAATTCCCTTAGAATCAATTCCAGATGCCCATACAATATCCAGATAGGTATACAAGAATCATGCCCTGGCTTCATTTCCTCGGCGCTGCTCTCGTTGTGGCTATCACCGCATTTTTTTCGGCTGTTCACAGCCCATTGGGCCATGAGATCTCTGCTGGAGAAAGCCCTGGCTTCGCCTGGATCCGTGCCAATATCATTCCCTGTATCGGATTCGCACTGGTCTATTTGATACTGGTTTGCTGGCTTCTAATCCAACAAATTCGGAGAGCAAGGCCTGCGCTCAGAATGATGTCGTTACTGATCTGTATTCAAGTGGTCGGCATTGCCCTCGTTACCCTTTTGCTTTTTTTCCAGCGAACAAATTCCCTGCCATTGGTTCTAACCGTTTTGCTGATCTCCCTGCTGTTGCAGGGCGCAGATACTTTCTGGCGTTCCGGTCGGTTCGAGTATGATCGACAGTCCGTCGTATCCCAAAAGGGTTCGGCCAACGCAGGGCTTTTCCTTGTTCTGTTGTTTGTCGTCGGTGCCACCATTTCATATCTTGATCCTTCCTGGCGGCGGTTGTCGGATCAGGTTTTTTTGGATTCGGATTGGGAGTACAATTTAAGACACCTTTATCCACTCGTTTTATCCGGAGCTGCCAGTGTCTGGTTCGGCATCGGCATGATGATTATTATAATTTCCTTTTACCTTCTGCAGCGCAAAGTAGGTCACAGGCTGGGTGTGAACAGGGTTTTTGATTTCTTGACATTCTTTTCTCTGGTTGCGGCTTTCTCTGCTTTTCTTCTTGTGACTTTATACTATGCGATATCCTGGCAAATAAATAATCTGAATTTAAAATATACTGTCTGGCAGATGTTTATTTTTTTTAGTGTAGCCGGAGGTATTTTATTTTCAGCTGTTTTTTACAGGATTGTCCCTCATATCTCGGTGTCTAAAGAAAGAAGTATGATTGGTCTCGTTGCGCTGACAATCGGGGCAACCATTGTTTTTCCAATTACCTGGTTTTTGACTTCGGGGCGAAAGAAACCCTTTAGCTGGATGCTGCTTTTGATCTCGACGTTCGGCATCTGCCTATTCATCGGCTACGCGGTTTTATTCGGTGATCTCTTTGACCCCTGGTTTACAGCTTTCTCCTATCTCAAGGGTGCCATATTAAAATTAGTTTCAGTGGTGGCGGCCGGAACAGTTGTATTGATGATTGAACAACATATTTCTTTCAATTCCAGGGTGCCATCCAGTTTCCGCTGGACACTGATCGCCCTTGCGGTTGCCGGGGTTCTTGGAATTTTACCATTTTATACCCTCGGAAAATATCCCGAAGTGAAAGCTGCCGTTCTGCAATACAACGAACTTGCCAGGGTGGACGCTACCTTCGCCAGAGAATTCACCAGCACATTGGGGCTCGGCAAATGGTTTCGTATCGGGCAGCGTCCGCCTCAGAATGATCGCCCCCATCCCTGGCCCCAGCCATGGCGACTGGAAAAGACCCATCCATCGCTTTTGCCGGAAAACTTTAATTTGCTGGTCATCGTCGTGGATGCCTTGCGGGGCGATGCCTTTCACTCTGCCGGCTACCACCGCAACTTGACCCCGTTTTTGGACCGCTGGGCCGCGGAAGAAGCGTTGTCTTTTAGACGTGCCTACAGTCAGGGGGGTGGCTCCTTTGCCGCTTATCCCTTTCTGGTGGCCGGCAGAAGCCGCTTTGATCTTTATGGCCCGGGATTATATCAACAGAATCTATATTTCCAAATCGCACAGGCCGAAGGAATCCAGCATTACATGCTGATGAAAGGTTTTGGCCCGCGGAACATCTATCCACCCGATCTTGCGGTCACCGAGCTATCCATTCCCCGAGCGGTCAGCGACCGGCAATCAGCAACGGCAGATGAAGTCTTTGATTCCGCCGGTAAGGCAATCTTCACTTTGCCGGCCGGTGAACGATTTTTATGTTTTTTGACTCTAATGGACGTCCACAATGATCTGTGGAAGAAAGAGGGTGGAATCGACTTTGGAAACAGGCCGAAGGATGTGTACGACAACAATTTATCCTATATTGACAGCGCTTTCAGCCGCTTTATCTCCAGGCTCAAAAAAGAAGGTGTTTATGATAGAACCGTTATTTTATTTACCTCCGATCACGGAGAACAATTCTGGGAGCACGGTGCCAGCCTCCACGGACATACCGTTTATGAAGAAGAAATTCGAATCCCATTAATCCTGGTTTCTCACGCTGTTCAAAAACGGTTTGAAGATGTGCCGGTGATCGCCGCAGACATGGCTCCGACCATTGCCGATCTGGCAGGTTATTCCATCGATCCGCCTTATGATGATTTCCACATGGGGATTTCACTTGTGTCCCTGATCCGTGGGAAGGAGAGAAATCGGTATCTTAAAAGGGATGTCGTTGGCAGGGCGTCATTTAAGCGTCGCTATTTTCTGTATCGGAACTGGGAGTGGAAACTGGTCTACCTGGCGGAGCTGGATTTGTTACAACTTTTTAATGTGGTGACCGACCCTAATGAGAAGACTAACTTGCTTGATGAAAAACCGGCTTTAGCCACCGAACTGGAGCATGAGTTGCTTGAATACCTTAAAACGGTGGAAGGCAAAACGCATCGTTCGGTATTTTCCAAACAGTAAAAGGCTGCATTAAAATTGAGAATTAAAAACTATCATTATTCCGCCAGATTGCAGATGTGACCCAATCTGAGCCTTCCGTTTAATAGATCGATAATTAGCTTGCTTTCGGGTTAAAGAAAAGCTATAATTTCTCAATTCAATTAAGTCTTGGCTTACAATATCAGGACGGTTTCTTTCTGAAGGAACAATCCATTTGTCAAAGTGGCATCCTCCAGTTTGCAACATTGAAAATTTTTATGAAAGGAGAATGTTATTATGACTAATGGAACTGTTAAGTGGTTTAATGACCGCAAAGGGTTCGGTTTCATTGAACAGGAAGACGGACCGGATGTGTTTGTTCATCATTCAGCAATCAACTCAAGCGGTTTTAAATCCCTCAATGAAGGCGACCGGGTATCCTTTGACATCGAGCAAGGACAAAAAGGTCCTGCTGCGGCAAATGTCACTGTGATTTAACCTTCGTTTCCGAGCATAAAGGGCATTCCTTCCAATTGCGAAGGGATGCCCTTTTGTTTACTTGGATTTAATCCGACTCAATTCCTTATTTTTAGATCAAAAGCAGTCAATAACGCTGATCCAATATCCTTTTCTTTTCACCACTATCAAGAATAACAGCTATGGAGGTGACCAATTGGCAAAGGCAAAATATTCATTTAAAAAACATCAGAAAGAATTAGCAAGGAAGCAAAAAAAAGAGCAAAAAAGACAACGTAAACTGGATAAGGACATCGTAAAGGCCGAAGAAGAGAATCCAGCTAAACCTCAGGATGAGAGCGAGAATCTGCAGATATAGGGAGGCGGAATTATTTTTACCCTATCTGACGGGGAAAAGGAAAAAATGATGTTTCATGTTTTAGCGGGAGCCGTTCGGGGCAGTTTGTCACTTATTTTATATTTTTTGAACACGGTATTCTGGTGCCTGCCCTTGTTTATGTTGGCGGTTGTCAAGGCCGCGGTACCTTCGGAATCTTGGAGGCGAAGATGCAGTCGAATGCTAAATGCAATTGCTGAAAATTGGATTTGGGTAAACAACCTAAACCAGACACGGGTGGTCGGCAACACCCGATGGGAAGTTCAAGGTGTGGAGACTCTGGAACGGTCTGAATGGTATTTGGTACTGGCCAATCACCAATCCTGGGTGGATATCCTGGTGCTTCAGAGGATATTTCATCGGAAAATCCCGTTTTTGAAGTTTTTTATTAAAAAAGAGCTAATCTGGTTTCCGTTTCTTGGTCAGGCATGGTGGGCGATGGATTTTCCGTTTGTAAAAAGATACACGAAAAGTTATCTCAAAAAAAAGCCTCACTTAAAAGGTAAAGATATAGAAATAACGCGCAAAGCCTGTAAAAAGTTTAAAAAAATCCCGATCTCTATTATGAATTTTGTCGAAGGCACCCGTTTCACAAATGAAAAGCATCGCAGACAGCAATCACCCTATGCTCATCTCCTTAGGCCAAAGGCCGGTGGTATTGCTTTCGTGCTCGGTTCCATGGGAAAACAAATTCACCGGGTACTGGATGTCACCATTGTGTATTCTGACGGCGTATCAGGCTTTTGGGCGTTTCTCTGTGGTAAAATCCAGAAGATTAAAGTGAGAGTGCGGTCATTGCCGGTAAGCCCGGAACTGGTGGGTGATTATGTTAATGACGGGCACTTTCGGATAGGGCTGCAGCGATGGTTGAATAATATATGGGCAGAAAAAAACCGGCATATCGAAGAGATGATGGCTTCATGACCTATAGTTTCGGCTTTCTCCGAACTCCTGCTAAAAAGGTGTGAGGTATTTATTAATTCTTTAGGTATTCAAGATGTCGTTTTATAAATTACTGGGTTTTATATTCTTGGGGATAGCCGTGATAGGGGTGTTTTTGCCATTATTGCCGACAACTCCGTTTTTGCTGGTATCAGCCGGCTGTTTTGCCAAATCATCTGATAAATGGCATCAGTGGCTGATGTCAAATAAAATTTTTGGGCCCATAATTAAAGACTGGCATGATAGAAAATGCATATCATTTTCGACCAAAATAATTGCCATCGCGTTAATTGTCCTGTTCGGTGGCTTTTCGATTTTAGTCTTATTAACTGACCTTAAGCTGAGAATTCTAACTGTTTTGCTGATTGCAACGGGTTTGTTTTGTGTTTGCCGTTTGAAAGTGTGTCAGAACGAATTGAGATAGCGTCTATTAAAAACGCTGCGTAATGCTTTGTATACGCGACAAATAGTTAAAGGTTTTTTTTCCCGCCCATTTTTCATTTGGTAATTGATTTCTATGCTTTGCATAAAAATCAACCAGATCCTCAACCGTATCCAGATCGTTCCAGCCGGGGAGCAGTTTCGTCCTGATACCAAGCTTGGCGGCCCTTTCCAGGGTGATGGTCAGCACTGCTGCGCTGCTCCAGGGAATGTCCTGAAACAGCTCCGGATGCGGCCGGCGCATGCCGACTAAATAATAGCCGCCGTCATCGCACGGTCCGAAAACAGCATCAACCCCGCGCGACATAAGGGTTTGGAAGGATTGCTCAACAATGGATCCTGGTAAATCCGGGGTGTCACTGTCAATAATGGAAACGGCATCATAACTCCGGGCAAGCTTTGCGAGAAATACATTGTTTAACCGTTGACCCAAATTTTCACCTTTTTGGGCAAAGAGTTTGAATCCGTTGCTGGTAATGCGGGCAAACGTGTCTCTGGCATCGGCCGGTGTAAACGCGACGGCCAGATCGATTCCTTTGAGTTTGCCGATCTCCTTTATTCGGTCCTGCAGGAAGCATCGGTACAGATCGGCTGCTTCTGCTGGTGTTAAATGAGGACTGAAACGGGTTTTGACCTCACCCGGCACCGGCGCTTTGGCTACCACTACCAGGAGCAATTTTTCTTGCTTTTGTTCCATCACAGGCTCCATTGAATCCCGCATCCCCGGCAGCTTTTGGGCGGTGTTGCGGTTTGATGCTGTTGTCTGAAATTTTCATATTTTGGACCCGTCCAGATTTCTTCCAGCGAGTTTGTAAACACGTTTCCCAGTACAATGGAATCATAATCAAGTGTCGAGAACGGCGAAATGCAACACGGCAGTACATTGCCGTTGGCGGTAATGTACATGAGAGTTAACGGCCGGTAGCACATGCTCCATGGCTGAGAGTCTTCTGCCTCTCCCTGAAGGCTCTCAATTGGACCGGACAGGCCGGAGGCATTGAACCGGATGCCCAGTTTTGCAGCCATCTCCCGACTTAACCGAACTAATTCCGGTACTCCGTCTGTTGAATCCTGAAGGGTTTTGGTGGCCCGGGCAACGCCGTATCCCTCATCATCCTGGAAATAAACCAGACGCTGGAGATATACTTCCTTAATTCCGATCTCGGCTGCGAGCTCAATTAAACCCGGAAGCTCGGAAATATTCTCTCGGGTCCCCAAAAACCACAGGGACATTGCTGGGGAAGCAACCTGCAGTCGTTTTTGAAGTAATCGAAAGGATTTAAGATTTTTGATAACGCCCTCAAAGGCGTTACTGTTGCGAATTTTTTTGTATCCGTGGGCTGACGCGGCATCCAGCGAGATGCGCAATTCGTTCAATTCGGCGTTGATGAGATCCTGCTGTCGCTGACTGTTGAGAAGTATGCCATTGGAATTAAACAGTACATACACTTTGTGTCTTTTTAGGTGCCGGATAATATCGGGCAGCTCATTGTTTAAAAGCGGCTCTCCGATGCCGTGCAGGAAGACCCGTTCCAGATCGGGCAGCTGATCTGTGATTCTTTTTAATTCTTCCAGCGAAATATCTCGATCCGGTTCCCAGTTCCCCCGGTATAAAATACATCCCCTGCATCTGAGGTTGCACCGGTTCGTCGTCTCAATGTAAAGAGTTTTCGGAAGTTTCAAATTTCGTTCAATTTCAGACATAATTCTACAGAAATGTCCCTATCCTTAAAATTCCGAAATCCGAGATCCGAAATTTTTATCTTTTGCTCCTGATCCCCTTTTTTGCATTTACCATGATCTCTTTGTAATCATACTAAATAGATTTCGCGCCTCTGACGATAGTGGTGCAAATGCTTCCAGTTCGCAAGGGCCTGCTGGCGGATGACAACCGCCCTGTCAGAGGAATTTTTCTTTCCTGAAAAATCGGGCAGTATTCATCCGGGTCTTCAAGGCGGCCGCGCAGCCTGCGTCGCGCAGCGCATCCCCCCCCGCAATTTTGAACATGCTCACAGCCCAGGCAAAATTTTGGTGTATGATGGGTTTGTTGAAAAAGTGGGGTATCAAAAATAGCTTCTTTTTTAGCCACCAGGTCATCAATGCTAAGATCCGACTCGGGCCAGTAAACACAAGCCTTTAACTTTCTGTCCGGGGTAACGCGCATGCTCCGACCCCCGCAGGGGGTACCCTTTAAACCGTTGGCTCCAAGAAAGGTATTCACCAGCGGCTCGGTTACGGAAATGATTTCACTCTGATCAAAGAGAATTCTGTATGCCTCCCAGTACTGTTCAAAGTCAGGCATGAACTCTTCGGTGTACATGGGCTGATAGGCGTTAACGCGAAAATTGGAGCCGAATGATGCTGCCAGCCGGGCTATACTTCCCAGATCCGTATAGTTCAGATTCATCAGAACCGCCAGAATCGAAACCCGGATGCCAAGCTGCCGGCAGCGCTTGATGCCCGCCATAACCGTATGCCAGTTGCCTTCGCCGCGGAACTTGTCCTGTCGGCGTTGATCCGGGAAATCCACTGAAAATTCCACATCTTCGAAATACTTGAGTTCTTCATCCGGAGTAATCGACAGCGTGTAGCCGTTAGAGGCCAGGGTCATTTTAATATTGCGGCTGTGAAGGTAATCTAAGATTTGAAAATAGTCCGGATTTAAACCGTTTTCACCGGTACCAAAACCGATGGAGCTGATTTCAAGATTCTCGCATACGTTCTGAACATCAGCCAGCGTTAGATCGTAAATTCGATTTTGATCACGGTAGCAGTGAGCACAGTGCAGGTTGCAATTGCTGGTCAATCCGATTCCTAATGAGATCATACTTTAACTCCCAACCCAGATAAACCGGAAAAAACAAATTGCAAATAATATCCCATTACCTATACTTTCATAAAGAAATATTTCAAAGGTATCAAAAACATATAGTAGGTGGCCAGAATCGTGCCGCGAAGGGTTCCGGTGACTTTGGATTTACCAATGCGTTTGCGATAGTTAATCGGCACACTTTGGATTCTCAATCCCTTGCGGGCGGCTTTGACCACCATTTCCACCGGCCAGCCATAAGTCATCTGTTCCATGTTTAGATCTCGTAAAGTCTGCGTTTTGATGGCGCGAAACGATCCGATATCGGTTATATTTGCTCCGTAAAAGAGTCGCAGCAAACACACGATAAAGCCGTTTCCCAGGCGGCCGTGGAGCGGCATGGCACCTTTTTCCAGGACGCCTTTGATGCGGCTGCCGATCACCAGATCCGCCCGATTATCCAGGACAGGGCCGGCGATAGCAGGCAACTGCTCCGGATCATCACTGCGGTCACCGTCCAGGAATACGATGACATCGGCCCTTGCAGCGGCCTTTGCTCCGGCCAGACAGGCTGATCCGTAGCCGAGCCGTGATTCCCGGATGACCCGCGCTCCGGCTGAAGATGCCCGGTTGGCCGTATCATCGGTAGACCCGTTGTCGACAACGATAATCTCGTGAACCCGATCAGCGGGCACCGCGCTGACCACCTCTACAATGGCGCTTTCTTCATTGAGTGTCGGTATGACAACGGATATTTTCATGCTCGATACTCGATCCTGGATGCTTGATGCCGGATGCCCGATACTAAAATGTTAATGGCGCACGGCTCAGAGCTCAAGGCAAGATTTAAAAAAGACCCCTTCCCTATTTAAACCCGCAACCCGAAATCCCAAATCCGAAATCAAAAGCCTCTGTCACTTCAGAGGCGCTTGTGCATTCAACGCCCAATCATAATGGATATATTTGATTATGGGCTCTTTCTCCACGAAGGTTAGCGTTTTTTGATTTAGATAGGGTTTGATGAAATCCAGAACCGATCCAGATTTATACTCGAAATCACCGGCGAACCAGTCAAACAGTTTCGAAAGATAGAGCGTTTTTTTGGTAGAATCGATTTGGGTTCCGCGCTCGGAAATTATATATTGGCGGGTAGTTTCTTCCAGCATCGTCTGCACTTTTTCTTCCGTATAGGCAAACCGGGGCAGCCGTGGACAACTGGAAGATGCACAAATGATGGCAAAATGAATCCGGGGCTCTTTTAACTGCTTGCGCAAAATTTCGTGTTCGATATCATCCTGACTCAAACGCTTGCCGGCCACTACGTGCTCCCGGGTGGTAAAAAATTTAGTTGCGGTCCAGAGCCCGGGCACGAAGGTTTCACGCACACTTTTTTTGGGTTTCCACTTGATGACTTTATCAATAGTTACGGCGTTGTAGGCATTTATCCAGAATGCCAGTTGCCCATCGCGGGACATGGCATCTGCTTGGGCTGTTTCCAGTGATTTCATATACATTTTGAAAGACTGATCACCGGCAATGCCATTGTAGTCGACCAGACCCTGATTGTTAACGTATGTATTTAGAACCTGATCAAATTTTGAATGATCAAAACCAGCAGCAGATTCGGACCGGCAAAGACCGGCGACGAATAGCATAAACACAGTAAATATGACTGCATGTTTTTTCATTATCGCACTCCCTCCATCTCGTGCTTTTTGCGGCTAAATGGCATACCGAAAATTTTGCGCCGTTTGGCATATTTTCTTAACATAAATCCGGCTGCCAAAAGTGCAAGCAGGGGTAGATATTCGACCAGCAAAACCCAGGTGGGCATAATACCCTGGGGTGAGGTATATTTTAAATAGGACAGGGTTACGGTGCAGCTGAAAATCAGCCAGGCCGTGCTGGGATAAA
>Ga0265303_10001057_pt1 | contig 16533 bp, 23 predicted proteins | sample Helome_2_FD_192494 | JGI IMG/M metagenome (GOLD analysis project Ga0265303, IMG submission 192494) | Marine sediment microbial communities from subtidal zone of North Sea - Hel_20160317 (Illumina Assembly) | ecosystem: Environmental > Aquatic > Marine > Subtidal zone > Sediment ... | reverse complement strand
CTCACCAGGCTCCGTTTGCAGCGCCCGGTTTCTGTAGTTGTAGATAACATTCCCACCGAGAAACGTCCTGGTCCCGTTGGCAAAACCCGGATTCCGTGAATTTGTGCTGATAAACAGGCTATCCACAACGGCCACGTTTGTTCCGTCACCAAGCAACATGCCCGCATTCGTGGGTAAAAGCGTCTCGGCAATGATGCAATTCGAAATCACAACGTCCTTTATCTTGGGCGAAAACAACCCCACGCCCTCATCCGTCCCCCAGTAGAAAGAGCAATGATCAACAATAACGCGCTCCGTCTCGCCTGTCGGGTTCTGCCGTTCACCCTGGATACCAAAAGTATCTCCATCAGATGAAACACCATCGCCGCGCATGATCGTAATATGCTGTATTATCACGTCGGATGCGGCTACGTTCAGGCTGCCGTTCTTTATGGCTATCCCAGGCCATGGGGCCGTTTCTCCAGCAATGGTAAGGTGCGGATTCCGAATATAGACGTCATAGCCCATATCGATCTCACCGGATACCTCGAACTCTGCAATGCGAGGCCCCTCGGCTTCCAGGCAGGCCAATAGAGAACCAGGACCACCGGCGCCCCCGTTCAGGTTCGTAACCTTATAGACTACACCATTATTCCCGCCTTCGGTCTCCACGCCGAACAAACCAAGCTTGTGTGATGCCCTGGCATACGTCCTTTTCCGGAGCTTGCTGGCATAAGGCCCCGTAGCTCCACGAGCGAACCGTATTCCGGGGTTCCTTATCTGACGCATTACCGCCTCTGAGCCGATGGCTGCGTCTGATCCCACGCTACCAGTAAATCTTGTTGATCCACTCCAGCCGGAAAACTGACCCGATCCGTAAAATAGTCCGCCTCAACAGCCGGATTCGTCCCGTAACTGAATATAAAGCCCAGATCCGTGTCCGTGTACTGCATTTCCGCCGCCTGAGCCTCAAACCACCATGTCCCATCGCTCTGCTGGACAAACTGATTCCACGTCAGATAGGTTGAATTGGTGTAGCTGAATACGTACAAATCCCTGTTATTCTGCTTGTCAAACAGCCGCATGGCGTAGGACCGTTGAAGCGCAGGGTTCGGATCGTCACGGTCAAACCGATATATGACTACCCTGGAACTCTTCTGCTGTGGCGTGGCAACACCCTGCCTGATAGTATATTTGGGCTCCAGCGGCAGGGTATTCCCGCTCGGGTCGTCGGCTGCAAGCTGGTTCGCCGCAACAAACGACTTCACATCAGCATCCGGCCAACGGGCAGTCCCGCCGGCCTCGACCGTCGCAAGGTTCTGACTGGTCAGCTGCTCGCCCTGCCTCACGTATGACCGACCTGTATAGTTATTGGGCAATACCAACACCTCGGGCTTAGCAGTGTCGAAATCCGCTACCGCCTGCCAGTCCGTAGTTCTGGCCAACTTCGCCTGTTCGTCAACCAGCCACTTCAGATCATTCTCGATGTACTCCTGTACAGCAGGATCCGCACTTAGTTCGTTCGCCGTGTACAATCGTACCTGGCTGCGAAGCTCCGTGTCTTTCTGCGCTCGAACCTCCTCAATAGGCAGTTGCGAATAGGTCGCCGTCTGCGTCACGGACGTCGAGTTGATCACGAACGCGCTCAAGGTCCGCGTGTAATATGCACCCGGCGAACCAGGGTCGACCAGGACATACACGTACCATCCCAGGCTAAGGTGCTGCGGATCGGTAAGCGAGTCGAAATTCGAATAGGATATACCTGTCTTCGGATCCACCCAGTTAGCCGGAACCACTCTAGGCCCATCAACAACAACGTTGTTATCTACATAGCACTTCAAACTCATGGTATGGCCTCCCAGGCGCAAGGCCCTATTGTTGTTGACAGTATCGTCGTCGCCGTTATCGGGTCGGTCGGATAGGTAATCGTAGTCGCCTGCGTTGGTGACGTTAGCGCCCCACCGGGGACGGAAGTACTGGCTACTCCAGAATAATCCTCGGCGGTGACGGACGTGTCACACGCCGGCCTTGCCGGCTGCGGGATGGCTGTAGTCTGATCAAGAGCAACCAATATCCCCGCCGGGCTTCCTACAGAATGAGAACTTTCCATTGAGCCAACGCACACTAAACGACCATCCGGAAGAAATACGGAACCCCTGAATCCGCTAATCTTCGTGGTCGTCACGGTATTATGCACGAGGTCTTTTCTAGCAACCGCCGTTAGCGCCAAGTCGGCTGAAAACAGCATTGGCGGTCCGGAAGCGGCTAAGTCTCGTTGTCCACCGACATAGAATAATTGGCCGTTAAAAAACTCGATCGTCGGGTTTTCGAACCCCCGAAATCCGTTAGTCGGCGTAACCGCGAACGATTTCAACACAAACAGATCCGATGTTCGAACCTGAGTGATCGAAGGGTAAAAACCAGCGCCACCTTGCCCAGCCTTGTAAAAGGACAGGCCATCGCCGGCAAAAATAAAATCACCGGACCCACTGTCCGTCCACCGAGCGACCAATGGGGTAAGAGCTGAGTCAAGTTTGAAAACCCACCCGCCGTGGGTTGTGAAGTAAAAATTCCCGTCTGTAGGGTGACTTTTAAAGGCTGCAAGCCGCTGGTTATGTGCAATAAATAAAGAAGCCGTAACCGTTGACAGGTCTAGGGGTATTTTAGATATCAACATACCCGTGGCGGGACTCAGCGATTGCACCCCATGGTACAAATGGGTTCCGTCCGAATCGAAACCAACCGACGTTTCCGTATCAGTAAACAAGTTCCAGTTCCCGGTAGCGCTATCGACCCACGATAACGAACTAACCAAGGTAAACGACGAATTGAACCGCATGATCAGGTTTTGAACCTGCGCTGAACCCGTTTTTCTCTGTACCCCCGCTAGATACAGGTCGCCATCCACCAAGCTGCGGTCCATGACGATACCCAGGGCGCCAGTTTCGTATTCGTATTGGCTCTCCAGGGCTAGAGTCGTAATGTTGAACACCCTGATTACCAGGGTACGAAACAACGACTTTACGCAATCACCTATAACAACAAGCTTCCCAGCGAACACACAGGAATCCGTATACGCAATCTTCGTGATCGAAGCGTCTGCAGAATGCTCCAGAAAATACAACGACTCCGCCGTCACCGGTGGTGCTGCCGCGGCCTGCTGTATCAATGTGCGGCGCCCCGTCATAGGGTATAGTTCTCCACATAGGTAATGATCCACGTGGTACCTGTGTCCCGCGTGAAACCGCCCAACATGATGGTATTCCCGGAACTCAGGTCCGGCGCCGTCCCCCCGGGAAACTTGAAACTCGCCGGCCACCCCACCGTTTGGCTGTTGTGGCTCAGAATCCAGTCGAATGACGTCCTAGGAATCGCAGTAGTAACCCCGGTTATCGTAATAGCGCCCGTCGCACTCGTGTAGATCGCATTACCGTCTGCGATGTCCGGCGCGATACTGCCCGAAGCCGCGGTGACGCTTTCCTTCGATCCCGTGTTCTGGAGCTCGTTAACCCACGCGCCATTCTGTCGCAGATACGTAGTGTTGTCGCTCGCAGCGTCCCCGATCTTCGTTCCGAGCTGGGTATTGATGTAGCTCCCCGACCAGGCAACCGAAACCGTCGCCGTCCCATCGTCGATCACGAAGTGAATTGACGAATCACCCGTATGGGCTGACAAATCCCCGGAAATACTGCCAAGTTGCGTGTTCAGGTAGCTACCGGACCAGGCGACATTCGCCAGAGCGGCGCCGTCGTTGATCACGAAGTGAATAGTAGAATCACCAGTATGCGACGACAGGTTACCCGACAGGTTCGTCAACTGTGTGTTGATGTACCCGCCAGACCAGGCCACAGTGGTCAACGTGGAGCCATCGTTGATCACATAGTGTATTGTGGCGTCATCAATGTGGCCCCGAAGCTGCGCGGCGCTCGTGGTGTTCGTCCCGTCGTTCAGGTTCTCGGCATTATCGACCCGACCATCGCCACCGGTGTCATAAACGGCCTTCGACATGTACGTGGCATCAGCCTGCACCCAGGATTTCAGAGTGCTAAACGTCCACCCGGAATCCTGCGTGGTCGCACTGTTCGCCCCCGCTATTTCCGCACCGGTGATTTGCTCCTGGCCTGCCCCGGCAGTCCCTACAACTAGTTCATTGTTGGCCAGTGAGTCGTTATACGTTCTGTTCGCCATTACACTAAGATCCTCGCGTCTGTCCCGGCGCCCAACAACCGGAAATCTCCGTTAGCTAACAACCTGAAGTCCGCCCCAACCGAATTAGTAACGGGAAGATCGTAATACCAGTATTCTGTACGCCCATCTATAGATGTCGCCCTTACATCTCCCGACCCGTGCGATACCTCAACAACCTGGCCTGCCAATACATCGGCGGATAGCGTCAGATGTACGTTCCCATCCACTACCGCGGCGTTGGTTATCGTGGCAGTCAGCCCGCCCACGGTAGCACTCCAGCCGTCTCCCGACGTCAGTGCGTCTACGCCATAGCGCAGCACGATCACGTTATCCGCAGAGTCGCCAACCCTGGCGATTATCGGACCGAAAATGTTATTTTCTATCGGATAGTCCGTTAGTTCACCAAGTAAACACTCGGAATCTCCTAGCTCGCCGCACGTACCCGGCACGTAATCCGCCGTAATCACATCTTGAGGCCCTGCAGAGGTATTCTCAGACCCATCCGAACAGAACCACAGCACGCAGGGCTGGTTGATAGTGGCCGGGCTAACATTTGTGAACGCTACCCCGTTCTTTTTGAACGTCCAGCCCCCATAACACGCGGTTTCCGCGTCTTTGTTGAAGCAAATCGTCAGGACATTGGAGGCAGACTCACCCATGACCGCATCAACAACGAAAAAACACTCCGTCTCATCCTGAGAAATGGCCCGACCATAGCCCCCTCCCAGGTTGTTCGCATATCTACCTTGGGCTTTTCGCCTAAACCTGATGTATGGGTTGATTATCTGTTTCAATCTTCACGCTTCCCAGGTCAACCAAGCAATAATCACCATTGTCCGCCGCCCGTTTCCAGCCGGTCGCCTCGACAATCATTTCGTCGCCCGCCTTAATGGCCGCTTCTAGCCGCCTCCAGCGGCCTTGTGAGAAGCAATTCACGCGCGTCTCACCCTGCAGAGTGCCTATCCCCGTCTGTCCGTTAAACAGCGGCGTGAAAACGTCCACAGACGCCTTGTAGCGCACTCCAGCCACCAAGTTCGGCCTGATCCTTATCCGCGCAACGCGTTTCTTCGTGCGCAACTTCAGGCAGTTCCGCCCCTCTTCGTGTACATCCGTCACAGATCCGCTTTTTGTCCAGTTCACCAGATGCTTCAGCTTCTGATTCACCGGGCGGCGCTTGATCACCGCGCAGCCGATCCCTTGACGCAACATCAGTAGGTGTATCCGAATATCATATTCTCACCCACTATCGAATAGCTCCCCTGCTGATTACCTTTCGCACGTTGCCAGCCTCCCGCCGAACGAGGGCTGTTCGACCTCCCCGTCTGTTTGCGCGATTCCGTGTACACGTTGGCATAGGCGTCACGATCCTGGAAACTCTCACGGTTCCACATGGTGTATTCAACCGCAGTACCGTACACGTAAACCCGGGAAGCAATATCTAGCAGCCAGTTGGTGTCTGTGTCGTTTACCAGCTTGTCCAGCCGCTTGTAATAGACAATGCTAACCGTCGCATCGACTTGCTGGCTCGTCTGTGGCATCAACTCGGGAGCAACATAGCGTAGCGTAGAATCTCCTATGCTGACTGACCGCGGCCTGAGATAATCAGCCGGCAATGGGTACCCGGTATCGGTGATGGTCCCCGAAACACTGGACACCATCTGACGCGGGACAGCACCATAGTCGCTGGTGTAGTCCGACTCTATGCGCTGGGTCGCTCTTTCGATCAGGTCGTTGAGTACCGCATCCGACAAGTTCGCGGACGACTCCGACAGCAGCTCCCTAACCTGGTCACGCAGCGTTTGAAGATCCAAGTTCTATCCCCCTAAAAGCCTTTTCGACTGGAGCGGGCTTGAAATCCTCACCCCACGGCTGTTTGAGTATCCAACGCATAGCACCTAGCCGGATCTTCGGGTCTTCCGAGTCCAGATCAGGCACCAGATACGCAAGGATATCCCGTTCTGCAGGATGGTAATCCCGCGCTACCATGTTGTGCTCCACGTGCGCGTTGGCCTTCATGTCATTTCGGATCTCAGCCCACTGCTTTCGAATCGCCTGTATCTCAGGCTGATAGGCTAGGTAGTTAACCCGCAAGTTCGGCGGAAGCTTCCTCAATATCTCCACTGGAAACGTCATCGCCTTACCATCCCCGCGCCACCTCCGAACACAAACCGTCCATTACCGAACCTTTCTAGCGGCCTTTCCTTCGGGGCTTCGGGTTCCTCGGTTTCTTGTACCCGCGCTTCATTCTCCACCCCTTTGCATATGTTGCAGACTTTCTGCCTGCCACGTCCGGTGAAATCGTGACCACATTGCGTACAGGTTCTCACGCCTGCACCGTCTGCCCTTCACCGGGGCAACAGCCGGTTTCTGCCCGAGTAAGGGAATTCCCGGCTTCCGCGTTGCAGTTGTCCCAGCCTAGATCCCAGTCGGCTGCTGCCGTTGGCTGCCCAACCCCGTAAGGGTTGTTTTCTTTCGGCCTATTCACCGCCGTTCCCTGCAAGCGAAACAAGAACCCCTGGCAATACGCCCTCGACCTGTTGATGTACGGCTGATCGGTTGCAACGCCGTTGCATAGTTTACCCGGCACTTTATACCTCCTAGAAAGCGCTTATGCGCGCTTTTAAAACATCAGAGTATCTTTCCATTATTCGGATCTGTTCCGTCAGTAAATCTCGCTGTCTAGAAGGAATCCCGCTAAACTTTTCGGAAAATGTGAATTCTCGCAACTTCGAAAGTTTTGTCCTTAGATCGGTTAGTTCTTCCTTTACTCGATTCTGCCAATCTTCCATGTTTCCTCCTCGACCGCGCCTAAACGCGCTCCCAATATATCAATGTACGCCTTCATTACCTGCGCTTGCGACTCCAGCAACGATTGATCACTTGATCCCAAACGGAAGAACTCGTCTGCCTCCAGAAACTCGTTCAGTCTCCCGAGCTTCTCAGCAAGTTCTGAGCGCTCCTCCTCAAGTTTATCTCGATCCACTGTGACCTCAAAGGGGGCCGAAGCCCCCACGTTGGTTAGGCAGTCATAGCCAGTTGCTGGTTAACGTCTCGAACCGCACCACTCGCCTTCTCATTCAGCGACAGCAGAGTCCAAGAGCTTTCGACCAGCCACTTATTAGCATGGCCAGTCTTCGCCAGACGCTCGGCTCGGACGTCAAACTGCACCGAGTTTTCCCACATGTTGCTATCGATCAGCGCCAGATTGGTACGATCAGCCGCTTCAGCCTGCATGATCCGGTTAGCCTTTACCTCTACGGCGCCCCAGTTACTCTCGTACATCTGGATTGAACCGATAGCGGTCGCGCTATCTCCGCTAGTCGGCGTGTAGATCGCGCCGATTCGGGCAGACGAGGTAAACATGTAGTTAGTCCACTGCGTCTTGAGAGACGGGATCATCATGAAACAATCGACGTTTCCGCCAGCGGTAAACGCTGCCTCATGGACGGTAGCGATATTGGCTTCACTCAGCGCCCGCGTGGTTCCTGCGGTCGGAGCATCAACTACGCCAGTTCCAGAGTTGAACCCACCATCGGCGCCGGTAGCACCAAAACTGGTATTGGTCTCCACCCACGCAAAGAACCCGGCAGACTTACCGGCTGTGGTCGCCTCGACAGGCATAACCGACGCGTTCTCGGAAAGATAAGAAGCCTCCCGATCTCGACGGGTCTCGTTGGTACGGTTCCTCAACTGACGACCGAACTTGGTAATGTTCCCAAAACCATCCGAAGCCTCAGCCTGCGAAGCAAGGATAATCCCGCGCCCGGTCAGCTGACACCAGGAGAACTTGCGCACACCCTGGTTAGTGGAGTCGTCGGAATTGTCGGCACCGTCAATTCGCGCGTTGTCCTTATCGGGAGCGTTAAGGCTCTCCTCTAAGAACTCATGTTTGGCCGAAGCCTGTGTGTCCTGCATGATCTTGCTGGTAAACAAGACTTCAGTAGGATCAATATTGAACAGCTCGTTGATAACTTTTTCCGGGACGTTCCCGGCGTTGTAAAATGCTGGAAAAGCAGCCATTTAAATCACCTGTTTAGTAAGGCGTCGTCGAACTCGGACTCCATAAGGGTTTTATTCCACCCTCCCCGCGACTTCACCGATTGAAGTTTCTTGCCAACGTCTTTGAGGCTCTGCTTTTTAGGCTGTACTCTGGCTCCAGGCTTCAGGCTTTTCGGAACTTTCTTGACTTCCCGCAAGGCTTTCTTCGTCTCCGCCTGTGTGCGCTCATACTGCCACAGCTTGCGGAACATCTTGGTAGCCCATGGGTTCATCTGCAGGATTTGGTCTACGGTCGCTTTCTCTGCCCCCTCGGACGTGAGATAACTTGAGATCGCATCGGTCTCTTCGCTCCGGATCTTATCCGAACGCCATTCAGGTATATCCTTGCGCTGCTGCGCTTTGACATTCCCGAGATATTCCCGCTGCGATTTCTCAAGCTCTTGAACGTGTACCGCCTGCTTTTGGGTGGCCGTCGATTCCCGCTTCTCGATCTCATAACGGTATTTCCGTTCGAGCTTCGAAGCTTCTCCGGCGTCCATCCCATCCAAAGTGCCGTCTTCCAAAAGTGTGTTATACGCTTTCCTCATGGTCTGCGCTTCTTGCCATAGTGCCGCCGCTTCCGGGTCATACTGCTGAGCCTGCGGCGTTGCCTGTGTCGCTTTCGCCTCTAGTTGTTGGCGTTCGTTTCGAAGATCCTCATTCTCGGTGCGCAATGACTTGTACCCGTCCACAACCTCTGACAACGTGACCTCTCCGTCGTCTGTGGGTACCGTGACATCACGGTAAAACTCCTCAAGCGTCCACCCTGCCTGGTCGGCAAAGTCTTTCGCCCTGAGCTTCTCCCCCGGCCCCTCGGCCTGAGTCTCTTCTACGGTCTCTTCGACCTCTTCCGAAACCTCTTCCGGTTCACCTTCTTCCAGCCCCTCGGCTGTCTCTTCCTGCACTTCCTGCGTCTCCTCTTCCGGCTTTTCTTCCGGCAAAGGATTAGCCAGCGGTACCCCTCGGTCGCTGGGCTCTAGCTCCAAATCCTTGAACAAATCTTCTTTTGCTGTACTCACTTAGTCGCCTCCGACTTATACGCCTTTTTCCGCAGCCCGACGCTTCGCTTCCTCAAGCAAATCCTCGCCGAACTCCTTAAATTTCATGTCTTCGTTTAGCCGGCGAAGATCCATCGATTCCCACCGGCGCCTCGACTGGGCCTCCAGCGCCTCGCGCTCTGCCTCTTTAGCTCTCAGCTCGTCAATGCTTCCCATGGCCAGCCTCCAGTTCTGTCGCCGCCTTGGTAGCACGCGCACCCGTCACGGCGTCCTGGTAAATGGTTTCGTACAGGTCTTCGAGTGCCGCTATCCTGGACGCGCCAAGTATGATCTCGCGTTCCTCCGCGCTCTGCCTAACGCTATGCACCAGATTGCCTCGGTATCTCTCACGTAGCGCCACGAACAGTGGATCGAGACGGCGCAACAGATCATGCGCTTCTGCGCCCTTGCCTATGGCGGCCTGTAGCCTGTCTCGGACTTCCGGAGTGTCTTTCACTGCGTCACCCTACCCTTCAATTTGTCATCCTCATACAGCACACCGCCGGCAACATCCTCCCCGCTCTCAACCTCAAGCTTGGTCTGTGATGTAACAAAGTCGCGCATGGAATCCAAACCATCTTGCCGGATATTCTGGGCATCGGTCATAGCTTCCTCCTGCGTCTTCTTCCTCTTGGTTTTTTCTTGCTCGTCTGCGATGTATTTCTGAAGCATCAACAACTTGTCCTGCTGCTGCTGTTGCGCCTGCTGCTGCTGTTGCGCCTGTTGAGACGCCATCGTCTTCGCTTGCTGCGCTGCGGTAATAGGCTGACCCGTCTGCGGGTTTTGACCCACCGGCCTCTCAGGATCTAACCAATGGTTCTCCACACCCATCAAATTAGCCTGGTCGGTCAGCATTTCGTACAGCTGCGAGGCATCCGTGATAACCCCGTCTCCGCCTTGCTGCATTGTCTCCCTGGCTTTCTGTATCTGGGATTCGTAAGCACCGATCAACCGCGACCGCTCGCCCTCGGACTTCCCGAGCTTCACCGAGAACCGTTCCCGGTCTATCCAGAAACGAGGCTGCGCTTTCTTCCACTCGTCGCCATCCTGGAAATCGAACTCGTCTCCCAGCGTCTTCAGCGCCATATGCAACAGGATAAACGTGTCTCGGATCAACGTATTAGCGATGTTCCGAGCGTACATAGCCGAGCTTCTCTCGGTAGCGGACATCCAGCGTTCGAACGTGCTCGCCTGGATGTTCGTCGGCTTCGTCTGGCTGGAGTTATCCAGAGCCTGGCCGCCGCGCTCAGACCTGACAGAATCGTAATAGGACAGGGCCTGCAGCGATTCTTGTACTATCGGGTTGTACGGGACCGGGATCGCGTCAGTCTGCGGGTTCTCGCACCGCTTGTAACCGCCGCTGAAACCCAGCTCGAAGTCGTCCTCCGACGCTCCAGGGCCGATGATGAACTCCTTATCGTTCGCCTGGTACAGATTGTCGTTCATCTGACGCTTAAGAACGCGCTTGATGTCCTCCGTGTTCCTTTCCTTGTCGAACAGCGACCGCCCTAAGTGTCTGTGCGCAACCCTCAACGCCAACCCAGACGCTATAGGCACATTCCGCACGATCTCATCGCAATAGGGGCCTGGCTCGCCATCCGGGCCGGCCCAGCGCAATATCTTGTCCGTTCGTCCGTAGTAAATCTGGTGGAGCTCTGCGATCCCGTCGCCGTCTGCGTCCACCTTGTACCAACACTCGAATATCGAGACGATATCGCCGCCCGTGTCCGCTGCGGTTGAGTCTCGATACTGCCTCAAACCCTCCTCACGCTCGCTGTTTACCTGATTAGAAGTGATGTCTTCAGACTCCAGCCCGTCGATATCTTGACGGTACAGACCCTTCGCTATCGCCTCGTTCCGGGTCATTCGGCGCTGGTGATAGGAGAATCTATTCTCCTGCAGGTTCTGGTTAACCGCGTCTTGGCTCGTCCCGAAGTCTTCGCGGGCTATCGTCTCAGCTTTGACCTCGCGGGTCTTCTCAATAACCTGAATGTCCACGCTGATCATTCGCGGGGAGACTTCCATGGCAACCGGGAACATTTCGAGCCCGTCGTCAGACACCACCATGTCTTCGGCGATCACGGCTTCCTGCATCACCCTGCGCTCGTATTCCTTAACCTGCGCTTGCTGCTGTATCAGCTGGGCCAACTGCATTTCGACCTGATTTTCAGGGCCTTCCAGGGTGGTTTCATACGGCAGCCGCCACGAGGTCTCAGGCCATACCTTGATATACCCATTTCTGACCAACAGGCAGTCTTGGACCGCCTCATCGAGACGCTGGTATCCTCGCAAACGCTCCCTGAAATACCAGTTGAGCGCTTTGGTCTCCATTTTTGCCTGGTCCTCATCGTCCGGACCCTCAGCCTTGACCTCGATCAGTTCGTCAACCGTGTACATCGGCTGTATTTCAGCCATGGTCGAGTCGATCACATCAGCAACGGCGCCGTCTTGTACCGAAGACTTTCCGGCTTCCTCGTCTCCCTTGGGGCGTAGGAGGAAATACCGATACGCGTCCGAAGCATTCCCGATGACCTCGGATGTCTGATCGTTGTCAGCAAGGCGCAGCTCGGTAGCCACGAGCGATCCCAGCTCGGATGCGCTCAGCGGTTCGTATCTTGTGCTGTAGGTGCCGTCGGGCATTTATGCAGACCTCATATTCGCCGCGCTCGCTTCTGGGCTTGGCGCAAATTGCCTCTCCCGCCAGGGTAAACCGCTTTCAAGTCTTCGTCCTTGATTCGAGCCTTACAGTCGAACATATCATCATGAATCCCAACCGGGAAAGCCTCGTACTCTTCATCTATAAACTGCTGCACTGGGTCGTATATAGAGCCGTCGACGCGCCGTCTCGGTAATGTCGCCGGCAGTAGGAATTTTCCTTGCTCGTAATCTGGTATAAGCCGCTTTATCCTCTCTTCCTTAGCTAAGTTCCCACCTAAAGGAATGATGTTAAATCGGTAGCTCTGACGATCCATCTCGGTTTGGAAATGTTCAATGTCCGCCTGCATACCATACTGTTCATACCCAGACGCAAGCGGCCTGTAATCACGATGGAACTTAAAAAACGCCCTTTGCCGCTCTGGTAGACTTAGCCGATCATAAAGCCCATCAACGAAATAAATGTTGCCGTCTTCACCAAGCCCCAAAACCGCCATCGCCGTGTAGTCACTCGTCTTTTTCTTGCTGGATGCCGGATCGCAGATCAAATAAAGGTTAAGCAATTCCGCATTGACATTGTGATACCGTACTATCCATTCCTTTTTGAATGACTGGACGCTATCCTCAACCGGGTTCTGAAGGATCTGGCAAGCGAAGATATACGGTCCCATGTCGCGGCGTTTCTGCCGCATTTCGTCTTCTCCCAACAGGACCGGCTTGCCGTTGACCTTCCCGTCTTCCGTCCCGGGGTATTCCCTCAGCTTCGCGGTACCGTTCTTCTCAATAGCGTGATAACTGTCTCCGAACGCGTACCGAGTCCCTACCATGCGCTTTGTTCCGCCCCTGGCGCCCAGGTTCAACGACAACTGGAAGGCTTCCGTAGTCTTTTTGATCATCTCAGGTGACGACACAGACGCCGGCCACGTTACAATATCGTCATAGACCAGAGACCGATAGTGTTTTCCTGTCGGTTGTCCATCCACAAGCCCGGACGCCTCAATCGTCGCTTCTTTTGGATTGCCAATCCTTTTGACTATCAGCCCGTCATCTTCTGACCACTTAGGGGACTCTCGCTTTGGGTTTTCATAGAAAATGTCGTCGAAGTGCCTTTGCAGCATCTTGTTAGACTCCATTTCCCACTTGATCTGTCTTAGAAATCCCTTTGCAGTTGGACGAGTGTGACTAAATATGCCGATTGTCGTCTCTTCGCCTTCCGCACCTTCTCCGTGCGTTCGTATAATGTCCTGTAGAGTTAGCCCAAACGTAATAATGGTGGACTTGTAATGCTCTCTAGCCCACAGATCAAGGAACCCGTTTGGATTCTCCTGCACTTCGCGGCAACGTGCGAGAATCCACGGTTTCTCTATATCAAACCTGCTGCACACATACCGAAGTAAGAAATAGAGATCAGTGCGTGCTAGGCGCCTGATCTTCGGTTTCTGCTCCGTCTCCGATAACTTCCGCAATCCATGCATCAGTTTCGGATATGTGCTCAACGGTATGCTTGTGATCGACCTTGCCGACAATGTGTTGTTCGCTCTGCTCTTTGAACCCAAATCGGTTCTGCATGTTCAGCCGCCATACTGTGGCGTTGAAGTCCCCGTTCTTGCATGCATCCCTGCCTTTATCCTCCCACCATTTCTGGGAAAGTGCCTCTCCTGCCTCTATGGCGTCAGAAAACTCTGGTTTTTCCACTATCCATACGTACAAAGTCGCCTTTTTTATCCCCAATATTCCCGCCGTCGCCTCCTTGCTGTATCCATCGGCTAATGACTGCTTAGCGATTTCGCACATTTCCTCACGATACTTGGATTTTCTACCGCCTGGCATGATGTGTTAGTTGGTACTCACTTCTCTGTTGGGCCAAAAAAAAAGACCGTTATTCATCATCTTCCTTGGTATTTACCGTGCTTCTGCTTCGTGTAACAGAAAATGCTTTGCTCTTTCCATCAACAAAAGCTGGTCGCCGATCCCGCTTGATCCCGACGCGACATAAATATCATCAAATTCTCGTTCGAATCCTATTACCAATATTGACTCGAAGTTTTTGTCTTTTAATTCTTCAATAACCCTACTGCATGGGACGTCATTGGTTGTAGCTACGTCCAGCAAGTGGATATTATTTGGCATCAGCTACTCATCCTCATCTTTGCGCAATTCCTATAAAGCAAGGGGGGAAATTGCCTTATTCCTGTCTTTAGCAAAGATCTCTTGGCGCTTCTCCCACGCTGAGATCCACTTTGCTCCGCCGTTACAGTCAGTCTCCCAAGCCACCATGTCGCGCTGGCATTCTTCGAGCTTTTTGTCTACCTGGTTCAGGTCAATAACGCCTTCATACTTAATTTCCTTCCCTACTGAAACCGGCCCGACAAAGCACATGACATAACAGGATTTAAATGCTCCAGTGCGGTAATACCCTCGGTCATCAACAACCAGCGTGTAATCCGCTGAAACTTCGCCTGATAGTATTTTATCCCGATAATCGCGCTTTTTCTTTTCGTCCTTTATCAGCAGCTCCTTGAAATACATTTCTTCCTCTTCAGTCGCCATCATCATCGTCCTTTTTACCCTGCATGTACATGATTATAACGGACATTACGCCAGTTACAACCATGCCTATAAGGGTTTTCCGTTCCTCGGTTACTTCTGTTCCCAGGATTGAGATCGAATAGGCCGCTAATACCAGGATAGACATGATACCCGCCGAGAACAGGACTGCTATTACGTCTTGTGGTTTCCAGCTCAACTGTCATGGTTTCTAAAACTTCGCGTATTCTATTGATTATAGCGCATTTTTTGGTTTTGGTGAACGGGTTGGTCAGTACCGCCAAAAAAGAACCCACCGCTTGGGTGGGTTAAACACCAGATGGGGTATATGGGAATTTAGTGAACGAAACCAGATCCTTCAGGGAATACGCCGTCGACTTCTGAAGCGTATTGTATCCCGAATCGTTGATCTGCTCCAGGTGTCTCCCGCATAACGACGTCGTTACCACGGTCGAGTAAGGGCCTCATAGCGGTATCTGCGCCTTCAGGCAATTCGTTCAGGCACCCATACTTCGCGCCGTGCTCTTTGGCTGTCATTTCCATCGCGGCCGCCATGACTTTCGACTGACAGGCGATTGAACGCAGGAAAGTTTGAGACGCGGCACGCTCTCCCTCGGAGCTGAACTGCTTCGGGGTTAGTGCTGCAGCCAATCTCAGGGTTTCCCTGACCTCGCACTCTTCGTCCGTATGTGCGCTGCCATACGACACACCTACAGCAGGCATGCTCGACTGCGCACCAGCCGAGAGACCAAGCGCGACGCTGACAACGCACGGGTTGGTCCCACCTGCAAGCCCTGGTACGAACACCGTTGGAGCCCGTTCGGCGAAATCGCTGGAGTCGTAGCTGTTTGATGGCTGATTGACGAAGGTAGACTGCGACGTAGCAGCCCCGATACCCGTCGCGCCAGCGCTACTGTCTGCGAGCAATGGCCCACATGCCAGCATGGTTACTGCAAAGAGAATAATTTTTCTCACGTGCCCCCCTTACGGTAGCGGGATTGCGATGACGAATCCGGCGGCATGGTAATTCGAAGCCGATCCGCCTGAGCCCGCGGCAGACCCGCCGGCCGCATTGCCACCACTGAACCCGCCGACAGTCGAGCCGGACAGGACGCCACTGGAGCCGCTGGACGTGAAATTGATTCCAGGGCCTGCAACGCCTGCCTGAGACTGAGAACTCGCTACCGAGCCTGCGGCGCCGTAAGTGCCGTATACACCGGGACCGATCGACCCGCCTGCCGAGGTCGATTCCGCGCCGACGCTACCGGAGCCCTGAGAGACCAGGCCGCCGAAGAACTGGGCACTTACCGGGCTGACATAGAAGATGGAAAGAATCAGAGTGAGGAAAAGTTTTCGCATTTGTGAAGCTCCATGAGATTAATCAACGTTGAAGTTCAAGTATAACTATTTACCGGGATCTGACAAAGGTTTTGCGGTTATTTCCACCTGCTCCCCCACTGCTCCGCTGTTTTCCGAATTAACCCGTCTAGGGATTCGCGCTTAACCCGGCACTGTTCTATGTTTTTGCACCCATCGCAGCCGTCGCTGAACTCGTCGCGGCCTTCGGTTGCGCCTTGCTCCCAGCACGCCCAGAATCGGGTTTTTGTCATGTTATTTCCATCCGTTAATTATAGCACAAACAGGGGTTTATGTTGGTTCTGTTATCTATTTTAGGTTAATTGGTAAAGAAGGGGTTGACTTATCCGGTAGAACAAGTATAATACTAATCATTGAAGCAAAACATACCAGATGGAACCGACATGAAACACTACACCATAAGATTTTTCTCTGAAGCCGAAGACAGAATCGAGCTCGTTGGCATATCCGCCAAGGACGCGGACGACCGACAGGAACAAATCGACGCTCTATGGACACCTGAGCGCGAGGAACGATTCGACGCCGTTGAATGGTATTGATCAATCACCACGCCACGGACGGCGCAACCAGTTATTGTACGCTTGGCGCGAGGGCTTTCTACGGCCTTGCACTAGTCCGGTCTTTGGGTCTAATACCATGCCATGCTCAACAAATATTCCAGAGTACATTCCCGACGTAAGCTTATGCGCCGCCCGTCGGCTGAAAAGGCATT
>Ga0265303_10001056_pt1 | contig 16534 bp, 15 predicted proteins | sample Helome_2_FD_192494 | JGI IMG/M metagenome (GOLD analysis project Ga0265303, IMG submission 192494) | Marine sediment microbial communities from subtidal zone of North Sea - Hel_20160317 (Illumina Assembly) | ecosystem: Environmental > Aquatic > Marine > Subtidal zone > Sediment ... | reverse complement strand
ACGGTATCCATAATAATGGGCCCGCGGCCTTCTTTCATCTCAAAGAGCATCAGGTGGTTTCGCAGACAGGTCGGCGTAATGGCTGCGGTTCCGTAAGGTGCATATTTTTCGAGCTCGGCTTTGGCGGCATCACCGCCGGCAAAGGCTTCGCCCAGACCGTTAAGTGTTTTGGCCTTAAACAGCAGAAACCAAGCACCGACCGGGCCATAGCCGTCTTTAAAACGGGCCGGGGTGAAGCGGTTTTCCATCATGGACAGCTCGGCGCCGATTTTCATGCACAGGGTATAGGTGGAACCGGAGTTCCAGACCGGATACCAGGCACGGCCTTTGCCCTCGCCGACTGAACGGGGCTGATAAATATTGACGGCCCCGCCGCAGGCAACCAGCATGGTCTTGCACTTGATGATGAAGACCTTGTTTTCACGGACGGAGAAGCCAACCGCACCGGCGATCTGGTTTTCTTTGTTGGCATCCAGCAGCAGTTCGACGATGAAAACCCTTTCCAGAACGTTTTCTTCGCCAATGGCCAGCTTGGCCGCTTCGGCCACGATGCGCTTGTAGGATTCGCCGTTGATCATGATCTGCCATTTGCCCGTACGCACCGGCTGGGCGCCTGCTTTCAGGGTACCCATTTTCTGGCCTTTTTTACCATCCAGGTTTTTGCCGTCTTCGGTTTTCTTCCAGATCGGCAGACCCCATTCTTCAAACAGGTACACGGAATCATCCACGTGGCAGCCCAGATCAAAGATCAGGTCTTCGCGGACAATGCCCATCAGGTCGTTGCGGACCATGCGCACATAATCATCAGGGGTGTTATCGCCAATATAGGTGTTGATGGCCGAAAGGCCCTGGGCAACCGCACCGCTTCTTTCCAAAGCAGCTTTGTCGACCATCAAAACACTCTGGTCGTCAGACATCCATTTTTTGGCCTCAAATGCAGCACCGCTGGCGGCCATACCGCCGCCGACGATCAAAACATCAACTTCTCGCTCCTCGACTTCCGGGTCCTTTACAGCTTTGAGTTCCCCGAGTGGTTTATTCGGTAATGCCATATCATATCCTCCTTGATTTATAATGCTAATTGATCATTGACTTTAAATAAACAAACTATGCGTATTTACGCGGTTGCCTGGGGCGTCGGAATTGCATAGCCGTCGGCTTCTTCTGTTGACAGCAAGCCGCTTTCCAGGTCCTTGCCTTTCAGTTCCGGATACGCATTGGCCTGTCCTTCGGGAGTGGTTCGGATGGGGAACTTAAAGCGTTTGATGGTCCCGTTTCGGAACTTGCAGGTCCACATGATATCCTCGGTTCCAAGCATCGGCATAACACTGCTTCCCAGGGGAACAAAGTCGGCATAACCCCTGACTTCAATTGCCTGGGTGGGGCAGATCTTGACGCATGAGAAGCATTCCCAACACTGATCCGGCTCCTGGTTGTAAGCCTTCATCACGTTGGGCTCAAGAACCATCAGGTCATTCGGACAAATGTACTGACAGGCAGTTTTGTCCCCGCCTTTGCATCCATCGCATTTTTCGTCTATTACAAAACTTGGCATTTATCATACCTCCTAAATTAATGTGGTAAGTTATTGTGGCAATCCTTAACCGTCGAAAAGAATTAAGTGTTTGCACCTCCCTTCATATTCCTGAGTTTTTATTTAATGGGTTATTTATCGGTTAAACCGGTACCCACCGGTTGATATTTGAGTTAAAACAGCGATTTTCCATGCTGTCGCTATTAAATATTTCCTATAAAATCAGCCATATAGCGTTCGCCCAAAGGAGAAAACATATCATTGAAAATTTAGCTTGTCAAGGGTTTTTGGCCCCGCAAAAACCAAAATTTCAAGCAGTTATGAGACAATGATCGTAACATCTATAACCTGTATTTAAGGGTTAAATTTGATACTATATGTGGTATTCGCGTCCTGAAATTCACGTAAAAAATTCCAAGCGTCAGAACCGACCTGAAAATTCTCATGCAAAGGCAAGAAGGAATGGTGTCAGGTGTTGGGTTTCAGGTATCAGGTGTCAGTCGTTGTCCCGGAGGACCTACCGTTGTTTCGAGGAATCACCCAATAAAGAAAAATTGATTGCCAAATTAGAATTATTTTTCTTTGCCACACAGCGAAAACCTGATACGAAATTTCATAGGTCCAAAATAAAGGTGTCGGGTTTCAGGTGTCAGTCACCTTTCAGAAACCAGGTGTCAGAGGACAGAAAACAGAAGTCATACAAGGTGCTTCATTTTCCAGTATTTACCATCTGTCTTCTGTCCTCTGTTTTCTGTTAACTGCTCTGACACCTGAACACTAAACATCGCACACACCTGAATTATGGGTAGTAAATCGAAAATTTTACATCAATTTTTTTAATTGGAGAAGCAGATTGACGTGAACGACTGCCTTAAAGCCATAGCACCGGACACGACCTTCCGGTTTGCATGTTCTCCTGCCGTGGCGTGTTTCAATGAATGTTGCCGGGATTTAAATCAGTTTTTGTACCCTTACGACATCTTACGCCTAAAAAAAAGACTGGGACTGTCTTCGGTTGAATTTCTGGAACGCTATACCACCCGGCACATTGGCCCCGAATCAGGGCTGCCAATTGTAGCACTTAAAGCCGCAGCTGCCGAACGGTTAACATGTCCGTTTGTTACCCAAAAGGGCTGCCGCGTATATCCGGATCGCCCCGCATCCTGCCGCACCTATCCGCTGGTGCGGGCCATATCCCGCAATCGTGAAACCGGCGAGGTCAACGAACGTTTCATGCTGTTAAAAGAACCGCACTGCTCAGGTTTTGACGCGCCCACAGCGCAGACTGTATCGCAATGGACCAACAACCAGGAAATTGGGATTTACAATCATTTCAACGATCAGCTGCTTGACATCATCCGTCTGAAAAACCAGCTGCGGCCGGGCCCGCTGGACCTGAAAGCGCGACATCTGTTTTACGTGGCGCTTTATGATCTGGACCGTTTCAGAAATCAGATGATTAACAATAAACTATTGGATAACATTGATGTGGAACCGCAGAAACTGGCCGACGCAAAGGCCGATGATACGGCATTGCTGGAAGTAGGAATGGAGTGGGTGAAACAGGTTTTGTTTAAGATGCAAAGGTTCAGAGGTTCTGGGTTCAAAGGTTCAAGGGTTTAGGTTTCGGACTCATGCCTCTGCTGCTGGCTGCCCCGGCCACTGGCTTCTGGCAGGCACAAAGGCCTGCCATCCGGTTCTGAAGGGGGTCATTTCCCATCGAATGTAGGGCCGGTGTCTTGCATCCCGACCCATAGGCGGAGCCTGTGTGCCGGCTGGAAATGGTGACTATAGAGAATTTTCCGAGTTTCATCTGTCATCTGACCCATGACATCTGTCTTCTGGTATTTAACCTCTGAACCCTTGAACGTTGAACCTTAAAACGTATAAGCAAGGTGGACGCTATGAAACTCAACGGCAAAGTGGCCCTGGTGCTGGGCGCAATCAAGGGCATCGGCAAGGGTATTGCGCTATCCCTGGCTGATGCCGGGGTAAGGGTTGCCCTCAATTACTTCGACTGGGAAGAGGAACTGGCGGCGCTGAAAAGCGATTTGGCCGCTGCCGGCAGTGATCATCTTGTTTTAGATACCAACCTGCTTGAAACCGAAGCCATTCCCGCAATGATCGATAAAGTTGTCGAACGCTTCGGCCGCTTGGACATTTTAATCAACAACATCGAACGCGGCGGCTGGCCGGTGGTGCATGGGCATTATAAACAGCAGCAATGGGATCTGGAAATGGAGACCACCCTGCGTGCCAAGCGCTGGGTGTTTGATGCCGCCCTGCCGCATTTAAAGGCAGCCGGCGATGCAGTGGTGATCAACTTGTCTTCGATCGCCGGCATCGTGGGTCGTTCAGGCCCGGCCGGTCTGGTATTTAACGAGGGATACGCTGCAGCCAACCGGGGGATTTCGCTGTTAACCGAGACCTGGGCACGCATGGGGGCACCGCAGGTGCGGGTCAATGAAGTTATGCTCGGCTTTTTTGAAACCCGGCATGCACAAAAAACCAGGGGCTGGGGATTACTGACCGCCAATCAGAAAAAAGCGATTCTCGATCACACCCTTCTGGCACGCACCGGAGTAATAGAAGATGTGGTCCAGGCCGTGAACTTTATTTTAAAGGGTGCCCCATTTATGACCGGCAGCGTCATCCGGATAGACGGCGGGTATACTCTCGGCGGCGAGGTAATACCTGATATGCCCAAAGGCGTGTTATAGATCAATGGTCGCCTGCCAATACTGTATAAAACTAAAAGATCTTTGTCAGAGGCTGTTGGCCAGCTTCGCGAGCGTCCCGCAAGGGCGGGACTTGAGGAGCGTTTCACTCGAGGATTGCTTCGCAATAAGTTAAGCAACATTGCCTTCCACATAAAACCGCCTGAAGCGAAGATCCTCAAGGCTTGAAGAGCCGCTCCTTAAGAACCGTAGGTCCGCTCCTTAAATGAAGTGCTCTTAATACCCCACAGAAAAAACTTTACCCAATCAATGCCGAATATGAGCAATTCCGCATCATGCGCCTTTATCTTTTTTAGAACTGCTGATTTGACCTTATAGCGGTCTAAAAAGCTGCTGTGAATGACAAATTCACGAAAGCGATCGAGATTGTAGGTGGCCATAAATGCCATCTTGGCCCGGGAGCCCTCCGCGCCTTCGGCACCCCAGGGGTCATTTTGAAACAGTCGTTTCAATTGCGCCCAGCGGATCGTCATCCGGTGATAGCGTTGGGCATCCTGGTCCTTTGCCCAGCCTGCCATGTCCCACTGCCGGTCTTCATGCTGCCCCAGGCAAAAATCCGGTGGTCTGAAAAAATAGATCGGGGTATCTTTTTTTTGGGTGGCATCATACTGAACGCCCTGTTCGACGGGAAAGGTGCGGCAGGTATCCGGGCGGTCTGCATAAACCGAGCAACCGGAATCTGTTAAAAAAGGACAGGTTTTCTGTTGGTTTTCAGACATCCGCAACAGCACTTCCGGGAAAAAATTACCCGGGCACAGCACCGCATCCACATGGCGCTCGAGGAATTCATCCGAAGAGATCCCCAAAGAATTTTTTAGGCGCAGGACATCGTAGGGATATAAAAATAGGTTTAAATTTCGGCAGCAGCGATTAAAGCAGCCGATTTCCGGATAGCAGCGGAACGAAAAAGTATCCTTATCACCAATTTGTCTGCCCGGCCGGTCTTTAAGTTTATCTAAATCCAGGTACTTCAAGGTCGCTTCCTTTAACAAAGCGCAAAGGGCATGGCGCATAGCGTTTCTTCTGATCCTATGCCCTATGCGCTATGCATCTTTGATAATCATTTGCGAAATGCTCATCTTGTATTTGTTCTTAAAGCCCAGTGCCTGCTTAACTTCCTGCTCAAGTTTTGCCATGTCGCGATAAAAGGGTGTGCGCTCAAAATGGAAATAGCGCTTGTGGCTGCACCGCCGGTTGAAGGTTTCGCATCCCGGACCCATGATGCTTTGCTGGCCGGGTTTTTTCAGTTCGTGGGGGATACCATGCAGCCGGCAAATCATCGGGCGATAGGGATACAGGATGCAGCGGGCCGCAAAATTGAGAGGGCACATCAATCTTACCGCCTCCTGGTTGTCATGGGTTTTTTCCGTTGCATCGCTGACGGTCATGGCCCGCAGCTTTATCTGGTCTTGCATCTCGGGTTTGAGGGTCATCAGCCCCTCTTTAAGATAAACATATTCAATGAGGGTGTGATGATAAAACCGCGTCCGGCAGCAATTGTCGCGGCACCCATCGCAGGCAAAGCCATAATTGTTGGCCGCCCTGTCATAGGCGTGGTCCATAGCTGTATAAATCTGCTTCAGCCGTTGAATAAAAACGGACGGGACGGTGCTTTCAATAGAGCCTTTCAAAACAGGGATCATCATTAATTTTCAAACATGGTCGCGCTGTTATACAAGCGGCGAGGGAAAGAAAATGCTCTGATAGAGGTTCATGGCATATCGATCGGTCATACTGGCAATCAGGTCACAAACGGTGCGTTCCTTGGTCTGATTGTTGTTCTTGCCTCCCAACATCTGCATATCAATTAATTTTTTATGAAGCATCTCCTCATGGTCTAAAAAATAGGCATACAGTTCGGACAGCATCTTTTTGGCCTTTTCAAAATCCTGATGCACCTGCGGTGAACGGTAAACGTTCTCATAAAGAAATTGTCTGAGGACCATCATGGCCGAATGGACATTATCATCTATTTGGAGGTCAAGCTCACCGTTTTGAGGCGTGCTGGGGGCAATCAGCGCTCGAATCATAGTTTCCGCCCGCTGGGAATGCGTGCGGCCCAGTATATCGGTGCATATATTCGGCACCTGCTCGGACCGGATCACACCGCTGCGAATCGCATCCTCAAGATCGTGGTTCAGGTAAGCCATGATGTCAGCAATACGGACAATTCGACCTTCATAAGTACTGGCCAGTTCCGCGGGATCATCCGGGATAATTTTTCCATAGCCCTTGGAATGTTTTAAAATACCATCGCGAACTTCAATCGTCAGATTTAGCCCTTTTCCGTTGTTTTCTAAAACCTCAACCACCCGCAGGCTCTGGGCGTTGTGTGAAAAATCGGCTGAATAAATCTCTCTTAAAACCGTTTCACCGCTGTGGCCGAAGGGTGTATGGCCCAGATCATGCCCCAGGGCAATGGCTTCAACCAGATCCTCGTTTAAAAACAGGGCCCGGGCCATGACTCTTGCCATTTGAGACACTTCCAGCGTATGGGTCAGGCGGGTGCGATAATCATCACCCAATGGAGCCAAAAAAACCTGCGTTTTATGTTTTAGCCGCCGGAAGGCATTCGAAAAAACAATTCGATCCCGATCCAGCTGGAACGCCGTCCGAACCGAGCAGGATTCTTCTTCAACGGCGCGCCCCTGGGAATTGGAACTCAAACACCCGAAAGGCGATATAAATTTTTCCTCGCGCTGTTCATATTCTTCACGAATGGTCATATACAGCCTATTATCATTTATTTCGATTTATGCGCTGCTAAATAATAAATTCGACAATCAGTCGTTTCGAACTTGAAATATTATGAAAAAAGCTAATATAAATACGAACATAGTTGTTTGTAAAGGAATAATTAGTTTGCCATTTAGTGGATCGCCCGAAAAACAACCCGTAATAATTGCAAACTATCCCATTTGAGCCGCCTGCGGCGGACTGATCCCGTTTCACGCGGACCTTCGGCAGGCAACGGCCTTAACTTAGGAACAATATATACATTCTTAGGAGCGCTTCTGGCATAAACGATGAATGGTCACCACCTCATACTGGGTGAACTGGTCGATTTTATCACCGGTCAAATCTTAAAAGATACCCACGACGAGCGCATCCGACAAGAGATCGCACGCCGGCTGATCAATCAAAAGGGGTATACAAAAACGGATATAGAGCCACGTAAAGCGCTGGTCGTTAAGGCCGATGATAAAAAGGCAGTTCTAAAAGTTGACTTCATCATCACGCTGGCCGGGCAGGTATCAATGGTCGTAAAATACGGGCCCGGATCGCTGGTAACCCGTCGGCGAGCGGTACTGGCGGTATCGCGGCTCATTGCACCGTATCAGGTTCCGGTGGCAGTTATCACCAACGGGCAGGATGCCGAGATTATCAGCGGCCCATCCGGTGAAGTCATCGACACCGGTCTTGAGGCGATCCCCTCTAAACAAGAATTGACACGCCGGGTGGCCGACGAAATTATGGGGCCGATTTCAAAGCGCCAGGCCGAAATGGAGTCAAGAATCCTTTATTGTTATGAAGTCGATGACAGCTGCGAATGTGATGATGACATTTGTAAGCTGTAAATGTTAATCTAAATCGTAGTGGTTTTTAAATTGAGTAATTATGGATGATACGTATTTTATGAAAAAAGCGCTGAAACAAGCCAAGATGGCCCTGGCGACCGGTGAGTTTCCGGTGGGGTGTGTCATGGTGTATGGCAATAAAGTCCTGGTCACCGGCGCCCGGGAGGGCACCACCGGGGATGGCCTCAACGAAGTCGATCATGCCGAGATGATGGCTTTAAGAAAGCTGAGCCGCCTTGATCGAAAAGTAAATATGCAGAAGGTCTCGGTGTTTTGCACCCTGGAGCCCTGCCTGATGTGCTTTGGGGCGCTGATGATCAGCTGTATCGGCAGAGTTGTATTCGCCTATGAGGACGCAATGGGCGGGGGCACCCGTTGCAACCGCGCTCAACTGCCACCCTTATATGAAAAAAGTCAAATCGAAGTTAAATCCGGCATATTGCGAAGTGCAAGCATTGAATTATTGAAATCCTATTTCTCACAAACGGATAATACATATTTAAAGGATAGTTTCTTGGCCGCCTATACCCTGGATCAATAAAAAACGCTTTCTGATAAAAGGTTATTTTGCCAGGGCATTTGCCTGGATTGCATCACGTTTTACTTGCATTTTTTTCTTGCATTTCTTAAGGTTGTTTTATATTCCACATCTTAAGTAAACTGGATTTTAGAGAATTTGAAACCCAAAATATGGATGACCTAACGGGCGAAAAGGCGCGCTAATTGCCCGTCTGAATTTGGACGGCAATTGGAACTTTCAGTGTTAAACGCACGCCGAAGTAGTCCCAACTGAAATCATGGCAGAGGAGGTGCACACATAGCTGTTCCCAGAAGATTCCAGAGACCAAGACAAATTGACAAAGTCAACATCAATCAAAGAATTCGAGCAAAAGAAGTCAGATTGATTGACTCTGACGGCGAGCAAGTCGGTATCATACCCACCAAAGAAGCGCTTGCAGCCGCAGCCGATGCCGGCCTTGACCTGGTTGAAGTCTCACCGAATGCGAATCCGCCGGTCTGTAAAATAATGGACTATGGCCGTTATCGGTACGAGCAAACCAAAAAGAAACATGAGGCCAAGAAAAAACAGAGTGCCTTTCAGCTCAAAGAGATAAAGGTTCGCCCCAAAACCGGTGAGCATGACCTGCAGGTTAAAATCGGCCATATTAAAAAATTCATCGATAAAAAAGATAAGGTCAAAGTGAGCGTTATCTTCAGAGGTCGCGAAATTACCCTTTCCGAGCTGGGCAGATCGGTACTTCAAAAAATAGTTGATGAAACCGAAGAAGTTGCGATGGTGGAGCAAGATCCCAAATTTGAAGGCCGAATCCTGGTAATGGTTCTGGCTCCGAAATAGCTTGATCTTAAAATAAAAATGTTTTAAATATGACCCGTAAAGGGTGTTGCCCCTAAATTCAACTGAATAATTATCTGGGTGGCGTGAGCGGGAATTTATGATTGCTCACGCCATCTATTTTTAAAAAAGTACGACAGAAGGAGTGTGACAGATGCCAAAGATAAAAACAAATCGGGCGGCCGCCAAACGATTTCGCAAAACCGGCTCCGGAAAGATCGTCTATAACAAGTCCTTTGCCAGTCACATGTTGACCAAAAAGACGACCAAACGAAAACGGTCTTTGCGCAAAAGCCGGATCATTGACAAAGCCGATGCAAAGGCAATAAGATTGCTGCTACCCAACGGCTAATGTTTCTAATTTCTAAATGGTTCTTTTCCCGATGAGCTGTGTTCTCCGCACTTTTCTGCCTTCAACGTACTTCAAGTACGCCGAAGGCAAAAAATCTTGTGCGGATTGTTGAACACCTTAATTTTTATAAAATAAGACATGAAATCCCGCCAATATGCGGGGCTCACCGAAAAAAGCCCTCATTTATAAATTAGAAACTAAAAAAAAATTTAGTTATCGTTTTAAGCGTATAGGAATAGAGAGGACAAAATGAGAATAAAACGCGGCTTCAAAGCCAGAAGAAGACGAAAAAAGGTTTTAAAGTTAGCCAAGGGGTTTCGCGGTGGCCGCAGTAAGCTATTTCGAACTGCTGCGGATGCGGTGGATAAATCTTTAATGTACGCCTATCGGGACCGGCGGCAGCGCAAGCGCGATTTTCGCAGGCTATGGATCGCGCGCATTAATGCCGCAGCCCGCATCAATAAATTATCCTACAGCAAATTTATGCACGGCCTCACAATGGCAAATATTGATCTGGACCGAAAGGTTCTGGCAGATCTGGCCATTACGGACCCGACCGGTTTTGCAAAAATTGCCGAGTTGGCTACTCAAAAACTATAATCCTGATTGACCGTTTCAAATTTTAAAGAAGTTTAAAATTGACAGGTTTCCTTTATAATACCTGAATTCCTCAATTCACAATTCTTAAATTATAATTTTTTACACCAAAGGTGTAAAAATTGGATAACTCCATTGATCAAATTTATCAGGAAGCCTTGCAGGAGCTTAAAGCGGCAGCAGACCGCCAGACGGTTGAGGATATTCGTGTCCGATACCTGGGACGCAAGGGTATTATCACCCAATTTTTAAGGAACATTTCAAAGCTACCGGCCGATCAGCGCCCGGCAGCCGGCAAAGAGGCCAACCAACTTAAAAATCTGCTTGATGAGGCCTGTCAGGAGACAACTCACAATCTCGAAACAGTCGGCGAAACCGCCGCGAGTGGCATTGATGTTTCATTACCCGGACGACCGGCTCCCTGTGGCTCGTTGCATCCCATTACCCAAATCAACCAGCGCATTTGTGACATATTTACCCAGATGGGGTTTGACATCGCCGAAGGCCCTGAAGTTGAGTTGGATTATTATAATTTTGAGGCCCTTAATTTCCCCAAAGACCATCCGGCCCGGGACATGCAAGATACCTTTTTTGTATCAGATGATGTTGTCCTGAGAACGCATACATCTCCCCTTCAAATTCGAACCATGGAAAAACAGCCGCCGCCGGTGCGCATCATCATGCCCGGCAAAGTTTATCGCTGCGATTCGGATCTGACCCACACGCCCATGTTTCACCAGGTGGAAGGCCTGCTGGTCGATGAGAATATATCATTCGGTGATTTGAAGGGCACACTCACGGCCTTTGTGCATCAGATGTTTGATGAACAAACAAGCCTGCGTTTTCGACCGGGTTTTTTCCCCTTCACCGAACCCAGTGCCGAGGTCGATATCCTGTGTGTAATGTGCCGGGGCAAGGGCTGTCGGGTATGTTCTCGAACCGGTTGGCTGGAAATTCTCGGTTCCGGAATGGTTCATCCGGCTCTGTATGAAAACGTGGGATATGATGCCGATCGCTATACCGGTTTTGCCTTTGGGATGGGTGTGGATCGGATTGCCATGTTAAAATTCGGAATTGACGATATCCGCAAATTCTTTGAAAATGACATAAGGTTCCTGTCTCAATTTTAGTTTTCAATCATAGCGCCTGAAAGAAAATGACATGACCGGTTCAACTCTAAAAATAATTGCTTATACAGTAATTTCTAAAAGTTAGGAAATCGCTTTTCGGAGTCATCGGAGATGAAAGTAAGTTTAAGCTGGCTCAATGATTATGTGAACATCGAAATGGCGCCGTCGGATCTGGCGGAGGCATTGACGATGGTCGGACTCGAAATTGAGTCGGTATCCGAACGCTACCGCTATTTGGATACGGTCTATGTCGGTCGAATTGAGGAGATCGGACCGCACCCCAATGCGGATAAATTGCACCTGTGTCGGGTCGATACTGGGCGGGAACAGATTTCAGTTGTCTGTGGCGCGCCCAATGCCGAAATCGGGATGCTTTCACCGATCGCCTTACCGGGCACCGAATTTCCGGATGGCTTTGTACTGGAAAAAAATGTCATTCGCGGACAAACATCCGCAGGAATGCTTTGCAGTGAAGGCGAGCTGGGCCTTGGAGACGATCGCAGCGGCATTATGAGCCTTGACCCATCCCTGTCGGTCGGCGATCAGCTGGCTTCGGCCCTGGGACTGTCGGATACGGTTTTTGAAATCGAAATCACCCCTAACCGGCCCGATTGCCTTAGTGTTATCGGCGTTGCGCGCGAAATCGCCGCCATTCAGAACAGTCGCCTGACATACCCTGATTTCAAACTCGAAGACAAAGACAATAGCATTTCCCGGCAAACATCGATTAAAATCGAAGCACCGGACCACTGCCCGCGTTATGTGGCCCGCCTGCTTGAAGATATTCAGATTAAACCGTCCCCTTTCTGGCTGCAGGAACGGCTTTTGTCTGTTGGGCTGCGGCCCATTAATAATATCGTGGATGTGACCAACTTTGTCTTGATGGAAACCGGCCAGCCACTGCATGCCTTTGATTTTGACCGACTGTCGGAAAACAGAATTGTGGTGCGTACCGCCAACAAAGGCGAAACATTTATCACCCTGGATCAAAAAGAACGTTTCCTGGACGCTGAAATGCTGATGATATGTGATGGCGCAAAAGCCGTGGCCATCGGCGGGGTCATGGGCGGTCTGAATTCCGAGATTGAGGATGACACCACCCGGGTACTGTTGGAAAGTGCTTATTTTAATCCGGTCAGCATTCGCCGGACGGCAAAACAGCTTGGCCTGGGTACCGACGCCGCTTATCGCTTCGAGCGCGGGGTTGACCCAGGCGGAACCATTACGGCCGCCAATAGAGCCGCAAAACTGATGGCCGAAGTCAGCGGCGGCCGGGCGGTCGGCGGCCTGATAGACGAATATCCCGGGCGGCAGTCTGTAAAAAGTCTCAAGCTCAGCACCCAAAAGACCAACCGCTTGCTGGGAACACGCCTGCAGCGCAAGCAAATTGAAAATCTTCTCAAATCCATTGAATTCACCATTGGGCAAAAAACCGCTGCAAAAGATAAAGATACCCTCGTGGTGACCCCGCCGAGCTTCCGGGTGGATATTTCCAGACCGGAGGATTTAATGGAAGAAGTGGCCCGGCTATTCGGCTATAACAACATACCGACGACATTTCCGCAAATGCCGGCCACCGGCCGATTATCGACCAAAGAAATCAACTTGCGCAACCGGACGCGCTTGCTGATGAACGGCTTTGGTTTCCGCGAAGCCATCAACTACAGTTTTGCGCATCGCCAATCCGGTGACCACTTGAGACTAAAAGCCGCTGATCCACGCAGACAACTTGTGAATATTTTAAATCCGCTGACCGAAGATCAGGCCGCAATGCGCACCTCTTTGGTTCCGGGATTACTGCAGACGGCACATTATAATTTTGCCCAGCAGATAAAAAATTTAAGGGTTTTTGAAATCGGAAAAATCTTTATCGATGAAAATTCGCAACAGCTGCCCACAGAAAATGAGGTGCTGGCCGGGCTCTGGACAGGGTCCCGCTATGAGGCTTCCTGGCATGGTCATGAGGCACGATGCGATTTTTATGACATCAAAGGTGTGGTCGAAGGCTTTTTAAATGCGCTGCAGATTAACGACGTTCAATTTAGCCGCCTGCCGGAAAACGAGTGCACTTATACCCGCCCCGGGTATAGCGCCCAGATTTTAGGCAACCAGACCCGGTTGGGTTTGGTGGGGCAACTTCATCCGCAGGTGCTTGCCAATTTCGACTTAGCGCAAGCAGCGTTTTTATTTGAACTCAATTTCGATAACCTGATACCGTTGCTTAAGGACACAACAGTTTCCAGACCGACTCCCAAGTTTCCGGCAATCTTCAGGGACATCACCATCATCGTGAACACGGCGCTTGAAACCCGGGAGATTATCAGCACAGCCCTAAAACAGTCGCCTGAACTGGTGGAAGATGTCCGCCTGCTGAGTGTGTTCGAGGGCACACCCATTGCCCCGGGCAATAAAAGCGTATCCCTGCGGGTCACCTATCGGTCACCACAAAAAACACTGGAAGATGAAGCTGTAACACCGATCCATCAATCTATTGCGGACAGGTTGGTAAAGACATTTAATGCCAGTTTGCCGGCCTGATCGCTACAACCATTTCATGGTCTTAAAAATGCGAGAACAAAAATCAAGGATTAAGGACATACCGGACAAACTTTATTTCAGGATTGGCGAAGTCAGCAATATAGCAGGAATCCCCGCTTACGTCCTGCGGTTTTGGGAAACCGAATTTTCCCGGATTCGACCGAAACGGACCGCCGCGGGACAGCGGCTGTATACCCGCGCTGATATTGAGCTGATTTTAAAAATCAAAAAGCTTCTCTATGAAAAAAAATTTACCATCCAGGGCGCCCGACAGCATTTATCCGTCAGATCCCGTAAAAGTGAGGCCTCGGAAAAGCAATTACTGGCGGATTTGCACGCAGAGCTCAAATCCTTAAGAGATTTGCTCGACTAATGAAATATATTGACAACCGCTCGATTTTGTCATAATCATTTAAGTTAAAGAGCGGGCATAGCTCAGCTGGTAGAGTACAAGCTTCCCAAGCTTGGTGTCGCGAGTTCGAATCTCGTTGCCCGCTCCAGTTTGGTTCGTTTCCTTTTAGTTGGTTAGGGTAGGACTTTTTAGGGACTGTGAGATGAAATTAACTATTACCTTATGGTCGGTGTTATGAACTGATAACTTTTACCGCACAAAGTCAAAGGTCTACCTGGAGTTAAGGAAACGGGCGTCAGCCCGTTTTTTGTTTTTTCAGGCTGAGTTATAGTGGTTGTCAAAAAAACGTTCCGATATTCAAACGTTTTTTTCTACAACCACTTATGCCCCAATTCCATATATCGGAACACTATTATGGAAAGCGGTATAAATAGATCCGGTGAAAACGAAACGACATAATTTTAAAACCAAACCATTGGACCGGACCCGACGATCCGGAGCCAAAAACGAGAAAGCGATCATCAGGCAGATAGAGGCGCTGGTCGACCCGCTGTGTGATAGCGAGGGTTTAGAGCTCGTGCATATTGAATATCAGCGCGAATCCGGTGGCAGGATCCTGCGACTGTATATTGACCGACTCGCAGGCGTCAGCATCGATGATTGTGTCAACGTGAGTCGCCAGTTAAATGACCTGCTCGATGTCAATCTTGATGATATGGGGCCGTATACACTGGAAGTTACATCACCGGGACCGGAGCGGCCCCTATCTAAACTGCAGGATTATGAACGCTTCAAGGGTCGCAAGGCGAAGATAAAAACACGGCAACCGATTAATGAACAAAAAAACTTTACCGGTATTATTATCGGGACATCCGCTGAGCAGATAAAATTATCGTCAAATGAAGAAACCGTCGTCATTCCGTTTGGACATATCGCCAAAGCGCGGCTTGTCGACGCTGATGGAGAAATCTGATGCAAATTTCAGATATCAAACGTGTTGTTGAACAGGTGAGCCGAGATAAAGGCATCGAACGAAAAGTTTTGATTAAGGCCCTGGAAGAGGCTTTAAAATCCGCTGCCCGTAAAAAGTTCGGCAGCAAAATGGATATCGAGGTCCAATACAATGAAGACTCCGGGGAGATTGAAGTTTTTCAATTCAAGGATGTTGCCGAAGTCGTGACCGAGCCGGCGCTTGAAATCAGTCTGGAAGAAGGCCGCAAGCTGGATTCGGGATGTGAAATCGGAGACAGCCTCGGTACTAAAATGGACACCAGCACATTCGGCCGAATAGCGGCTCAATCGGCTAAGCAGGTCATCATCCAGAAAATGAAAGATGCGGAAAAAGATGCTGTATATGCGAGTTTCGTCGATCGCAAAGGCGAGACGATCAACGGTATCGTGCAACGCATTGACCGCGGCGACATCATTGTTAATCTGGGGCACACCGAAGGGATTGTCCATGTGCGCGAACAGGTCCCTAAAGAAACCTATCGACGCGGTGATCGAATCCGCGCTTACATTTTAGATGTCCTGCATGAATCTCGCGGCCCGCAGATCATTCTGTCTCGGACGCATCCGAACTTTTTGATCCATCTGTTTCGCACCGAAGTGCCTGAAATCAGGGAATCAATCGTAACCATCATGGGAGCTGCACGCGAACCGGGCGTCCGGGCCAAAATCGCGGTGGCTTCAAATAATTCCGATATCGACCCCGTAGGTGCCTGTGTGGGCATGAAAGGCAGCCGCGTCCAAAACGTTGTGCAGGAATTAAGAGGTGAAAAAATCGATATTATTCCGTGGCATGTCGATCCGGCCAAATTCGTGTGCAATGCCCTGGCACCGGCTGAAATTTCCCGGGTTATCATTGATGAAGCCAATCAAACCATGGAGGTTATCGTCCCGGATGATTTTTTATCGATTGCCATCGGCAAAAAGGGGCAAAATGTCAGACTGGCTTCAAAATTGACCAGTTGGAATTTGGATGTCAAAAGTGAAACCAAATACACGATCGCCATGCAAAGCGGATATGATTCATTGGTTGCTTTGCCGGGCGTTGGCATCAGTATGGCGGATGCGCTTTATGAATTGGGGTTTTATTCAGCTGAAGAGATCAGCAATGCCACGCCGGAGGATTTAATTCAAATCAGGGGAATCGGGGATGAAACAGCCAAGAAATTGATTGCCGCCGCTCAGACGGCTGTAGCAGAGGCCGAGCAGGCTGAAGAAATGGAAGAAGAGGTGGCCGCAGAGGCCAGCAAAACCGATGAGACCGAGGGCAATGACGCCGATGACGCCGCTCAGACGGCTGTCGCAGAGGCCGAGCAGGCTGAAGAAAAAGCAGAAGAGTTGGTCGCAGAGGCC
>Ga0265303_10001055_pt1 | contig 16538 bp, 15 predicted proteins | sample Helome_2_FD_192494 | JGI IMG/M metagenome (GOLD analysis project Ga0265303, IMG submission 192494) | Marine sediment microbial communities from subtidal zone of North Sea - Hel_20160317 (Illumina Assembly) | ecosystem: Environmental > Aquatic > Marine > Subtidal zone > Sediment ... | reverse complement strand
TGATATGGTTTTAAATCAATCACATTTTGCAGGAGGTCAGGCAACTTCTGCCACGGCTTTAGAAGATGCATATAAGGCTCTAGGAGTAAATAAAGATAATACTGATCAGGAAATCAAACATGCATATCGTAAGTTAATGAGTCAGTATCATCCAGATAAACTGATGGGACAGGGGCTCCCGGAAGATATGATTGCGGTAGCTACAGAACAGGCAAAAGAAGTGCAGATAGCTTATGACCTAATAACAAAGAGCCGTAAACAATAACCTAATATCCTATTAATATTATTAAATATAATTCATTATATAATGTTTCTAATAATTTAGATTAAGATTCAAAATGATTGATTTTTATTTCTGGACAACTCCAAATGGTTACAAAGTTCTTATGTTTTTGGAAGAATTGGAAATTCCATATCGCATCATTCCTGTCAATATTAGTAAAGGTGAACAGTTTGGACCTGAATTTCTACAAATATCACCAAACAACAAAATACCCGCAATAATTGATACACACCCGAAAAGTGGCAATGAGCCCATAGAAGTCTTTGAGTCTGGGGCTATTCTCTTATATCTTGCAGAGAAAACTGCTCAGTTTGTTCCCTTAGAACTTGCCGCACGTACAGATGTTTTGAAATGGTTGTTTTGGCAAATGAGTAGCTTGGGACCGATGCTAGGACAATATCAGTTCTTCCATCAATATGCTGAGAAGAGAGTGCCCTCTGCGATAGAGCGCTATAAGAAAGAGACTGAAAGATTATTTAGCGTGCTTAACAAAAAACTTGAGGATTCTCAGTATATTTCTGGAGAATATTCCATCGTCGATATAGCATGCTATCCATGGATTCTAAAATATTCTTTTTTAGAGTTACAGATTGATAATTTCCCCAATTTGAAACGTTGGGTTGATCTGCTTGCTGCACGACCTGCTATTATCCGCGCATATAAAAAAGGTGCGAAAGTAAATTCCACGCCGACTGTAACTAAGGAATCTATGAGATTCTTATTTGGTTCAGAGAATCGTCATTTAATAGATTAATTCCGAATACATGCTTTACAGAAATCTTACGTATTACCCATAAAACTCCTCAATAAATGTAGCTCAATATTATCAAATCGATGAAGAGGATATATATCCGATGCTAGTTTCCCTAAGATTTAAAACTAAAAGCTAATCTGGATGAAATTCATTACAGGCAATGTAATGCGACAATTTGTCACATTCTAAATATTTAATAAATACAGTAAAATCGCAATCTTTCAAAATTTGTAAAAACTATCAAATGAATAAAAAAAGCTTTTGTAGTCAACTGTTGTTAGCTGGAACTCTTTGTTCATTCTCAATTTCATCTGTACAGGCGCATAGTTATGGAGTAGGGAATGCAGATGGCTATTCTGGGGGAGGAGCTATGAATCATGCGCCTATAGGCGTAATGGGGGATCATATGCATAAAAAAGGTGAGTATATGTTTTCCTATCGCTTCAGTCATATGCATATGCAAGGAAATCGAGTTGGAAATAATGCAATTAGCCCTGCACAAATTGCCACAACTAATCCTAATCCATTTTTTGGAAGACCGGGACAACCACCTACTACACGGGTAGTTCCTACGAAAATGACCATGCAGATGCATATGTTTGGTGGCATGTATGCCCCGACAGATTGGCTTACTTTAATGGCTATGGCGAGCTATGTTGAGAAAGATATGAACCATCAGACATTTTTTGGTGGAGCTGGTGTAGGGCCTACAGCTAAATTTACAACCAGAACGTCCGGATTCGGTGATACGAAGGTAGGTGGTTTGTTTAAACTTTTTGAAACGAATTTCATGAATGTCAATCATCATGCACATATCAATTTTATGATCAGTATTCCGACTGGTTCAATCGGTAAAAGAGATAATGTGATAGCTCCAAATGGTTTACAGCCACATTTGAGAGCACCATACCCGATGCAACTTGGATCCGGTACCTTTGATGCGTTACCCGGAATAACCTATACCGGTAACTATAGAAAAGTTGGTTGGGGAGGCCAGTATATGGCCGTAGTCCGTATGGAAAGAAATCAAGCTGGTTATGCACATGGTGATAGACATACGCTTACAGCATGGAGCAGCTATGAATGGGCACGGTGGATTAGTACTTCCGCACGTATAATATACGATACACAAGAATCTATCAGGGGCATGGACCCAAGAGTTGTTGCTCCTGTTCAAACTGCCGATCCAAATAATCATGGAGGACGACAATTATCTCTTGCTATGGGTTTTAACCTAGAAGGCCAAAAAGGGGTTTTAAAGGGGCACCGGATAGCAGCTGAAGTGATCGTCCCGGTTTACAGAAGATTACATGGGCCACAGCTTGAAACGGACTGGAGAGTCGTTGCTGGCTGGCAATATGCCAATAAATTTCTGCAATAACTTTACTAATACCAGTAATATACAAGTGTAATTCATATTTAACTGCCAGGACTTCGTAAGAGATCCTGGCAATTTTTATTATCAATTTGTTTCTCAAATGTTCTCAGAGAATCTGTTGTGATCATCCCCGTATCCACATTCTCATAAAATTAAGAACTTTCTTTTTTATCTCTTTTCCTTTTGATTGTGCTTTTGTTAAATTAATTGGTTCTTTACCAAAAGAAATTGGCCATATCAGCATAAAAAGCAGATAAGCTAGAACAGTAAAGAATACAAAAGAAAGAAACTCTATAGTAGATAAGGTGTCAAATGATATATTGGATGTGGCTATTTCTCGGGCACTTGTAGCCAGGTAGAAAACCAGTATTAGTATAGCTATACCTGCTGCAACTCTCAGGCTACGATTTAGAAATTTTTCTAAGAAAAGTTGTGATTGTTTTTTCATATTGTTTATAAGTGCGTCAGGTATTATGCTGAGAATGAATTATTTCACCAAATAGAGAGGTGATCAAATGATTTCAATTGATACTGTAAGAGAATTTCTTGGATGGTGTACTGTTATCAATATAGGCATTCTACTAATTGCAACTATTTTTATAGCTTTTGCTCGTGGCACTATTACAACTATTCATTCTAAGTTATTTAAATTAAATGATGCAGACTTATCACAGGCCTATTTTCAGTTTCTAGGCCAATATAAGTTGGCTATCTATGTTTTTAATCTTGTGCCGTATATCGTGTTAAGAATAATGATGTAACAGGTCAAGATAGGGGTTTTCAGAGAACATGAGAGCCAGTTCATTTATCTATGATTCTTCAATTTTATAATCTGTTGTTAATATTTCTAAAAGATGCCCATTTGCATCATGAAAGTACACGCCCCGTCCGTCATTATCATGATTTATTTTCATATTCTTTGATTTGTATGGTCCGCTACCATGCTGGATATTTTCCATTTTTAATCGCTCAAATATAGTATCAAACTCTTGTTCAGATACTTTAAATGCATAATGATGAGACTCGAATTTTTCACTATTGGCAAAATCTAAGCAAAGAGTTTTATTTACTCTTACCACAATAAAACGAGAAAATTTTCCAATATACTTAAATCCAAATATTTTAGTATAAAATTTAGCAGATTTTACTTTGTCATCACAAGGTATGATTGTATGGTTTAATGTTATTTCCATAGAGGCTCTCTAAATTAATGTTTGTCATTATTTTTGTGAAGGCATATTTGATTTTTATATGATTGCGCTTAATAGCCATGCAATCCCACCAGCAAGTGGTAATGTTACTGCCCAAGATAATAAGATATTACATAAAGTGTTCCGATCAAGCGTTTTGGCTCCTGCGCCCACACCGATGATAGAGCCAACAGAAACATGTGTCGTTGAGACAGGTAAGCCAAATTTACTAGCAACGAGTACCAGAGATGCCGTAATTAGATTAGCGGTTAAACCCTGAGTATGATTCATTTTTGTTATGTGCTGACTCATTGTTTTTGCAACACGCTTTGCAAATAATAGCCCCCCTGTTGCCATTGTTAATCCTATCAAGGCAATAGAAGTATTAGGCTGTAATGTATGTGCCGCGAGAAGTAATGCGGTTAATTTTGGGGTATCGTTTACACCACGTGCAAAACAGATTGTCATAGCAGAAAAGATGTGAAGATGATCCATACTGCGTGATATAAATACTCTGATAGGCGTTTTTATAGGCTGACAGGTAGTATTACTTGCCAAAATAATACTGGGTGTAGAAAATTGATTGATTAAGACACCATCTATACTTGGGATTAGTGTTTGTGTGGGTGTTACTAGACATGCGCAGTCTTTATCAGCCTCAATTGGAGTCAGATGAAAGGATTTATGAGCTAATATTCCAATTATTACTGCTATTATTGGACTAACTAAGAGCGGTAACATAAAAGTATTAGCTAGCTTATCGAAGTGTACAACACCTTCACTTTGAGCTAGACCAGCTCCAACAAGCCCACCAATTAAGGCGTGAGTAGTAGAAACGGGAAGTCCTAGCTTTGTAGCAAGAAAGATAGTCATTGCGGCACCAGTTGCAACGCTTAATATAAATAATGGTGTGCTGGCTACTATATCTGGTACCAGACCTTTTCCAGAAAAATGTTGTACAAGTTCCTCGGCTAGAATTAATGATGCAATACTACCGGCTATCGTAGCGGAAGTTGCTAAAAATAATGCCTGGCGATAACTAAGTGTATTAGCCCCCCATACAGTTGCAAAACCTTTAAAGTTGTCATTTGCACCATTACTAAAGGCAATAAACAAAGCGGCTATAATTAACAACCAGTCCATTTTTAAATCCTTTCAAGTTTGACTTGATGAATAGTTAGCAACATTTTGAGGTTATTTCTGAGTCTACCATTGTGTCAAATGGCATATTACTGCCACAGCCCGGAAAGATACCCAAATGATCAGAGAAATCACCTATAAAATTGAAGTTTTTTTCATAACGTGTGTCATGTAACATACGCCAAGTATTACCACATACAGGAAATTTCTTTCCTGTCTCTATACTATGATGTTTGTCGAATATAAATTGATCCTCATACTCAGGAATATTTCCACGATAAACTACTACCTGACCATGATCTTCACATGAGGCCTCTAATCCTTCTAATTTAAACAGTCGGTAAGTTGCAGAAAAGAATTGAAGATTACCAATACGTAACGCTAATTCTGGATTTGTAATTAATAAAGGCTTATCTGTAACTAAGCGTGGGTCTGCGAACCCCTGTCGCCGCACAAGCTGCAGAAAATCGTTCCAATATAATGCGCCACCAAGACACTCACCATAGAGAACTGGATCATTACGCACTGTATCTGGGACTCGTCGATCTGCATATATATCTGAGAAATAAAACTCACCACCCTCTTTAAGTAAGTGATGAATACCATTTAATACTGCATCTTTATCCGGCGACAGATTTACGACACAATTTGATACGATTACATCAAAGCTATTTGGTTCCAGGTTTAATTTATCCAGTTGTTCTATGTAACCTTGTAAAAAACTAATATTTTTATAGCCAAAAATTTTTGAATGAAAGTCATTATATTTTTTAGCAACTGAAAGTTGTTTATCAGTCATATCAATACCTATCACTTCCCCTGATGCTCCCACAAGCTGTGACAACAGGTAAACATCTCGTCCTGACCCACAACCAAGATCTAGTACGCGGCAACCTTCAAGTAGAGGAGGGCAGATCAGCCCACAACCATAATAGCGAGAAAGTATTTCTGGATGAATCCGTGAAAGAAGTGGTTTTAACCATGTAGGGATTTGATTAGTATCACAGCAAGCGTTAGTTTTTAGATCATCCGTATGCTTTAGTTGGTTACCGTAATAATCTTGAACAATATCATGCATAGTTATTCTCCTGATAATTTCAAAATAATGTTTTTCTTTTCCAAATTATTTAATTATGAGAAATTACATTTTGTATTCTTAGGTACAAAATGTAGATTTGCAAAACCAGAATGGGCATACTCACCGGTATTATCTGTATCAGCTGCTACGGCAAGTAAAGTTAGTCTGAATCGATCAATATTAAGAATCTGTATTGCATCCCTTACTATATTTCGTCTTTCTGTTACCCATTTTCCAGCATGACTAGATCCTGAGCGTAATACCATCATTTGTGTGCGTTCTGTGTAGGCATTAGATCGTTGAGTGCCTATGGGATATCGATTATCCCAGACATAATTAATTGCAATGTCTGGAACATGTTTTCCATAAAGGGTGCGTGCTAGCTTAAGTTTAGTTTTGGTAATGAAGCTTATTTTATCTGGAGGCAAACTGAATGCAAGGTATACTCGTGCTGCATAGTCATCACCAGATTTGGTTGCCATATTTGCAGTTTTAAGTGGTTCATCAATTCTCCAACGCCAGCATAAAATAGGTGTATGTCTAAGATCGACTGAAATGGGTCTTGCTAATAAAGACATACTGGCGTTAGCTTTTGCTTCTACTGCAATTACATTATCCCAAGTAGTTATTTGATATTGTGTGGAAGGTATACTTTTATCAAATTGAATAATTTGCCAGGGAGCTGGGGGAGTGACATTACTATTAGAAATAAATTCATCTGCATAATTGATTATGCTTTGTGCTGAAGCACTCATACTAAAAAAACCGAGCGCTACTATTGCCAACTTAACAAACATATTCCTCCTCCTTCCATGTGCTAGGTAAAAACTTTAAGTCCCCCGGATCATCAATATCACGCATACTAGGAAAGCTTTGTACCGACCTACCTAATTTTCTCAGTCGATCAATAGTTTCAGCACAAACAGTAGCAGTACTCCATTCAATAGATTTAAATAAAGAAGGATGAAAAAAGTTCAAGCCAAGTAACACATAGCCACCATCAGTTGCTGGTATCAATATTGAATCAAAATCACGTAAAGTATTTTTAGCTTGTTGCAAATGATAGGCAGTTAATTCAATACAGTCAGTTCCTATAAGTAAGACTGATTCTCCATTATCAATAACACGTCGAGTAGCACGTGACAGTCGTTCTCCTAAGTTACCTTTCCCCTGATCTGAGTATTCCAATTCAGCTGATATTTCAAGACTTTGCCAATATTCATTTGATGGAGGTGGAGTGACACATAACTCAACAGGACCAATTTTAGATTCTAGAGATTGGTTTAATGTATGTATTAGCATTCGTTGGGCTAATCGAGCAACCCTTTGTTTTCCAAGGGCGGGTATAAGACGCGTCTTAGTAAAACCTGGTTGCGCAGCTTTGGTAAAAACTATTATACGAATAGGTCTCATTGGTATTTTCCTGCTAGCTTGTTAGCTGGAATACCTCGCCAGTAATCCCAGCGAAGACGCCACATAAGAAAGATTGTGCGCCAGATTCCATTTAACTCCCAGCGTCGACCTGAGGTTATGGCATAAGAGTTAATACAACTGGGACGTGAAAGCATACGTAGTCTCTTAGATAATTCAATATCTTCCATCAATAATTGCTCTGGAAAACAGCCCGCTTTTAGGAAATCATTTTTTTTGACAAATATCACTTGATCTCCAGTAACGATACTTGTTAAATATGATCGTAGATTCATCATAAATCCGACCACATAAAACATCTTTGAGTCCCCAGCTATACGGATTCGAAAGTATCCCCAACAAGAATACGAATTGTCAGTAAATAATCTTTTAATCTGCAAATCTGCAGTATCTGGAAGTTGTGTATCAGCATGTAGAAATACTAAAATTGAACCTGTAGCCAGCTTTGCACCAATATTCATTTGGTGGGCACGACCACGGGTCGTTTTTTCAACTCTAAATCCTGCATGTTTTGCTATTGCGACAGAATTGTCTTTGCTACCCCCATCTACAATAATTATTTCGCAGTTACTCTGTTCAAATCGCTTTAATTCTTCAAGTAATTGAGGAATCCTGTGAGCTTCATTTAAAGTAGGTATGATTATCGATAGTTTCATAAGAATTGAAGATATTCAGACTACTGCCTTCTCCATGCGTGATAACGAAATAGCCACGTTAATAGGCGTTGTGAAGTATGTTTTATTTTCCATATACCCGCGACGTTTTTATTTGCTTCAGCTAAAGTCGGGTAAATATGGATAGTACCCAGAATCTTAGAGAGCCCTAATTTATACTTCATTGCTAATACAAACTCAGCCAGTAAATCTCCTGCATGCTCACCTACAATAGTTGCACCCAGAATATGATCTCTGCCAGGTGTTGTTAGTACCTTAACGAAACCATGCGTCGAACTATCTGTAATCGCACGATCAAGTTCATCAAATTTATATCTGGTTATTTCATATGGAACACTTTGTTTTATTGCTTCTTGCTCATTAAGTCCTACTCTAGCAACTTCAGGATCAACAAAGGTAGCTCTGGGAATAATCGAATAATTTACCTTAAATCTTTTAAGGTCACCAAAGAGTGCATTCACTGCCGCATACCATGCCTGGTGTGATGCGGTATGGGTAAACTGGAATGGACCTGTTACGTCACCAGCTGCAAAAATGTTAGGATAGAGTGTTTCTAGGTATTCATTTGTTACTACTGTATTTAGTGTTTCAATACCTAATTCTTCTAGACCATATCCCGTTAGCTGTGCTTTACGTCCAACGGCACATAGTAATACATCAAATTCGATACGCTGTTCTGGGCCATCATGTGTAATAGTAATAAAATTATGATCTCCATCACGCTCACAATATAGTGCTCTATGAGATGTGAGGACGTCTATACCATCTCGCATAAGCGAAGACTGTACAATTTCTGATACTTCTTCGTCTTCATGCATCATAATCCGCGAAGCCATTTCGATTTGTGTCACCTTGGATCCTAAACGGGCAAAACTCTGGGCTAGCTCGCAACCAATTGGTCCTCCACCGAGTACAACTAATCGTGATGGCAGAGAGTCTCTTTTAGCAAATTTGTCCCACAGAGTATCACTGGTGACATAATCAACTTTATCTAAACCTGGTAAGGTTGGGACTATCGGTTTTGCGCCTGTTGCAATTACTATATTTTTAGTAGTTAAACGTTGTATATCTCCATTATGGAGTTTTATCTCAACAGTCCATGGGTCTTTGATATAAGCATAGCCCTGTAATACTTCTACTCCTAATTTTGTATAGCGTTCGGCGCTATCATGTGGTGCTATGGTGCGAATTGTTTCATGTACACGTGCCATTATTTCTTTAAAACTAAATTCTGGTGTTTTAGCTTTTAGGCCATAGCTATCTCCGTGAATTAATTGATGTCTTAAACGAGCTGATTTAATCAGGGTTTTACTTGGCACACACCCATAATTAAGACAATCTCCACCCATTTTTTCTGCCTCAATTAAGGTTACTTTAGCCTTAACAGTAGCACCGATATAAGCTGTCACCAATCCGGCAGCACCTGCACCGATTACTATTAGATTTCGATCAAAATTTTCTGGACGTTTCCATTTAGCATATACACGCCTACGTTGTAGGAACCGTAATAACCATTTAGCTAATAAAGGAAACACTCCTAATAAAGTGAATGAAACTAGTAGTCCAGGCGAGACGATACTATCTAGTCCTGAAATGTTAGCAAGATGTGTCCCCGCATTTACATAAACAAGTGTACCGGCAAGCATTCCGACTTGGCTTACCCAGTAATAACTAACCATACGAATTGGAGTTAATCCCATTAAAAGATTAACGATAAAGAAAGGGAATAGCGGCACGAGACGAAGCGTAAATAGATAGAATTTGCCGTCTTTTGCCATACCATCATTAATGGTATGTAGTCGTTCTCCAAAGCGCTTCTGAATAGCATCACGAAACAGAAAACGTGAAACTAAAAAAGCTAATGTTGCGCCGATGCTTGAAGCAAATGAAACAATTATTGTTCCCCACAATAGGCCAAACAAAGCGCCTGCTGCAAGAGTCATTACTGCAGCGCCTGGCAAAGACAATCCAGCAACTGCAATATAAATTGAAAAAAAGATTAGTCCTGTCAATACTGGCGAATCTATGCGCCACGTTTCAAATTGTTCTAAACTGGATTTAAGATTCTGGAAAGATAAATATGAATCTAAATCAAATACAAAAAAAATTGATATCAGGGATATAACAAGGATAATTGTCGATTTTCTCATTTCTTGGTTTTATTCATGTAATGCACCACTACAGCTACTGCCTTGAGCAGCAGTACAACCGTAGCAATGATCAGCCACCTGGATTGCCCGTCCAAAGGGGTCTTCATTTAGTAAATCACGTAAATGAGGTTTTCTTTTTAATTTCTCTATTGATTGTCCATCCCTGCATAGCTCTAGTCCTAATTGCTGATTAAAATCACAATCATATAGATAACCCTCCCAGTCAACGCTAATAAGGTTACGACACATTACATTTGAATAATTTACTTCTGTGAAGTTATCTTTTAGTAATTGCATGTAGTCATTGAACTGACCTTTTGAAATCAATGTAGAGCCAAAACGTTGTATGGGCATATTAGTTATAGTAAATAGCTCGTTAAATGAGATTCCGAAATTTTCATGTAACTCTTTTTTATAAATAGATTGCAGCTTAGTTTGGTCAGGTGGTAATGAAGGGCCTTGTGGGTTATATACTAAATTGAGTATCAATCCTGTGCCCTTATAGCCATAGCCAAGCGAATTTAGTTTTTGTAGAGCGAGAATACTTTTATCAAAGACGCCTTGCCCACGTTGTTTGTCTACATCTGCAATTGAGTAGCAAGGAAGGGAAGCAATAATTTCTACCTGTTGTTTGGCTAGAAATGTGGCTAAATCATCTTGACCAGGCTCATATAGGATTGTTAGATTACAGCGATCAATAACTTTAACTCCTAAGGAAATAGCCTTTTTTACCAATACCCTAAATTCCTTGTGTAACTCAGGAGCGCCACCAGTAAGATCAAGTGTTGTAATGTTCCGAGCAGTAAGTACTTCTGGGATAAGCATAAGCACTTCACTATCCATCATTTCATTTCGTGTTGGCCCAGCATTGACATGACAGTGTACGCAGGACTGATTACAGCGATAACCAAGGTTGACTTGGAGGGTTATAAGCTGATCTCGATTTAGATCTGGAAAATCTGTAGTTTTTAGTAATGGTAGGGTGGCATGCATACCTTATCCCTGATAATTATAAAAATTGCTGTTTTGGCACACCGGAAGATGTAAATACTGTTTGTTTTAGTAATAATACGTATTTTGGGCAAACTGGTTACACTTATTCTAAGATTTTGAAATGTTTTACCCAAGTAACACATAATTCTCAGCATTACTGGTAATCCATTTAAATTAAGATTATAGAACTGATAAAATAATGATTGTAATATTTTAATTAATATCAATATATTGGATAAATACGAATATAGGGGGTTTCTGTGGAATGGATTTTATTATTGGTGATTTGCGGAATAATTGCTTCAGTTCTCGGTTCGCGTAAAAAGATGGGAATCAGTGGCTTTTTCTATGGCCTGATTCTTGGGCCACTCGGAGTTATTCTTGTATTTATTAGCAAAGGAAAAAGAGTGGCGTGTCCATTTTGTAAAAAACTAAATTACATAACTTCATCCGTATGCATACATTGTGATAAAGAAATTTCTGGCATTAATAAAACAACATAATATATATAATTATGATCTAGTTATAACTGTAACTTACTGAATGAAAATTTTCTCTACAGGTACACTGAGTCGCTTCCAGAAACTAATCTGGGAGGAACAGTCTGGTCCGCAGACAATTTGGAAAGCATATGGGATAAGGATTTCACGGACCATATTAATACTTGTACAAGATATTGTGCATGGTCAGCTTACATTGCGTGCAATGAGCCTTGTATATACGACATTACTGTCAATCGTTCCCTTACTTGCGCTATGCTTCTCAGTATTAAAAGCATTTGGTGTTCATAATAAAATTCAGCCAATGCTATTAACATTTCTTGAGCCTCTGGGAGAGGAAGGTAAAGAAATAGCAGCTAATATTGTACAATTTATTGAAAATATGAATGTTGGTGTTCTTGGTGCAGTTGGATTGGCACTACTTCTATATACCGCAATTTCTTTGATGCAAAAAATTGAACAGTCATTAAATTATATCTGGCATATTCAGAGCCCTAGGCGTATTGGTGAAAGAGTTGTACGTTATCTTAGTGTAATTATGATCGGACCAATTCTGGTGTTCTCTGCGCTTGGCATTACTGCAACAGTAATGAACCACGATGCGATGCGTGGCATGATGGAAATTGGGATATTAGACGATACTGTAAAAATGATGAGTAAGCTTGTGCCTTATTTACTTGTAAGCTCATTTTTTACTTTTGTATATATGTTTATTCCTAATACGCAGGTAAGATTTAAGCCGGCATTAATTGGCGGGCTGGTTAGCGGGATTGCCTGGCAATCTGCAGGATGGATTTTTGCAACCTTTGTTGCATCTTCGAATAATTACGCTGCAGTCTATTCAGGACTTGCGATTCTAATACTTTTTATGATTTGGCTTTATTTATGCTGGCTTATCCTGTTATTTGGGGCTAGCGTTGCATTCTATGTTCAACATCAGGAGTATCTGTACTTCAGGGATAAGCGACCTAGACTAAGTGACCGGCTGAGTAATCGGATGCGTGAACGTATTGCACTTTCAATTATGTGTTTAGTGGCAGGCAAGTTTCTTGATGGTAAGCCAATGCCTTCAGCGTCTGAATTTAAACGTATACTTAGAGTACCAGTACATGTCCTGCAGACAGTGCTTGATGCTCTGGAGCGCCAGGAATTTATTGTACAGAATGGAGATGACCCACCAGCCTATCTGCCAGCACGTGATCCATCTTTAGTCACAGTCACACAGGTGCTAAATGCCATGCAGATTGCCGGAGAAGAACGCCTTCTATCACCTGAAAAATTACCAACCCCAAAACCTGTAGAGCAGGTTTTAAATCAGATACAACGAGCTGTTGATTCATCTGTTGGGGATATATCTTTACGTGATTTGGTTACAAATAATATTGAACCTTCAGAACATAATCCGAGAATGATGGAAGATTGGTAGAAGTAGCAGAGGGGTGATAAAGTTAACAAATAATATTATTTATCCTTTATCGGAAAAATTCTTGGACTAGGGTTTGCTGGGTCATCTGGATTCGGATCAGTAGTCAAATTTTGTGATAATGGCTTGGTAGGTTTTACGCCAAGCTGTTTTAACATTTCTGCCTGGCGTATTACATTTCCTTTTCCCTTCGAAAACTTACTGTAGGCATCATCATAAGAAATTTGTGCTTGTTGCAAACGTTTTCCAAGCATATTAAGGTCATCCACAAAACCAGCGAGTTTATTGTAGAGTTCTGCTCCTCGGCTGGCAATCTCTTGTGCATTACGATTCTGTTGCTCCTGCTTCCAAAGATGTGCAACAGTCCGAACTACAAATAACAGTGTACTGGGACTTACAAGTAAAATATTCTTCTTCCATGAATCAAGCCACAAATTGTTATCATGTGATATAGCAAGCATGAAGGCTGGTTCAACCGGGATAAACATTAAAACAAAATCAAAAGAGTGTAATCCATAAAGCTGTTGATAATTTTTTTCAGAAAGTTCTTTTATATGAGAACGAACTGATTCCAAATGTTTTTTTACAGCTGTATTACGTTCAGAATCACTGTCTGCATTAGTATGTATTTCATATGCCGTAAGCGACACTTTTGCATCAATAACCAGATAACGATTTTCCGGTAAGTTAATAACCACATCAGGTTGGACTCGGGTTCCATCTTCCCGGACATGGCTCACTTGAACATTATATTCATGACCTTTGCGTAATCCAGATGCTTCTAATACTCGTTCTAGAATTAGCTCACCCCAGTTACCTTGTGCCTTAGATTGCCCTTTGAGAGCCTGTGTTAGATTATGTGCGTCGTCAGATAACTGATTATTAAGAGCCATAAGCTGCTTTACTTGTTCAGACAATGCTGAGCGGTCTTTACCTTCCTGTATATAGACTTCTTGTACTTTTCCTTGAAATTCGGAAATTTTTATCTTTAGAGGTTCCAATAGCTGGTCAAGATTAATTTTATTCTGATCAGTAAATTTCCTTGATTTTTCTTCTAAGATTTCACTGGCTACTAACTTGAATTGACTGGAAAGTTGTTTTTCAGCATTTTCCTTGAACTCAAGCTTATCCTTATACTGTGTGCGTTCCAATTCTAATGTTGTTGTTAGTTTAGTAATCTCAGTGCTTAACTCTTGCTTTTTAATAGTTAGTTGGTTTTGTAAAAGTGTAAGTGCATCATGCTCGGCTATCAACTTTTGTAAATTTTGCTCAGAAGCAAATAGCTTTTCTGTAAGACGAGAAATAAGAGTACGCTGAACTAGCCATATAACACCTGCACCAACAAATAACCCGATGGCAACTGCAACGAAAAGATAGATTGGTTGTCCCATAAATATTAGAATAAGTTAATAGTATTTAATTTCTTTAATAATAGGGAATACATTACATACTGACACATGGAAGATGAGTATTCAACGTATTTCAATGCGTCTAAAAACTTATCTCTATATGACTACACGTATCATTATCGTGGTTTATAATATAAAGGTCTGAGACTTTTTTATAATAATTAGTCTAGTCACTTAGATAAATCCGAGATGATTTACACTATATTGGATTAGACACAATAATAAATTTATTTGAATGAATTACTTATGTATAAACATATTTCCAATATGGCTGTGCTAACTTTATGTTAGAGACACCATTACAGAAAAATTGGTTAATATTTTTCCCAATTCTGCTCATTTCATTATCTTTTCCATTTACCTTATCTGCTACTGATAAGGTGACTACTTTAAGTATAGATAAATCAAATGTGCCTTGGAAACATTTATCATTTAAGGGAAAAGAGCTTTTTGCCAAACTTTCGGCTGAGGTTGAATTAACATCGTCATCAAAATCTGAACTTGAGACCACTTTTATTTCTTCTCCTCAAGGAATTCCTACAGCTATTACAGAGTCTGGAGTATTGATTATAGATACTAAGATTTCAATAAAATCTGTTTTTGCTAAAGTAAAATTACAAAATGTTGCTTGGTTTGATCCTGTCACACTGTCAACAATGCAATATGTACGTCAGAGAACCGGATTAAAAGATGCTAAAAAAACTTACCGGTTTACAAATAAGGGGGTTTTTAGATTTACTAGACAACCAATTGATAAAAATGAGATTGTACAATTACCAGAAAAATGGTCAGCAACTAAGGAGAGATTTTATCCCTATGATCCAGATAATAAAAATTGTGTAAATATAACTGCACCTATGCCTGTTATCTATTTGATTTCAGCTTTGAAGGCATCAGCTTTTGAAAAGCCAGTGACTATATGTGTATTTAATAAAAAAGAGACTATCTACCTTGATATTCAAAAACAGCCTACTGAATCTATTCAGCTCAATCATTCTGAGATAAAGAGTGATAAAGCTATTCAGAGAAACGCACCAATTTTAGCAGAAGTACTTTCACTCAAGGCGCGATCAACTTCTTCAGGCCAAGTAAAGAATAATTTTACTTTGGTTGGGTTACAAGGAAACATTAAAATCTATATTGATCCTAAATCACGAGTCCCGCTCCAGTTAAGGGGGGATTACCAGGGGCTTGGCGAAATAAAACTAAAGCTTCGGCAAATGATACACAAATAAAAAATGCAATCAGTTAAATATATATGTACGGGCATCTTGTTCCTGATTGTATCAATAGGTCATGTATTTGCTGATCCCTTAGCAGAAGCACAGCAGGCTTATCTTCAAGGTGACCATGTAAAAGCGGATGGATTGGCTCGTCCCCTAGCAGAAAAAGGAGATGTTCTTGCTCAATATAATCTTGGTGTTATGTATGCAAATGAAAAAAGTAAAATTCATGACTATCAGGAAGCAGCCAAATGGTTTCGTTTAGCAGCAGATCAGGGAGATGCCGATGCACAGGTTTGGCTTGGTGAAGCATATGCAGGTGGTCGAGGTGTTACCTGGGATTATCAGGAAGCTGTTAACTGGTATCTTTTGGCTGGAGAGCAAGGACATATAGTTGCGCAAATTAGACTTGGTTTAATGTATGACCAAGGGCAAGGCGTTACTCAAGATTATCAGAAAGCATTGAAATGGTATCACTTAGCTGCAAAGCAGGACCAGGTAGATGCTCAGTTCAGACTAGGTGTAATGTATGATGAAGGGCAGGGTGTATCTCAGGATCATCAAGAAGCGGCAAAGTGGTTTCGTTTAGCCGCAGACTTAGGGTATGTAAGTGCTCAGTTTAGACTTGCTGTTATGTATGACCAAGGAAAAAATATCACTCAGGATTATCAGGAAGCTCTTAAATACTATCATCTAGCCGCTGAACAAGGTCATACTAATGCACAAGCTAGTCTTGGAATAATGTATGGCCAAGGGCAGGGTACACTTAAGAACGATGTTCGTGCACATATGTGGTTAGATCTTGCAGCGTCAAATGGGAGTGGTTTAGCAGAACATGGTAGAAATTTACTGGCCAAGAAAATGTCTCCTTCCAAAGTAAACGAAGCAAAAAAGCTTGCTGAAGTTTGTAAA
>Ga0265303_10001054_pt1 | contig 16540 bp, 5 predicted proteins | sample Helome_2_FD_192494 | JGI IMG/M metagenome (GOLD analysis project Ga0265303, IMG submission 192494) | Marine sediment microbial communities from subtidal zone of North Sea - Hel_20160317 (Illumina Assembly) | ecosystem: Environmental > Aquatic > Marine > Subtidal zone > Sediment ... | reverse complement strand
GAGCAACGTACAGTAGACACTTCTGTACGTTGCTCAAGACAGTCAACAATGTGCCTGTGGCTGTCTCCACCCTCCCATTCCTCAGCTCTCACCAGCTGTGTTTCATTTATGTCTTCTACTAGCGTAGAAACCAGTACTGTGTTGGGAACCACAGCAAGAGAGACACTAGCTGACGGTGGAGGTGTATCATCCAGAATTGCAAAATTGAGAAGTTCCATCACATCCTCATCATGGAGAAGATCATCACACAGATTAGATGCTCTCTGCTTCATGGACACTGAAGACTCATTGCCAGAGGGGCTGCGACGTGATGATTGGAGGACCATTACCTGAAACAGCCTGGCTGTCATTCTTTCTCTGACCAGAGGGTGAGTCACCAGTGAAACACCTCGAACAAATGTACACACCCATGCATAGGCGACCCTTACATAGATCGCAAGGGTCTTCCCATCCCCACATGGATATCGAAGAAGAGAGTCCCTGACTCCAGAGATCACCTCCACTGCAATCTCCCACTGTGCTGGGAAATTTTGGGTGTAACTTATACTTCCTGCCAGCTTCACAAGTCCAAATGCCGCACGCATGCTGATCCACCGGAGTCTCCTCCACTCACTTGTTTCGGACAGCCTATGAGCTCCAGGACAGCCTACCGGGTGTCTCATTGCCTTGCCAAGTACGCCAAACCACTCGTGAGTCAGTACGTCAAGCTGGAGTCCTGCCTCTGCAGCCATCTTTGGGATCTTGCCACTACGAACTTGACCGGCATGGATGTACTCACTATAGTACCCAACCTGTGTAGAAACATTGTGATTAAAGCCATCAGAAGCATTCCTAGACACCTTGTAGTCACCAAACCTGCCACGATCAAGAAAGTTGGCTATGGCACACTTGGCCATTCTCCACATGTGTGAGTCAAGAGATCCCTCTGAGAGACCAAATGCTGCCTCCCGCTCGCGTCCTACCGTGTTTTGGAAACCAAAGGAAGGAGAGCACCTCACTGGAAAATCATTCAAGACAATCTCTCTGGTGAACAAGGTAGCTGCATCGCAAATGGCTTCCCTAATCGCGACAGGTGACAGCCCATCAAATTGACCCCGTTCACCAGCTACCTTGAGAAGAAGGACCTGCGTAGTCCTTATGATTGCAAGGTAAGTCGTAATTTGCCTGCCAATTTCTTCTGGAACCCACAAATATGGGCAGTCACGCTGATCCGCTGAACCGTTGTACTTGACTGAATGGAAGTGAACCTGAAGGCGGTCGAAATGCTCACCAGTTCCACCTGGAAGTATGTCACAATAGCTACGAAAGGTAGAGAATAGATTTGTTATACCACAGCTCTGGAAGAACATCTCTGAGTCCCTTGGGCTGCCCCGAAGTACAATTGTATACAGCGTAAGTAACTTGTCCAGAACCCCATTTGCCATGTCGTCTAGATCCCGAAGGAGGCTGCCAGCTGGACCTTGGCCTTTGCAGCCAATACCTGGGGCAAGAACATGCGCCAGTTGCCCAGCTAAGTCCATCGAAGAGACAACGATCGGACATGCAGAGTATGCATCAGAAAGGGCCTCATCTGGTTCCACATAGGCTGCAGAGAGTGTGGACGCATAGGCCTTTACCGATTTTGTGCCACCACCTGGATCACTTATGCTCAGCTGCTCCTCAAAACAATTCACTGCCCCGGACTTGTTAATCCGTAGGTTTCCATCAAAGATAACAGCAAGCAGCCTGGACAATGATCCTCCATCACTGAGGTCAAGCATACCACCACCCGATTGAACATTAAAGCCATCGGGGAAGGCAGTAAAAGCTGCTCTAAGGAAATCTTCCAAGGCATTCCTAGCAGTATCTACAAGCATTCCAACTCCAGACCTAATCTGTGATTGTGAGAGGATCAGGTTTCCACTACGGTTTTTGTCAGCAAACTCAGTGGAAAGTATGAGATCGCCATCCGAATTCTTGCTGACCTTCGTAGGTGTCTGACCTGTTGCCATCTTTTTCTCATAACTCTTGGCAATAGATGCCTTTTCGGCCAACTCCATAATGACACCAGAGCGGCATAGCTTTTCAGCATCTGGGAAAAGTTCTCTCATGTTACGGTTGGCTGGCAGACAAGACAACAACATAAGTCCTGTGTACGTAATCCTAAAACCAAAGAACAGGTGGGAACAAGTCTGATGGATGGCATATGGTGACTGGTCTTTGAGATAGATGCTAAGTAGCTCGTCACCTCTGGAATCAGTACCCAAACCCATCCTGGACCTGTCAACCCCAACCATAAAGAGGAATATGCTCACAAAGGAAAAGTTCTCCTTCACTCTCTTGGTGTAAAGATCGCTATCATTGTCTCCGCCAATCACAGGACTCATCTCAAAGGTGCGGGCGATGATCTTCAGGGCAATAGCCATGTGGCAAGAATTGGGCAAGGAAGAACCCGCAGGATCTGACAAAGCAGGAACACACTCGTTGATGAACCATTTGTCTTTTGACAGCAGTAACAGACGAGCCACGGTCAAGCCAAAACGGCTGTACTTAGCCCGGTACTTGCCCATAGATGATGGGGCTAGGACTTTCAGCCTCTTGTGGTTCATGGTACTGTTGTAGCTGGACCCTTGCCTGTCGATAAGTGCTGTCATCTCTTGAAACAGGTCCAACAGCCCAGGAAGATCAACACTGTCAGGATCCGCTTCTGGATCAAGTAACTCAAAGTTAGGAAGTGCGCGATCTTTGAGGAGGGAGACAAGCTGGGAAGTGATGTTGTTGGCAGAGTATGTCCCAACAAACATAATCTGGGATCTAATCTGGGAGTTCACAAAAGGAAGCTGACCGCAAAGTGTGTCAAAAAGTTTGCTAAGGGCCCCGATGAGATTCTTCTCCCATGCAACACAAGCATCAACTGGCCTTCCCAACTGGGTCAGGAAATATGTCATCCGATTTCCATTCCCATCGAAATGCTTCCTGGTAAATGATTCATAGCCAATGTCTTGGTCGAATTGCAGGAGGAGCCTAAATGAGGAATCCTTCGGAGCAAGCCCTTGCCTTTCATACATCCTCAATATGGAATTTTCGCGATCTTCGCCGAAGTCCAATGTCTCTAGAGCAGCTATCACAGGATCCAGTTTAGGGACTGCAAGAGGTGTAGACAAGAGACTAGATAGGTCAAGGCTCTCTGGCACAGCTGGAGGATCCAGTGTTTGTCCGCCTTCACCATCCAACTGCACATCAGCAACAGTGGCATCGGCCAGTCGGGATCTGGCTGAGAAGTCATCTACCTGAGCCTGTAGCCTCTGACGACCAGATGCGACACCCAGAATCTCTTTGTAAGCCCAACAGAGGCAGGCTTCTAACTCATCATTACTGTCAATGCACACAAAGGAACCTGATCGCACAGCTTGTCCGCCAACGGCAAACCCACATACTTCATGGACCTGTACATCAGATAACTCATGTTTGGCATGGCACGGCGCCTTCTTGGACTTCTTTGCATGCTGTTGGCTTGAAAATGCCTGCTTGCACTGCCCACACCATAAGCCAGGCTGTGGAGGAAACAAGTATTTCAGGTAGAGGTCCCTTCTATTCTCCCATCCAGCACCAATGTGACACCTCACATCGTTATCAGCAAGTACCTGCAACTTACTTGCTAGCATTGCTTCAATGCTCTTCTCATTGTCAAGGACTACACCACTGTCAGCGTGAGCATATACATGGTAGAAATCATGGTTGTGGGAATCCAGGTTCTCATTCTTTTTGGACGTCTTGCGGTTCAATCCGGATACGTGACTCCTGATGCCATTCCAGATGCTGCGAGATCCATAGCTGCTTCCACACGAGCACTGTATCCCAAAAAAGGGACACTCCCTGACGAGGTGATAATGCACCATTGCCATGTCCCTGAAAGAGATGGCAACAGAGAAGGGAGATGGTTGTGAGGGGAGGAAAGTGGGCGAATAGACCAAGAAAAAATCACGAACGAGTACCTCAAACACCAAAGTCAACATAAAAGGACGGGTACTGCATGTGAGTTTTCCTCACTCCCTCCAATGACAGCCCTCCAATGATAGCCCTCCAATGACAGCCCTGAATGTCTGTTGAGATTTATATCAGATCCTCATTAACGGAGAAGTGAATTCAACACACAAGACTCGTGCAAGGAAAGGCCAGCTTGCCAGACACATACTTTATACTCAAAGCCACAGTGAGAGAGAGAGACAGCTTGGTTGAGATTTATATCAGATCCTCATGAACAGAGAAGTTAATTCAGCAAACAAGACTAAAAAGGCAAAGCCAGCTTGCCAGACAGCCACAGACCGAGAAGAGGAGAGATAGAGCAAGATACCTTCCCAGGGAAGTTGGGAACAGTCCTGTTGATTGCCAAGGTGAAAGGGAAACCACAGCCACCCGTGTGTGCAATGACCTCACTGACACAATACCCAGCTTCGGAGGTCGCGTCAGAAGACATATTGCAGAAGAACACTCTGCATGCAGACCTTGGAATGCTCAGCCTCTTCCTCGACCTACAGGCAGTAACACGAAGGGCGAGACATGGGACGAGTGATGATCTATGCCTGGTGCCAACAATACTCCCAACAGTGCCACAAAACACTTCACTGGGAGTAGCAGCCGACCTAGAGAAAGAACTCATGAATGGACAGGGAGAGTTCACCTCTGAAGGGATTCTGCGACAGTCATTTCTGGTTGCCTCCCGCAATGGCTATGCCCGATTCGAGAACGAGGAGCCAGCCGAAGGATATCCACGAGACATAATGGACCTGATTAGCGGGAATGCCGATGCCACGCTGAGACATCAAATGTGTAACATGTTTGACTACAACACACAGTCACTGACAAACCTAAAGTCAAGGCCAGCAACAGCACAGGACCTCGAGCTGCTCGATGAGCTAATCACCAAAGAGCTTGACAACCGATCCCTGCCAGCAATCGAGGGTGGCATAGAAGAATGCTGCACATCAATAAAGCTTGCAGAGGTACTCCTGAAGATGGAGAGACTAAGAAATGATGATGAAGGAAAGTATGAAGGGATATTTCATGCTCTGGCCAAAGACAAACATGCACTATCCAGTTTCCAGAGCAGCAGTCTGGGAAGAAAAATCTTTCATGACATGAGGACGGAGGAGGACCAAGAACTACGCGAAGAGTACTACTACCTTGCTGTTACTGGGATCATGTGCAATATCTGCCCTGTTTTCCTGTCACCAGTCGGCAGCTGCCATGAAATCCTAGCAACAATCATGCTCTCAAGTGGGTTGATTCCACACACAAAGGGAGTGAGAGTACCCCAAATGAAGCTGCGAAAGGACAGTTGTACAGAAAAACCAGTAGGAAGGAAAGAAGCATCCGCTGAGCAGAACAAGCTTGTTGTGACTCTGTTCCATCCTTCCGAGTCAACACAGGGTGGACTGAGCCGGGCCGTGAGACACCTGGCCCAGCAATCAATCTGTATGGCGAGAAGTATTGGGACTAAATCGGCAGCTATGGTTCCGATGCAAGGGTGAGTTAATGTACTGGATATGCAAAAGCCTCACTCAACACCAAAAGTACTCACGCTGCATGATGCTTGGACAAATTTGAGAATAGGCTGATGGACTTACTGAGAAAATGCAGAGACGACAACCCAAACTTTGTTGATCTCGAGCCAGAAATGCTGTCAGTCCTCTTGCCTGCCACGGCATCTTCAAAGACACCATACCAAGACCGCAAGAGAGCACATTCAACAAAATGGCACAAAAGGAGGCCAAAGACAATGACGGATGTGATTAGGTATGAAGGAGTCGAATCCGGGGCTCACATATCACGTGATGAGCTCATTAGTGACATCCAAAATCTCCAACCATTACTGCCACTGACAGACTGCATGAGGGAGGTGTTGACACCACCTGGGGGCACGGGCGGATTTGATGATGAGAGGAAGTCGATAAAACCAATCCATGAGGAGCCACTGTTCCGACCATCGGCCAGTAACTACGTACCGGGGGAGGAAGAGCCAGGAATTCTGGCTGCATCACAAAAGGAGGAATCTGATGAAAGGGCAAAAGAGACCATCCGTTTGAAACTGCTGGGCAGCAAACCTCTTATGCCACTCTTGTGCTTTCTTGATGTATTTGCCCAAACCAAGGGGCACGTTGCCGCAACTCAGAGGACTGTAATGGGCCTATTACAAAAGTCAAGAACAGCCCACCCCAGGAGATTGAATGACTCCCTGGGACCAGAAACGCAAATGGAGCTCGCTGCCATATGCTGGGATCTTATCTACTTCCTTAGGAGCTACCTCAGGGCAATGAAAGAAGATGAACTTGGAAAAATGTCTCGAAAGGATACTGCCGAGACCAAGAGCATCCTGGAAGTGGCCATCGTCACCCAATGTCCACTAATGGTATTGGATTTAGTGGACAAGCTTGGGATGGAAACATCATCGAGCATCGGACACTCGGGAATACTGAGAAAGAGTGCATCAACTTACCAGAATGTACTTAATGCAGGAGTGCTATCCCTGGGACTGCGCCAAAAAAGCAAGACGCCGGCAATCCTGGGTGGGGGGCAATTCTACGATGAACAAATACTACCAACAGTCAGGCAGTTCTTCAAAATACTCGTAGACAGGACAGAATGCAGGGCGCTTGTCTCAGGAACCCACCCTGACCTGTCAAGTGAAATGGAAGGTAAAAGAAGAGCATTTCAATCAGGGAGGCTCATTGTCCCAAACATTGCGTTGAAGCTGTTTGAGACATTACTGCCAGCCCTGTCCAGGGCTGCAGACTGCGAGAGGGGACAAGGAACGAGGGCTGCAGACTGCGAGAGGGGACAAGGAATGAGGACAACACAGACAGAGCAGGCACCAGTTACTCGCAAGAGATCCAGCAAGAGGAGGTCCGCATCCAGGCAAAGCACATCGCAAGGCTCCACCAGAGAGAATTCCACTCCGCCAGAAACTGGTGGAGGCATAAACGCCGAGCTGGAAGGTTTCAAGGCCGTTTTGCGCCGTCACCTGGAAACTGTTGAGGAAGGTCGAATCACATTTGCAGATCTTGGTGTAAAGTTGGCAATCCTGTCCTCTTATGAAGATGTGCCAGCAATAAGGAAACTTGCAGCCGAAAGTGACGGGTACACACAAGTGGACAATGACCAGGAGCAACCTGGATACAAGCGAGGAACCAACAGCCCAGCAGAGGAATATCCCGATAGCCAAGAAGAGGAGGATGAAAGCCAAGAGGAGGACAATGTGGAAAGCCAGGCAGAGAAGGAGTCTGTAAGCCAAGATGATGAAACAGAGGAGGACACTGAGGACAGCCAAGAGGGAATGTTTGCAAGGCCTCGCACACGAGATAGGACAGTTCATCAGTCCGCAATGACACCAAGAGATTGTGGGAAGAGATCAAGGATAGGCGATGTGAGCCAAGCTCTAACTCCGATGACATTGCATTACAGCAAGCTACGTACTCCAGAAAACCAGTTTCCATACACTGGGCCATCCCAGCCTGAAGCAGCAACAGCGCCATCGGGAACCAGCACTTCACAAACACAGACAGAAGCAGCAACACTGCCTGCCCCTGGATCTTCACAGACACAGACAGTAACAACAGCATCATCTTCACCTGGACATGACTTACCTATCGCAACATACTTTGCACTGCCAGAGCAACGAGCAGACAATGCAGAGTCATACAAGAAGGAGAGTGCCAATGACCAGCACCAGGGGGCAACCCTAGGTGCAGAATCAATGAGAGTGGAATACAGATCACCATCAGGCTCCCACGATAAGTCAATGAACTCATTGTCCCATCCGTCAGAAGCCTCACCAGCAGGGTCATCCGTAGTTGTACAGCAACAGTCAGCGCTATCGCTATCGCCATCGCCATCATTGTCAAGTGACGAGAGTCTGTCACTATCAGGTGTTGAGAGCAAACTGCCAGCATTGACTTTGAATTTGAACAACCGACCAAACAAAGAGCTTGCAATGGTGCGACGACGAATACTTGAAGACGAAGATGATTCTGATATGGAAAGATGATTCAGTTATGGAATAGGGCTAGAGCCAGAGTAGACATCCAAAGGCCCCACACACCAGACAGTGAGCAAAAGGTGGGGGGTTGGTTAAAGAAAAGAATGCACAACAAGAAGCGGCAGCAGAAAATGACTCACCAACTAACACGAATTTAACTAAACTCATTCATAGAATATATGTAATGTAAAACAGCAATGTACAAGGAACCTGTCAGTCCATTCATCACGTAGGAAAAGAAACAAAGACATCTCACCCATCAGCAGTGTCTTTTCCTCTTAAGTGGCGCTGGCGCTTGTACGGAAGCATATGAAGAGGCACTGTACTGAGACTCAGAGGCCGATTCAGAAGAGGCATCATCACTATTGTCTGTAGAGGCATCATCACTGTCATCTGTAGCATCATGGCTATGAGCAGTCGACAGCTTGGCTTTCACAGGCATGGCTGAAAAGGAACCACCGCCACGAGATGCAGATGAGTAATCCTCCTCGTCCCGCTGGTTGTCCTCACAGGAACTGTATGGGTCCTCGCTGACAGTGGTGTCATCAGGCAAAGAGGCAGATGCAGAGCAATGCGGAGGAGCAATACTGTTGAGTGCTGCTTGCACCTTCTCCTCATTGGGCAGTCTAAACTGTTCTGAGACAGGCGCCCATGTACCGTCCTTCATCATCTTGGCATACATTACGAGAGTGGTGTCTGCTGCATCAACTGTCCCCTGAGGGAAGCAGTTGTAGTTACGTGCTGTCTCCATCTTGGATGGGTTACCATGTGGCTGAGCAGGCTGAGTGACGTTGGTGCGGCGGTGTGGCATAACGTTTGCCAGCATCTGATAGATAGTGCAACACATATGCTCCCCGTCACCGATTTCAACAACCCTATCACCATCTCTGTACAGCAGGATGAAGACATTGTTCTCAGTTTTCCGATAAAGGGTAAGAATTGTCAGCACGCTATCTGTTGCCTCGGTCCTTAAATACTCGATGATGGCCCAGCAAACATCACGAGGACAGCCGCAATGGGCACAAGCCTTAAATCCCTGGTCACTACCATATGCTGAATGCACAACATCATGATGGCCAAAGAGACGTGGCCAAATTTCCTCGAGATCAAATAGCGACTGTGACGGAAGTAAATTAGATGACACCACATGTAATGTGCAGCTGAAAGACAGAAGACCAGAAAAACACTCACCTGACTTGCCTTAAATTCGGTGCCATGAAGATTTTCTGCCTGAAGGTGTGACTCGATATACCTTTGCGAGGCCTGGACAGCATTCTCGCGCTTTGTCCCCCCATTCTGGTCCACCATGCGAGCTTCCTCCACATGGCTGTTGGCGAGGTCGTTGATGTTCTTTGCACAATTTAAGAAGAAATTTTTGCACAGCCGGGGCCTCTTGAGGTCACAGGGGATACTGCCAGCATCCCCCCGGCCTGTCCACCCTTTCATGTTCTTGATGGTGCCATCCGATTCCATGCATGTGGCCTCGAAGTAATCAGCAAAGTGGACTGCCTCTGTTGGTCTCGGAAGGAATGGGATATTCCTCTGGTGGTCACCACAGGCACAGGGGAATGCTCCATCAGCAGGATGGAAAACCTGGCCAGAAGAATCATCACGGTCACTTGAGTTGGGAAAAGGGCTGCCTTCACTATGGGTGTTACCACCCTCGGCGAGCCTGAAATCAGCCCCGTTGGGACGAGCAAAATTGGAACTGGTGGTACCCCCTATGGTGCAGTTGGCAGTAGCCGTATGGGAGCGGTTGGCTGTAATCGTACGGTTGGCTGTAACTGTACGGGTGAGACAAATTCTGAGGTCAGCAGCAATCTCAGCAGCAAGGTTGGTCACCAGGACAGCCTCGACTACTAGTTTGACTGTACCAAAGTCAAGTTGCTTGCCAACCTCAGTGACACCCGCTGCATGTCTGGCCCTAAGGTTTCTGACCACCTCAACCCTCAGCCGTCTGACCTTATCAATTGGGAGATTGGTCTGAAGGGCAGCCTCAACGGCATGCCTAACCCGAATGAACTCAATTCTCTCCTTTGTTGTTTCCCCTTCCATGCTGTATTGCAACCTACCACGGTCATCAGCACCTCCTTTCACTGGTGACACCATGGCAGCAACAGCACCATCAGCCCGGGGGCTGCTTGTTGCTGGAGCACCATCTGTTGGCATTGCAGGAGCTTCCAAGATGCGGTCAGTGCCATTACCCCCAGCATTAGTTCCCAGCTCGCTACTCGGCTCAGCACTCAACTCGTCACTTGGCTTGCTATCACCCTTGAAGTGATGATCGCATTGAGCAGATTTGTCACACAAGGAAGCCGGTAGTTTCATGTCCATCTCCATGTCAATTGAAGGACCAGAATCTGCCACGGGCTCACAGACATCAGTTGGTCCCGAGTCCACATTAACCACATCCATGCCATCTGTAGATATTGCCATGTCCTCATCATGCGTGGCTTCCACTGGCTCAGTTTCCATCATCGGCTGCTTCATGTCTTCTAACTTTACATCGTCATCCTTGTCATCACAATGTGCCTCCCCAACCTCCCCCATGCTTCCTTTGCAGCGACCTGAGTCCCGAAAATTCATGTTCCATCTCTCAAAAGGAAATGGCTTGCCCGTGACCCGGAATGTAAAAATTCCGTACTCTACATCTCTCACGATCTGAGCCCCTGGATCCCCAGTGCAGTCAAATCTGGCACGAAGGTAACTTGGAACATGCCCATTCACTATAATATCCCTAGCCTCCAAGAGGCTACAGCCGTAGACGTCAAACAGCATATTTTCTGTGGACTTTCGGATGAAGGCACAGCTCAAATCATGGCGGCGCATGGGACTGTGAAAAGTGCTTGTACGGGCAACAGCACAGAGCCCACTAAAGGTAGGCCCGGCAAGGTACCCCACACAAGAATCATTCTCGTACACGTTGTGTCGCCTGATCCTAGCTGCAGTAGCCACCATTGCATGCTGCGCAGCTGTGATAATATCCTTCACACTGACATTGAGCCCAGAAGAGAGCTCCACCTCCTCTTCGCACTCATCTGAGATGCTCTCCGGCATCAGGGCTTTGTATGCCTTCTGCTCGAAGAAGTTGTCACGAATCTCTCCCTGCTCCATGTAGTGCGGGCTTGCCATTGACAAATACTCATTGCATGAGACAGCTTGGGTGGTGGCAGAAGTGCTAGTACCATCAGCAGATTGGGCGGCACATGGAACCATACCAGGCTGGCTCACACCAACATCAGCAACATCACGATCAGAAACAACCATTGGGCTCCATGGTGGTAGAGGGGTGAAAGAGCAAGGTAACAAGCTCCAAAGCTCTTTGTGAGACTGCACATGGTCGTGCAATAAGTCCAGGGGGGTCAAGATGTCCTCCATTATGTACCTGTCGTGCCTCTTACGACGAAATTCAAGGAACTTTTTGTCGGCATGGCTGAGACCAAGGCCTTCCACATCGGCCAATATATCCTCCATGGACTGCGGGTTGTGTTCAACGTCGACGATTCTAGCAGTGCCAGCATATAGGGAGACAGGCAAATTTCCACACCTTCCCATCAGTAGTTGCTCTCTTATGACAAAGTCATCCGTGGGGTTGAGTTGAGCAAAGACTCGAAGACATCCATCCCGGTAAAACACAGATTCGAGGGCCCGATTCTGTGGGGTATTCTTCCTCCCGCCCCCAGCATATGCATCCGGCATTTCCTTGCTGGCCAAGTCTGAGTCCAGTCTTGGACAGCCCTTCTGTCCAGCGAGGACAGAACCTCCTCCATTGGAGCCAATCCAAAAGCGAGGAGCTTTCTTTTCCAGCTGCCTAATTTCATGGGGCGTGACAGGTGTGCCCTCTGACATGCGTTTGATTGCATTGTTGACAAGTTCCATCCCTGCCTGCCAAAACCTGACATAATCCACGAAAGCCCGAACACCGTTGCGATAAAGAAACTGAATATAAACATCAGCAACAACAGCCGCATGCTCAGTACGCACAAAACCACGCCTCTGGGTCTTGTGAAAAAGGGAGAGTCCAGAAGCTGCATCACTTGCATCATAGACAGTGCCTGGCCGCACGAGCTCCAGCACCCCCTCGTTGCCATCAGCCGACGGTGCAAGTAGGGGTCCATGCATCACCCTTTCTTTCACAGCTGGTTTTGTTCTAGTCTTCCGCTTCAGCTGAACATCCACAAACAAGTGGTTCCTCATCGCTATGGAGCGAGTCATGTATTCATAGCTCGCAAGGATCTCCCACGTGTGTCGGTCAATGCTGATATAATAACACTCCCTGAATAGCTTTCCGACATCACTGTCACGCCTGGCGGACTTGTGGGGACGGAACCTGTCTGATGGCAGATGAATCCGCCTTCGAGCCACTGTGGAGCCTAGCTTCGCAAGAGAAGCCCTCGATGTTGCCCCGCCCACACCAGGGAAGCTCACCACCACAGAACGAGAATGAGAGTTGAGGTCATCGCCTGGGAAGGGGTCACCCTTCACGTCATAGATGTAGTCCTTGTGGGTAATCCAGTCAGTAGACCGAACACCGAAGGTCTGAAATCTGCCAGCCAACATCTCTGGTGTCAACTGGAAGGGTCCAGTGTATCGAAATGTGATGATAAGCCGGAAGCCGTGGCCACTTTGCAGGTCCCCAAGGAAGACAACCTTGTGCTTGGCCCGCTGTAGTTCCAACGACTGGTAGTGTGCCATGGTTCCATAGGTTGGTAGCATGCCGAGCCTGTTTGCTACATCCTTGTCATCTGGATGGTACCACTCAACTCTTCCACCGTGGGACTTTTGCAAGTCAGACACTACGAGAGTAAGGACCTGGACATCACCAGCAGTCACCTTGTGACGACCCAATTGCTCTTCACTCTCTGCAGTCATATCATCACAAAGGAGGCAATCGACGTCGCTGTGTAGTTTGTAGGCAGTATCCAGACCAGGTCCACCAAGCATTTTCATCTCATCAACATGAAAAAGAAGGTTTTCATTGAACTCAAGTCCATTCTTTAGACAATATACCCTTATAGCCTCATTCACTGGACTCATGAAGTGATTGCCAATTCGACATAGTTCCTCTTCGATGGGCGAAAAGGGGACTGCCTGGATGGGATAGCCCGACATCAGAAAATAATGATTGGGATTTACTGAGGAAACCCTTATCCTCCTGCTCCCCGCACCAACCGGACTCTTCGCAAATCGCATATTGTTTCGCACCTCATCCATCAAATGCTTCTGGAAGGCAGGAGAAATGAAGTCCCCATATACACCAATAGCACGAGACTTGTGCCGTCCAAACTCCATCGTTTGCTCCCTTACGTCAACATTTGGGGCGGTATCCTGGCAGGGGGTGATTGCGAGCTGCACATCTAGGTAACCCCTCGAGAAAAGCTCTTCAAACCCTGCTTTCACTGAATGAAGTGCCATGAAACCATCACTGGCCTGCATCATGCGTTTTCGTGTCAACGGGGGGGTTGGTGGATCGTCGTCATCGTAGTCATGCCAGGCCTCACCATGTACCTTATCCAAACTGTGTTTCCCTCCTGGATTTGCCAGGACACATTCGTGAAAGGCTTCCACTGCAGTGTTCCAGCGACTGCAGAGGTCTTCAAAATCCGGGAGGGTAGAACCAAGGTTCCCCTCACCCTGGATCCCGCAGATTGCCTTTACAAAAGCAAACGACAGCTTGGGGTCGAAAGCCTTGAGTACTGGGGTGTGACGACGCAGCACCTCCAAGGCAAGTGAAGCATATTTCAACAAAAGTGTAACACTACTTCTGTGTGACCTCTTCGCTGCATTCTTTTCTTTGCCAAAGAGCAACCTAACCTCTTTCTGGGCACTTGCCGTAATTCCAAACAGCTTGACTAAGTCAAGTGAACCGTCAACAAGCCGTGTGGCTACTGCCCCCTCACAATCATTGGAAATGTACAGAATGTACCCAAGGAATACCTCATCATATGAGACACGGCAGTATTCGTTGAGGCCAAAGAGAGCACACCTGTATGGGTTACCATCAAACTCGAGCTTGTCTTGAAAAATTGCAAGACAATCTCTATCGAGGTACTGGTCTGTTGAGACCAGGAAGGATGCGACGGCAGTCTTGGCCTCATCTGCCAGACGGTCAGACATGACTTTTGAAAATGTCTTGTGTGACAAAACAGCACACAGCAGCGAGCGAACTGATCGTGCCAACTGATTGTTGTCTCCTGTGACTGAAGGAAAAACAGCAGCAAGTGAGCAGCCGCCAGATGGAGGGAGACATAGTGTTAGAAGAGGGCAACAGTCAAATTGAGAAAGGATAAATTGCACGGAGACTGATGAAGCAAGGTGGCAGCGGGAAGGTTGCATTCATCGAGAAGCACAGACGCGAGCGAAAGGGACCCCCCATAGAACACCAAAGAACAAGTTTACTCCTGGTGAGTGAAAAGTTTGGGTCTGTCCATATGTCCTCTATGTTAGGAAGCCAGAGTACAGAATCAAGCACGCACTGAGGAGTGGTTGTGACGCACCAGATCTGGAAGGATTTTCCAGATTTGGTGCGTCATCAGGGGGTCGAAGGCAGAACAAGAAACATCATGACGGCGGCACCAAGACCAACATGCCTCCACCCTCTCCCAGCTGCGATTGCTTGTTCAACAGAGCAATGCCCATCAACTACAGCAGACTGTGACTCACCAGAATAGGCCTACTTCAGAAGCAGCAGCCAAGAAAGGCACTGAGAATGAGCAGAAGACATGTCCTGGCGGCAGAAAATTGCTCCGTGAAAGTTTTTGCATGTAAAGTATTAGGGTACGTATATCGAAGATAGTTCTTGATAGATTTTTCGCTTAATGAAATTATGCTGGATAAATACAACAGAAGCTTCTTATTTAACGAATCACGCCGGCCAGTGCAAACGAAGATGCCACAAGACTTGATGCGAGTTTGCGTCGCGCTGAGACCGAGTGCAATGATGCATTCTGTCAACAACCCCTGCCTTGTTTGGATGAGGTAGGGTGACGGCGAGCATCTACTCTTTAAGCTTGATGCAATGGTGTACCATTCTCTTTCTTTCTTTTAATATTGAGGACGGAAGGTCAGTCGAAAGTGGGTTCCATCGTGTTGGTGGTTTCAAGGTGCCCCCAAACTGTGGCGCCTTGACTGAACAACATCTCGTCTGTTTCAAGAATGTAAGGTGAGTGCACATAACTGCTCTCCAAACTGGTCTTAGGCATAACAATGAATGAGTTTTTGTCGCCATAGCATCTCACTTTTGCAGCGTGAGTGGCGGCGCGCCGTGATGTGTGCTTGACGAAATTGCTCTCACTTTTACTTCTGTTCCATTCATTGACATCATTCTAGCTACTATTATTATCTGAAGACTATATCTAATGGTGTGTGTTGTGGTTATCTCGTCTTTTTGGTTCGCAGGATCGGTAGGAGCCGTCAAGTTCTTCTTTGTTGTGGCGTCTCTTTCTGCATTTTCATGAAGCCGTATCGCACTGAATATTGGGCTGTTCGAAGTAATACAACAATCATCCATAGTCTTTACAATCTTGACTGACAGCGTTACAGCTTTATTTTGCCTCTAGTGTTATAATATGGCGTACATGAATTAATGTGAGTGGTTGATTTTTGGCAGGACGCAGCTTGCCATTTCGACTTTAAATGCTGTGGGATTCTTGCTATTTTCGGATCTTTGTACAGCAACACTTAACTAGATTATAAATGTAAATTACTAGCTGCTTACTGCATCATTGTGGGCCATATATAAACCCCTGGGCTCAATAATAGTGTTTTGTGTTGCTAAAATTAATTCGAGTTAAATTTCGATCAGAATGTGATGCTATTCTATTGTTCCTACAAACATCAGGCTACAAACAAGTACTTTACTTTTATATCTAAGAAACAAGCAGCCTCTGTGGTCATTCTGGTGGGTTGTTGGCTTGCATGTGATGGTCAAAGACATGAACGCGTGACAACAGGGTGGCGCGCTGCAGCCCCTTTTCAGGAGAGAAAGGAATGAACTTGGGCACTTTCATTCAGCAGGAAAGAAATTGCATATCGTGGGGAGTCCACTAGTGTCTTGAACATGATGTAGGTAGAGAGTCAGTCACTTATTTTCGGCTGGAAAGAAAGCGCCATTGCCAGAGATGTCTCTTGAGGATGTGAGGGAATGAACTTGGGCACTTTCTTTCAGCACGAAAGAAAATGCATATCGTGGGGAGTCGACAAGTGTCTTGAACATGATGTAGGTAGAGGGTCAGTCACTTATTTTCGGCTGGAAAGAAAGCGCCATTGCCAGAGACGTCTCTTGAGGATGTGCTGCAGGTTTGAATCATGTTTAGCGTTAACAGCTTTACAACGACAAAAGGCATGGCTGGCTTGCACGTAGAATCCTACGTGCAGCCTCCATACACCAAATCGCAACTCCGGGTTTCCGTTGGATCAAAAAGCAGGATCAAATCGCTGATCGCCAAAATCTCACCGCGGTGAAGTACGTGGATCAAAAAGCAATCAGGGAAATATAGTTAGGAGCAGAACGACCCCATGTCAAGG